>ERZ773014.574-NODE-574-length-24928-cov-13.387730_pt1 | contig 24928 bp, 21 predicted proteins | sample MGYA00580841_ERZ773014 | MGnify/ENA primary metagenome ERZ773014 (study PRJEB29015, sample SAMEA2737989) | human oral metagenome | biome: human oral; feature: human-associated habitat; material: dental | place: China | collected 2067 ... | reverse complement strand
CGTCCGCCCCATCTTCGACGGCAAAGACAGTATCATGAAAAAAGACTACTTCGTGGTAACCAAAAACGTTTCCATCATCAACTCTCTGATAGGACATTCGGGCTTCTCGGCAGAAGATATAGCCCGCCTCGAGAGTCAGAGTTTCGTCGGTAGAGTGGGCAGCTTCACCTCGTCGCAGTTCGAGGTCTATGGCGATATCTCAGCTGCAGGTATGAACTTCGGAGCCGACCTATTTTTCGAGGCGATACCCACAGAATTTATCGATATACGGAGCGATAAGTGGCACTTCGACCCGCAGAAAAAGTTCATTCCCATCATAGTACCGCAAAACTACCTCGACCTATACAATTTCGGCTTCGCCACCTCACGTAAGATGCCGAGCATATCGAGCGGCACGGTACAAATGGTGCGTTTCGACCTCAATATAGCCGGCAACGGCACGGTAGAGAAGTTCGAAGGCGGTATAGTCGGTTTTTCGAATAGGATAAACACCATACTCGTACCCGAAGAGTTTATGACGTGGGCAAACAGCCGCTTCGCTCCCGACAAGCGAGTGCTTCCCGCCCGTCTGATAGTGGAGATATCCAACATTACCGACCCGTCGATAGCTACCTTCTTCCGCGACAACGGCTACAAGATAGAGGGCGAAAACCAATCTGTGGGGCGTATGGCATACTTCCTGCGGGTAGCCTTCGTCGTATGTCTGCTCATAGGCGTTGTTATCTTCGCTCTGTCGTTTGCCATACTTGTGCTGAGCATATATCTCATCTTACAGAAAAACAGAGAAAAAATCGGCAACCTGCGTCTGGCGGGCTATCCCCGACGAGCCGTCGTCGGTTTTTACTTCTCGCTGACGAGCATCGTCGATACTGCTGTGACGCTGCTATCGGTGCTTACAGTATTCGCACTCCGCCCTCTGTATATGTCGCGTATAGTAAGAGTAGTCGATGCAGAACCGACGGTATGCGTCGCCGCCGTAGTCGTGGCTACTGCCGTAGCTTTGCTTGCGGCTATCAGCCTGCTAAACTTCGTAATTATAAAGAATAAAGTCGAGTAATCGGCACGCCGCCGTGCTCAATAGTTTTCGATATTCTCTTTTATGGTCTCCATAAGCCATACCGGCGTCGAGGTGGCACCGCATATCCCTACCGACGAGGCTTGCATTATCTTCTGAGGCTCCAAATCGCCGATAGACGATACAAAAACGGTATTGGGGTTCACCGAGCGGCAAACCTCGAAAAGCACCTTGCCGTTAGAAGAGTTTTTCCCACTGACGAAGACAATCATATCGTACCGAGCGGCAAACTCTTTGAGTTCGGGGATGCGGTTCGACACTTGGCGACAAATGGTATCGTAATATTGGAAGTCGACCCCACTTTGAAGTTTGTTTTTTATATGTTCGACGATGCTTTTGAATTCGTTTAGCGACTTTGTGGTCTGCGAGAATAGTATTACTCTACGCGAAAAGTCGAGCTTCGATAGATCTTGTTCGTTTTCGACCACAATAGCCGAATACCCTATCTGCCCCTCCAGACCGACAACTTCGGCGTGTCCTTTCTTACCGAAAATCACTATCTGAGCATCGGGATACTCCTCGTGGGCTCTTTTTATCTTTTGCTGTAAGCCCAATACCACATTGCACGATGCGTCGATGATATTGATATTGTTTTCTCGGGCTATCTTGTAGGTTTCGGGAGGCTCGCCGTGGGCTCTGAATAGCACGGTAGTATTACGAAGTTGTTTGAGTTGGTCGTGATCTATAGTCTGCAATCCTCGCCTATTGAGCCGCGATACCTCTTCGGAGTTGTGCACTATATCGCCCAAGCAGTATAGGTTGTCGGCTTCCGATAACTCTCGCTCGGCTTTGCGGATAGCCCTTATTACGCCCCGACAAAAGCCCGAACCCCTATCTATCTCTACTTTTATCTTTTTTTTCATACCCGAAACCAAGTGATTATATACGTGTATTAGTACTGTGCGAAGGAGTCACAGACTACTATCGCTTACCGCCCGATAGCCTAAGAGTCATTACGTTGTACATCTTGGTCAACTCCGCTTTTCGTGTCTGGTTGCGGTATATATCTTCCAATATTTTTGCAAAATCGTAGGTCTGCACTATTATCTTCACATCGCTTTTTGATATCTTGTACGAATAGTCTTTTTGCTCGCCTTTGAGTACTATCTCTATGTTTTTGTCGGTATTCTGCGAAAAGAAATTGACTATGTCGTCTACATCTTTCCCACGATATATTACCTGTTCGTATGTAACCCCGAAATCGTTGTATTTATTACACGCCGCATCGTCGGCTACAGGAGTGGAGGCCGAAACATCTCCGACACGAGCAGTGAGCTGTCGGTGAGCTATAGGATGCCCTACAAGATTGCTTATCAGGCTAAAATTGCCTTGCTCGTCGGCTATCGGTTTAAGGTATGTCCGCGAGGCGTTCGAAGCGTTTTGCATATTTTTGTGCTCGTAGTCGCCTACCGTCTGGTATTTGGCGTCTTTTACCAAACGATAGTCTTTGGCTATGGTCTCGGCTTTGAGCAACAGGTGCCTCAGTGTGCTGTCGACGATAGGGATATCGCGTTCTACCTCGTCGAGTGTAATACGCCAAAGCAGAGTATCGGCTCGTTTACGGCTTTCGACCTGTCGCGGGTATAGAGTATGAAGAGTATCGAGCAGCCTTTTGGCTTCGTCGTAGGTTTTAGTCTTATATAGCTTCGAAGCTCTCAGATATAGAGCATCGGCTTTTTGGCGGTCGCTATTGCCGCAGGCAATCAAGATGGTAGCAGCCAGTATGATGATTGATTTTTTCATATAGTTTATTTTTCGTTGTTAAGTTCGGCAAGAAGTCGGTCGATAGTGGGAATATCTTTTTCGAATACATACAGCTTTATTCCCCAAGTTTTACCCATAAATGTAGGGTCTAAGGGCAAAGTAGAGTCTTCCGACAAGAAACTTTCTACTCCGTTTTCTCTCAGAAAATCGCGTTCGTACATTGCTTTGTACATATTGTCGTACGACTTGTAAATTACGGTCTGGTCTTTCATTTTATACTATTTCGATTTTTATATTCTACCAATTTATTGTATGCAAAAAAACATTGCCGCGTAAAGCTTCCGTATGTCGTTTAGCCTCATCAATATATCGTCTCTTTGTATCGAGTATCTATGTCTGCCAGGCGGGAGTTTACCATCTGCTCTATATCGTCGTTTGCTTTGTAGTTTTCTTTCAGAGTCAGAAGATATTGTTTCGCCTGATAGTCGTCTTTTTTCACTATGTATATGTCTGCCAGTAGTATGAACGAACGAGCTATCCAATACTGGAACGGCGACTTTTTGTCGATGAAAGCGACTATTTCGTCTTCGCTCTGCTGTAGTTGTTTCTGGTAGAAATAGTACTCTGCCATAATAAACGCCGACTCGGCTCCGATACTATTGCTGACATCGTTTTTGAGTACCTCTACATCTTTTATAGCTTCCGTCCAATTGCCCAGAGCGATAAGCGACTTCATACGGCAGTAGCGAGCTTCGCGCTCTACTTCAGGTGTAACGGGGCTATCGAGCAATATATTGGCATTGTCTACCACCTGCGAATGATTGTTGGTGCGGTAGTAACAGCGGAGTATTCCGAGTTGCGACTTGAACCGTGTCTGCGGACTTGCCGATACCTCTTTGAGTTTCTTGAAGTACTTGGCTGCTTCGTCGAACTGCTTTTGGTCGAATGCTATTTCTCCTGCTTTTACTAGCGATTCCTCTTGATACTCGTTACCATCGAGCAATGCAAGTATCTTATATTTTTCTAGGGCAGCCTTGGTATTGTCTTTTTCGTAGTAGCTCTCGGCAAGGTAATAAGTAGCATTCACACAGTTGAGAGTAGTCGCTTTACTGCTTGTACAATACTTACTTAGATAACTGTCGAGAGCGGGTATAGCTTGGTTGTAGTCTTTTTTGGCATAGACCTTCTCTGCCGCTATATACGATAGAGAATCTTCTTTCGACGCCGACCCACCGTCGCTCAGTCCAAGCGATTTAGTGTATTTGATGTATGCACTTACGTCGTTTTTATCGACATATAAGTTTTGCATACTTTCCAGAGCCACATTGGTCTGCTCGCTACCCGGATAGCGCTCTACCACTTTTTTATACGCAGCTATAGCCATATCATTTTGCCCCATATTTTCGTAGAGCATTCCTATTTCGAGGCTTGCCTTTCGTGCTATGGGGTTTTGCGGATATTTTTCCAATACCACATTGTATTGCCCGATAGCATCGTTGTATTTGTTTTGTAATACATAAGCACGTCCGATTTCGTACTGAGCCTTAGGAGCGTATACCGAATTTGGATATTTTTTTATAAGCGACTGAAGGTCTGCTATCTCTTCTCTGTATTTCTTTTGGAGTCCCTTGATGAATGCCTTCTGATACAGAGCATAATCGGTATTGGTCGAGTTCGACGATATTACTTTCGTATACGAAGAGGCTGCACTCGTGAAATTTCGTTCGTAGAAATAGCTGTCGCCGATACGACACTGTGCATCGTAGTAATAATCCGATTTTTTGTCGGGCTCGTTCGATAAGTACTGTGTAAACCATTGACGAGAATTAGCCCATTGCGACTGGTAAAAATAGCAATAACCGATAGTGTAAAACGCCTTCGAAGCATCGGCGGTATTATTGTTTTTATTCTTAGATACAAACGTCTTAAGGTCGCTTATTGCTTTGTCGTAATCGGCTGTTTTAAAATATGTTTCGCCTCTGAATAGATATGCTTGCTGTGTTATCGACTGGCTATTTTTAAGCAATATCGATTGCGATAGGGCATCTTCGGCTTTTTTGTATTTCTTCTCGTTGAAATATTTCACTCCGAGCCTAAACAATATATACTCTTTGGCTTGCTGTATTTTAGCGTTTGGTTTTTTAATTGTATTGATGGCTTTTAATGCCTCATCGTAGTTACTCTCGTTCATATAAGCCGATGCAAGCATATCGAGTATCTTGTCGGCGTGTTCCGACGACGGATATTCGTTGAGAAACTGATTGAACGCCTTAGTGCTCTCGCCGAATACCGACCCTGTCTGATATGTCGCAATAGCATAGTTGTAGAGAGCCTCCTCTTTGTTTCGCTTATCGGTACCTATCGAATAAGCCGAATAAAACGACATCTTAGCCCGCTGCACATCATTGGTTTTCAGGGCACATTGCCCTATCAGATAGTAAGCATTCTCGGCGATTTCGTCGTTTTGGGTGGTTGCTTTCGACAAGTATTTTATTGCACTCTTATAATTGTTTTGTTTGTAGTAACTTACACCGAGTATAAACATATCTTCTCGTTGCACTTTTTGTGTAAGTTTTTCATATTCCGTAAGATATAATATTGCATTCTGATAGTTGCCGTTTTTGTATGCCGACTCGCCCAAGATACGGAAAGCTTCGGTATTGTTCGGATTGTTTGGGTACTTCTGTATCAGCTCACGTCCCACTTTCACGGCTTCCGTAGAGTTGCCCATCTGCTCGTGTATCTGCAAGAGGTGATATAGGGCAGGCTCTTCGTATTTGGTTAGTTTGCACCGTTCGAAACCCTGCAGGGCAGCGGTATAATCGCCCAGAGAATAGTCGCAATAGGCTATGTAATAGTTTTTTTCATCGAAATACGAATCCGAATAGCTTATTCTGAGGAAATTCATCTTAGCTTTCTGATACTCTTTCTGTTGCAAAAGGCAGAATCCCTGTGCAAAATAGTATTGCTCGGCTTCTTCTTGGTTGAGGTCGTAAGGGTCTACCTGCCCCAGATAGTTGATAGCTTGTTTGTATTTCTTTTGTTCGAAATATAGCCTACCGAGCATAAATGCAATACGCTTCTGCATAGGATAATACGGATATTTCTCTATAAACTCCTTCAATATGCTCTCCGAATTGGGGTCGTTGAGTTCGTACGACGCACAAGCTATATAATATGAGGCATCTGCATAGAATCCCGAATTTTCGTTTACTTCCGACAGATAGCTCTGAAACGCCTTTTTTGCCATTCCGTACTTCTTCTGTACGAAAAGCGACTTGCCCTCTTCAAACAAGTGGTGTTTATTGCTTAATATCTGTGTCTGTTGGGCATACAAAAGTTGTGAAGCCAAGAAAAATAGAAATACTACCAATATTTTTTTCATCGTATCTTAATTGATTTGTGATGTGTATAAAACTAACTTACAAATATACATCAATTTTACCTATTAAACGTATGTAGCCGCCAAAATTGTATGTTATGAGTTCGATAGATACGGTTTTGTTGTTCGAATAAACGTGTATATTATTGTATATTACTCGAATAGCAAAAGACGAGGAATAGCCCTTTATGCTATTCCCCGTCTTTTATGTATCTCGTCTAAACTCGTATTATAGCTTAGAATGCGTATCTCACTGCTAATGCAGCACATAATAAGCCATTTCCATAAAAGCCGACATAATCGCCGTTGGAACGCTTACCAAAAGCCGGACCTAACAACGGACGGTATTCGGCAGACAACTGTAAGTCGAACGGAAATGTAAACGAAAGTCCTATATTACCTGCACCTCCTACAAATATGGCGTTATCGTAAGAATAATATCCGGAAATCATACCGGCACCTACTCCGCCGCCTGCAAACCATTCCCATTTGCCATAACTTCCCCAATGAGGAGTGGCAAAAATAGTATTAAATGTTACAACTCCCTGTACACCATAGGCATATCCTGGAAGCCCCAAATCTAATTGGAGGTAATTCTTACTTCCAATCGAATGCTGATACGATGCTTCCAAATCGACGCCTATTCTACCTCCGATAGCTCGCGGTTGTGCCGAAACGATCGACAACGACGATACTGCTATGATACAAACTAAAATTACTTTCTTCATAAGTTCTTTCTGTTTTTTATTTGTGTATATTGTAAAGTAAATAAGAGTGCAAAGGTAATACTTTTTTTCGTATCATATCAAATGTTGTACGTTCGACGTAAAAAGTTTTACCGCTATAGCTAGAAGAATGATACCAAAGAATTTACGTAAGATATAGATGCCTCCCTTGCCAAGAAGTTTCTCTATCCGACCCGTAGCCTTGAGTACTACAAAGACGAATAACAAATTGGCTATCAGTGCAAAAAATATATTTATTGTATCAAACTCTGCTCGCAGAGAAATCATAGCCGTAAAGCTACCCGGTCCTGCTACGAGAGGGAAAGCGATAGGTACGATGGCACCTATATTCTTAGGTGTATTGTTGCGAAATATCTCTACGTCGAGTATCATCTCGAGTGACATAATAAAGAGTACAAAAGCTCCTGCCACAGCAAACGACTCAATATCAACATGGAACAAACTCATTATACGCTCTCCAAGAAACAGAAATAGTATCATTATACCCAAAGCCACACTACTCGTCTTTACCGGATTGATATCAACACCCTTCGATTTTAGACTTAAGATAATTGGTATAGAGCCTGTTATATCAATGATTGCAAATAAAATTATAAATGCACTCGAAAATTGTACGAAACTAAATTCACCCATCTCTTCAAAATATTTTATATTATAGTGTTACTGCAATGTATTTTTCAATGTTATAGAGTTGATAGCGTCTCGGTCGGGGTCTGAGAAAAAACCCCACTTACAAAAGTATTTTATCGCACTCGATATATGTCTAAACAACAGATGAATACTACTATATGATCCTCTATGATGTTCGTGAACGATGTGTACGGCAGGATAAAATATCGTCTTTGCATATTTCGATACACGACGCGTAAGATCGACGTCTTCGAGATACATAAAATAACGTTCGTCGAAAACACCCGATTTCTCGAGTATAGCAGTGTTTATCAGCATAAAGCTACCCGAAAGTTGAGGCACTTCTATTATTTTATTATAGTCGGTATATCTCATTTCGAGGCGGTAGATACGCTTTTTCATAACCTTTTTAGGCAAGAAACGCCTACCGAACAAATCGAGCGGAGTTGGTAGCAATCTACATAAGTACTGTATTTTATTATTGGGATAGAATACCTTAGGCATAAGCATACCGACATCGAGGTGTTCGTCCATATATTCGACCATATTATTTATAATCGACGGATCGAAACTAATATCGGCATTCATTACTATATGGTAGGCTGCATCTCTATCGGTAAGAGTCTGTCGCATAGCTATATTGTGTCCCCTGCCATAACCGATATTTTTATCGTTGAATATATAAGTCGCTTCAAGCTCTCCGTATCGCTTGTCTATTACGGGTGAATTGTCTACTAAGTATATTTTATTCACTATAGGACTCTTACGTAACGTCTGTACTAATACTTTTACCTTCTCGAAGTCGTTCTTGTACAGTACTATCGATGCGTTTACCCTATCGGCAGTCGGCTTCGGAGGCAGGTTATAAATAGTGTATAGTTCGCCAAACGCTTTATCGGCAACGAATTGCTCTGCGACCCATTTATGTGCGTTTAAGCTCATGTGGTCTCTTTCTTCCGTGTCTTTCAATAGCTTATCTATGGCTTTTGCGAATGCTTCGGTATTGGAGTTTTCGACCACAATTCCCGAGTAGTCGTTGCAGTTTACCCACTGTACTCCACTACCTTCGATATCGAAACTAACTGCCGGAAGTCCACAATACAGAGCCTCAGCCAATGCGATACCAAACGCCTCGCTACGATTCAACGAAGGAAAGAGCAATAAATAAGATGCTCTCAAATAGAGATTTAGCTCTCGGTCAGAAAGTCTGCCCACAAAATGTATTCTATTGCTACCGAGCGATTTTGCTTTCAGTTTCGACGTAAGAGGCCCACCTCCGGCTACCACAAAGACACAATCTTCGTCGACAAGTTTATCGCAATCGATTATATACTCTATCCCTTTGTAAGCCACGTGGCGACCTACAAAAAAGAGTATTTTTTTACCGCCAAAACGTTGTCTTATCTTCTCTATTTCGTCTCTATCATTATCACACAGAGCGAACTTACTCTCTTTCACTACATTGGGTACTACAACCGATTTATAAGAAAATTTCTTAATTACCTCCGAATGCTCCATATAAATACGTGAGGTAGCTATTACCTTATCGGCTCTAAGCAGCAACCTCTTTTCGTATGGTTTGTAGAAAAAGTATAGAAACTTCTGCCCCAATATATCGGCATGCCAGTGCAAGTATAGCTTTGCACTACCCCAGCCTAAATTCAGTAACGACAACGTTACTACAGGATTAGGTAAGTGCAAATGAATATAATCGGGACGAAATTCGTCGAGTATCTTTTTTAGTGTAGAGGTATAATTTCTGGGTATCGGTTGCGAAAAAAGCGTACCGATAGTAGCAACACGAACTACCTCTACACCATCGACGATATCGATAGTAGCAACGTTTTTATCATTAAAACAAATAACTTTCTGTGTATGATATGGTTTAAGTTGTTCTACTATAGTCTGTGCAATATCTTCTATCCCTCCGTAGTAAGGATAATAATACTTGGAAATATGAAGAATCTTTGCCATTACGTGTTTGATTTATAAGTCTTTCGGAGGATAATACTTGTTTTGCAAAGATAATATTTTTTTTGCGATTATCGATTGACTATTGGTCTGTTGCATAAAAGTATTATCTTTGCAACTTGTATTTTGTAATTAACGGAGATATTTTTTTGATAGTATCTCATATTGTCTAACCCTTTAAAATAAAATTATTTATGGAAGAATTCAATTCCACTAACGAGTCGCAATTGGAGGCTCAAAAGCCAGTAGTAACTCCCGAAGCATTCGACTGGGATACTTACGAAAAGGGCGATTCTATCGATACAAATCGCCAACGCGACACCGAACTTTACGACAAAACCTTAAGCCAAATTCAAAACCAAGAGGTTGTAGAGGGTACCGTAGTGTCGATCAACAAACGTGAAGTAGTAGTAAATATCGGCTACAAATCCGATGGTGTAATACCATACGCCGAGTTCCGTTACAATCCCGACCTTAAGGTAGGTGATAAGGTAGAAGTTTTTATCGAAAATCAAGAAGACAAGAAAGGTCAACTCATTCTGTCGCACAGACTTGCCAGACACGCTCGTTCGTGGGATAGAGTGAAAGCCGCTCTCGAAAGTCAAGAAATCATTCACGGCTATATCAAATCCCGTACAAAAGGTGGTATGATAGTAGAAGTATTTGGAATAGAGGCATTCTTGCCCGGTTCGCAAATCGACGTGAAACCTATACGCGACTACGACGTATTTGTCGATAAAACTATGGAATTCAAGATAGTAAAAATCAACGACGAATACAAGAATATAGTAGTATCTCACAAAGCTCTTATCGAGGAAGAACTCGAAGAACAACGCAAAGAGATTATCTCTCGCCTCGAAAAAGGACAAGTACTCGAGGGTATAGTCAAGAATATCACTTCGTACGGAGTATTTATAGACCTTGGAGGCGTTGACGGTCTGATACATATCACCGACCTCAGCTGGGGACGCATAAATCACCCGAACGAAATAGTACAATTAGACCAGAAAATCAATGTCGTTATACTCGACTTCGACGAAGAGAAAAAGCGTATTGCACTGGGACTTAAGCAGCTTACTCCTCATCCTTGGGATGCTCTCGACCAGAACCTCAAGGTAGGCGATAAGGTGAAAGGTAAAGTAGTGGTAATGGCAGACTATGGTGCATTCCTTGAAATAATCCCCGGCGTAGAGGGACTTATCCACGTATCTGAAATGAGCTGGAGCCAGCATTTGCGTTCGGCAAACGACTTCCTCAAAGTAGGCGACGAGGTAGAAGCCGTAATACTTACCCTCGACAGAGAAGAACGCAAAATGTCGCTCGGTATCAAGCAACTCAAACCAGACCCATGGGCTACTATCGATACAAAATATGCAGTAGGCACCAAGCATACTGCTAAAGTACGCAACTTCACCAACTTCGGTGTATTTGCCGAACTCGAAGAGGGTGTCGACGGTCTGATACATATATCGGACTTGAGCTGGACGAAAAAAATCAAACATCCGTCGGAATTCACTCAGCTTGGCTCGGATATCGACGTTGTAGTATTGGAGATAGACAAAGAAAACTCTCGCCTATCACTCGGACATAAGCAGTTGGAAGAGAATCCTTGGGAGGTATTTGAAACCATCTTCACCGAGGGCTCCATACACGAAGGAACGATAGTAGAACTCTTCGACAAAGGCGCTGTAATAGCATTGCCATACGGAATAGAAGGTTTCGCTACACCGAAGCACATCGTAAAAGAAAACGGCAAATCGGCTAAACTCGACGAAAAATTACCGTTCAAGGTAATAGAGTTCAACAAAGACGCTAAACGTATAATATTGTCGCACAGCCGTACTTTCGAAGACGAAGCTAAAAACAACGAGACCGAACAGCCTCAGACAGAGAAAAAAGTCACTAAAAAGGCAAAAGCTACATTAGGTGATATCGAGGCTTTATCGGAATTAAAAGACCAGATGATTTCCGAGGCGAAAGACGATATGCTTAAGGCTCAAGAAGCACCCAAAAAGACTCGCTCGAAAGCCAAAGAGAAAACTGAGGACCAAGAAGGTAAAGAGTAGATTGTTAGTGTATAATAAATAACTGTAATGTTTTGTTGTAGAATAGGCTATGGTACCCACCATAGCCTATTCTTTTTTTGCTCACAGCGACGTATTTTATACAGTTGCTTTACGATAGGGCGTGTGTTGGTATAGTATTTTTTAGCCTAAATTTCCCATTGCATCATCACATCGAAACCTTTCTGAGCGAAGTACTTAGCTAAGTACTCTTGCTCTGTCTGCCCGGGCGTGGGGATGAGCGTAGCCCGATTTATGCCCAAAGCATACAAATCCATCAGTGTCGAATATCCACTGCGACAATATATATTATCGGCATTCTGGATTACAAATGCCAAATCGCTATCGTCGAGATGCGAGACTATATCGACATTCCCCTGCTGTCGGAACGATATGTCGTTAGAAGGTCTGCCCTCTACGATAAGGCTTTTCTCGTTTTTATCGGAAAAGAAACGCAATAGTTTGTCTTGCAGTATAGAGCGATGAGGGTCTAATCCCGATATTACGGCAACGTTTTTATAAATATTCATTTGTATCAGAAAAAAGGATTGCTATGTATTTCTCTATCGATAGATGTTGTAGGTCCGTGTCCGGGGTATACCTTAGTGTCGAGAGGGAGAGTAAACAGTTTCTCTCTGATACCGTTCGTAAGCAAGTCGAAATCACCGCCCGGTAGGTCTGTCCGTCCTATAGAACCGGCAAATAGTACGTCGCCCGCTATCAATATGCCGTCGGAGGCGGAGTAGAAGCATAAGCTACCTGCCGAATGTCCGGGTACGAATATCGCTTTTAGAATAGAACTACCTATTTTTATTTCGTCGCCTTCGGCTATATATCCGCCAAGTGGTTGTGCGTCGACAGAGTCGGGAATACCAAACAACATAGCCTGCGACGGCAGGTTGTCGATGAGTTTCTCGTCGTTACGGTGAGCCAGAGGCAATACGCCATACTCGGCTGCAGCCCAAGCGTTACCGAATTGGTGGTCGAGATGAAGATGAGTATTGAGCAGATACTTTACACTGAGATTGTTGTCGGCAATGAACTTTTTGAGTTCGTTACGCTCCGTATCGTACAGACATCCACAGTCTACGATAGCAGCTTCTCGCGTATGGTCGTCGTATACGACGAGGGTATTTTCCATAAAAGGATTGAATACGAATATTTTTACACTAAGCATATTTTACTTCTTTCTCTTGGATTGTGGTACAAAAGTACTAATTATTTAATTAATATATAGACAAAAAGAGACGTATAGTAATAAATACCATACGCCTCTTCATATTGTATCATTATTAAACTTTGTGTATCAATGATGAGAGCGTTTTTTACGCTCCAGACCTTCCGGTTCGAGTGCCAAGGTTTGTCCGTTTATCAGAGAGGCGACTCCCTGAGTACGATACTTCTTGCACTCTTCGCATTGGCAGTCTTGGTAGTCGTCGGGTTCGGAGTAGGTCGTTATTACCCCCTCGAAGTTTCGGAGTATCACCTTGTGCGGTCCTTGCGATATGACGTAGTTTGGCATAACGGGAGTCTTGCCGCCACCGCCCGGAGCATCTACCACGAATGTAGGCACGGCATAGCCCGAGGTGTGTCCCCTGAGGTTCTCGATAATCTCTATACCTTTCGATACGGGAGTGCGGAAGTGTTCCAAGCCCATCGATAGGTCGCACTGATAGATATAATACGGACGTACACGCATCTTAACGAGTTGCTGTACAAGCTTCTTCATCGTCGGCACGCAGTCGTTCACTCCGCGTAGAAGTACACTCTGGTTGCCGAGCGGTATACCTGCATTCGCCATACGTTCGCACGCTGCGATAGACTCTTCGGTAACCTCTTGCGGATGGTTGAAGTGTGTATTGAGCCAGATAGGATGGTATTTCTTGAGCATATTAACCAAATCGTCCGTTATGCGTTGCGGGCAAACGACAGGCGTACGGGTACCGATACGTATTATCTCTACGTGCGGTATCTCTCTGAGCCTCGATATGATGCTTTCCAAGCGACTGTCGGATATCATCAGAGCATCGCCACCCGACAACAATACGTCGCGTACCTGCGGTGTACGAGCGATATAGTCGATTGCTTTGCTGATATCGTCTTGCGAAGAAGAGCTATCGGTCTGTCCTGCAAAACGACGACGCGTGCAGTGGCGGCAATACATCGAACACATATCGGTTACAAGCAGCAACACACGGTCGGGGTAACGATGTGTGAGCCCCGGTGCGGGCGAGTCTCCGTCTTCGTGCAGAGGGTCGAGCAGGTCGGCTGCCGAATGATGTGTCTCGGCGTGAGTAGGTATAGCCTGTTTACGCACAGGGCAGTTGGGATTGCTCTGGTCGATAAGGCTCAGATAATACGGAGTGATAGCCATTCTTAGAGTTTTCAGACTCTCTTTTACGCCATTCTCTTCTTCGGTCGTGAGTTTTATATATTTCTTCAATTGTTCCAATGTCTCTATTCGATTCTGAACCTGCCAGTGCCAATTGTTCCACTGTTCGTCGGTTACCTCGGGAAACATCCTTTTTGCATTCTCGTTCATCTCATTAGATTTAATTTATCAACTTTCTTTTTTTGTACAATAATTTGTTTAGTAAAAAACCTAATACGTCGTCGACGACGCATCAGGTTTTTATCCGAATATCATATTAAGCGTAAAGTTCTTCGAATATTTTACGAAGTTCGGCGTTTTCACGCAACTCTTGTAGAGTAATCTCGGCGTGTCCCTTTGTATAGCCGTTGCCCACAATCATAGTAACGTCGGCGCCGACACCTTCTGCACCGAGAGCGGCTTTGGTAAAGCTGGTAGCCATCGAGAAGAAATATACCAGACCGTCGTCTTTGGTACAGAGTACCGAAGTCATCTCGGTATCGGGGATATTTACGTTGTTGATGGTAATATCGGCCATCTTACCTCCTGTAAGTTCGCTTATTTTCTCCATAGTCGATACGGGGTCGGTGGCATTTCCAGAGAAGACCACATCGCAGAAACCGAGCTTTTGAAGACGTTCGGTCGATTTCGGGCTGTGTGTCATACCTATGACTTTACCCGTAACGCCTACGCGTTTTTTTGCTTCGTAGCAGCAAAGCATACCCGACTTACCGCCTGCACCGATGATGAGAACCGTATCGCCCGGCTTGCAAAGCTTGGCTGTCTGAGCGGGAGCGCCTGCAACGTCGAGAGCCGACAGAGCGAGTTTTTCGGGCATATCGGTAGGAATCTTTGCGTATATACCGCTTTCGAAAAGGATAGCCTTACCGTCGATATCCACTTGGTCGACGTCGGCACGTATCTCTTTGATTTTGTCGATACGGAGCGGAGTGAGCGACAGCGATACGAGAGTAGCTATTTTGTCGCCCTCTTTCAGGTCTATTTTACCCTTGAGAGCATCGCCTATTTTCTCTACGGTACCGAGCAACATACCGCCCGAACCTGTCCAAGGATTGCGGTGTTTACCCTGTTTTGCCACGATGTCGAACATTATCTCTTTTATCTTTTCGGGGTCGCCGCCGGCACGAGTCGAGATGTCGGTAAAAGACGCCGAGTCGATGTTGAGAGTCTGCACGTCGATTAGGATTTCGTTGTCGTAAATCTCGTCCATATTATTGTCGATCTTGTTTGCCGGCTGTGGCAGGACGCCTTTGGGTTCGATTACACGGTGTGTGCCGTATTTGTTTCCTTTCTTTTGCATAAGTCTTTTTATGATATTAGTTTTTATATATAATAATGAATTTATTTGCCCACAAATTACGAGCGACAAAATTACAAAAAATCTTTGTATCAGAGGAGACACTATTAAAATAAAACAAATACGAGAAAATAAACGCAATGAAGGCTCTTTATACAAGCATTGCCGTCATCGGCTAAAAAATTGTAACCCACACATACAAGGTTCACCAAAAAATTATAACTTTGCTTTTTCTAATTGCGGAGTGTTTTTTTGATTTTAATACAATGGCAAAGAAGTCTCAGAAAGAGAGAAAAGATATATCGAATATCATAGATTTTTTTCGCGATAAAAAAGTACAGTTTATCTGTGGAGTAGTACTTTTTTTCATTATGGTCTATATCTCTTTGGCTTTGGTATCGTTCGTATATACAGGCAAAAACGATCAAAGTGTCTTAGCCGAATATAAAGCAAAAAAAATAGAGTACAACCATCGGAAGAGTCAACGACCGCTATCGGATGAAGACAAAGACAATCTGCGACTTATCCGACGAGAGCTACAAGAGATACAGAAAAAGGCTGAAAACGTTACAGGCTATCGCGGAGCTTTCGTGTCCGAGAATCTGCTTAACGGCTGGCTTGGGTTTGGTGTATTTGCTATCTGTATGTTTGGATTTGTCGTATCGCTGCGTCTATTCGGTATCAGACGCATATCGGTATGGAAATGGTTCTTACTCTTTGCTTTCGTTGCTGTCTGGGTATCGTTGCTGTTGGCTTTTGCTGTCGATAGCCTTATAGAAGACTCGTTTTTGGTATTTGGCGGCAGTTTCGGCATATCTTTCAACGACTGGTTGCAAGCCAACCTTGGATGGCTCGGTACGTTGCTTGTCATATTAGCCTCAGGTACAGTATTTTTGGTCATTACCATAAGTGGTACAATACCATTTTTCAAGAAAATATATAGAAATATACTATCGAAAAAATCGATAAAAATGCCCATATTCAGCCGCAAATCACCAAAAAATACCGACGACCCTATCGAGAACGACGACGAAAGCGTAAAAATCGGCGACGAGATAGTACCCGAAGAGTGGATACAGGAAGACAATATTATGTCCGATATAGAGGTGATTCCTACCGAAAACACAGAAAACTCCGACGACGACAGCCCCCTTTTCGTAGAGGTTACTACCGACGATGAAGATAATGCAATAAACACATCCGACTCTATATCAGACGATAGCGAAGCCGACGACGACGAAAATCTCTTTGTCGAAAGCGAGCCGTACGACCCTCGAAAAGACCTTTCGCAATATGTTATACCAAAATATTCCGACAAATACAAAGACAAACCGCTACTTACCGACTACCCTGTGAGTGAAAATTTACAGAACGACGAAGAGAAGGCTGCAAATCGCAAGAAGATAGTAGAGACTTTGCTTAAATTCGGTATTGGTATCAAACGAATCTACGAGACTGTCGGACCTACCATAACACTCTACGAGATAGTACCCGAAGACGGCATACGTATCAACAAGATACGTAATCTTGCCGACGACATAATGCTCTCGCTTGCAGCTACCGGCATACGTATAATAGCTCCTATTCCGGGTAAAGGCACTATCGGTATCGAGGTGCCAAATTCTAAGCCGCAGATAGTAAGTATGTATGCTACTATCGCCTCTAAAAAATTTCAGGAGTCGACCTACGACCTACCCGTAGCTCTAGGTAGGACTATAACGAACGATGTATTTATGTTCGACCTATGCAAGATGCCTCATCTGCTTGTAGCCGGTGCTACCGGGCAAGGCAAGTCTGTGGGACTTAATGCTATCATCACCTCGCTGCTATTCAAAAAACATCCGTCGGAGCTAAAGTTTGTGCTTATCGACCCCAAAAAGGTTGAGTTCAATATATATGCCGATATCGAACGCCATTTCCTTGCCAAACTGCCCGACGAAGAAGAACCTGTTATAACCGACGTGGAGAAGGTAAAGCAGACTCTCAACTCGCTCTGTAAAGAGATGGATATGCGTTACGACCTGCTCAAAATGGCTCATACTCGTAATATAAAGGAATACAACGAGAAATTCGTCTCTCGCCACCTCAATCCGCAGAAAGGACATAAATATTTGCCATATATCGTAGTGATAGTCGACGAGTTTGGCGACCTTATAATGACTGCCGGCAAAGACATAGAGATGCCGATAGCCCGCATCGCACAATTGGCACGTGCCGTAGGCATACACATGGTGATTGCCACGCAGCGTCCGTCGGTAAATATCATCACCGGTGTCATAAAAGCCAATTTTCCTGCACGAATAGCCTTTAAAGTGTCATCGGGGGTAGACTCAAAAACCATCTTAGACGGCTCAGGAGCGCAGCAGCTTATAGGGCGTGGCGATATGTTGTTTTCGCAAGGAAACGAGCCTACTCGTGTACAGTGTGCTTTTGTAGATACTCCCGAGGTAGAAAACATAGTGCATTTCATTGGCAATCAGCAGGGATACCCGAGTGCATTCCCGCTGCCCGAGCCAGATATAGCCGAAGGCAGTGTCGATAGAAAAGACGTCGACCTATCGAAGCGCGATAGTCTGTTCGAAGATGTAGCTCGATATGTGGTATCTACTCAGCAGGGCTCTGCGTCGACCATACAGCGTAAGTTCGAAATCGGGTTCAACCGTGCGGGACGTATCGTCGACCAGCTCGAGGCGGCAGGCATAGTAGGACCTATCAACGGCTCTAAACCTCGACAAGTACTTATACCGACCGAGTATGAGTTGGAAAAAGTACTCAATGCACAATAGACCTGCCACATACTTCGGAAACTTATTTTTTCATTTTATACGATGGTAGAAACAATTGATATAGAAAGTATTGTAAAAGCCAAGACAGGACGCCGACTCCCAAAATGGATATGTCGGATAGCAAAGAAAATAATCTGCTTGGACCGTATCAACTATATAATAACCAAATACGGAGAAGACAATACGGGCATAGCTTTCGCCGAGAAAGTACTCGAAGAACTCGATATCGAGACGAGTATCAAGGGCGAAGATAATATCCCTACAGACAGACCTCTGGTCTTTGCCTCCAACCATCCGCTTGGAGCTCTGGAGGCGTTGGCTATCGGCAAGCACCTAAACCGACTTTTCGAAGGACGTATATATTTTATTACCAACGAGATATTGACCTATATCGCTCCTCTACGAGATATTTTTATCCCTGTCGCCGTGGGGGCACAGACACAAGAGCGTAGCAAGATAGAGGCTGTAGAAAGGCTTTTTGCATCCGACAAACATATAGTGATGTTTCCTTCTGGTAGCGTGTCGCGTCGTATCGATGGAAAGGTACAAGACCTTCCGTGGCGGAAAATGTTTGTTACCAAAGCCCGTCTACACCACCGCACGATAGTGCCTATATACTGTTCGGGGCAGAGTTCGGAGTTTTTTCTACGTTTTTCGAACCTACGCCAACGACTTGGTATCAAGGTGAATATAGAACTTATCTTTTTCCCTCGCGAGATGTTTAAGTACAAAGGCAAAAAGATAGATATTACCGTCGGTAAGCCCATTGATAGTGCTTCTTTAACATCTGAGAAAAGCGACTACCGGCACGCTCAAGATATCCGTAAAATAGTTTACGATCTGGCTTGATTTTTTTCGGATATATTAAATATTTTATCCAAAAAATTTTGTATCTTTGTCTGCCTTTTTCGAGGCAGTGGCAGAAGTATGTATATAGCAATAATACTGTAATAATAACGCTATTAAAACATAAAAAATAAAGATACTAATATGGATTTTAGCTTATCGAAAACTGAAGAGCTTTTTCTGCAGATGATACGTGAATTTGCCGAAAAAGAGGTAAAACCTTTGGCTGCCGAGGTCGACGAAGAGGAGCGTTTCCCTCTGGAGACCGTAGAGAAAATGGCAAAGACAGGTTTGATGGGTATTCCGGTACCCGTAAAGTATGGCGGTGCAGGCGGTACTAACCTTATGTACGGCATGGCTGTCGAAGAGTTGTCGCGAGTATGCGGTACGACAGGCGTAGTACTCTCGGCACACACATCACTATGTTGTGCCCCTATTATGGAAAACGGCACAGAGGAGCAAAAAATGAAATACCTGCCACGTCTCGCCTCGGGCGAGTGGATAGGTGCATTCGGGCTGACAGAGCCTAATGCGGGCACAGACGCCGCTATGCAGCAGACAACGGCTGTACTCGACGGCGACCAATACGTGCTCAACGGCAACAAGATTTTCATCACCAATGCCGTATATGCCCACGTATACGTTATTTTTGCGATGACCGACAAGTCGCTCGGCAACAAAGGCATATCTGCCTTCATCGTCGAGAAGGGTACGCCCGGCTTCTCCATCGGCAAGAAAGAGAAGAAGATGGGTATACGCGGCTCGGCGACGACAGAGCTTGTCTTCGAAGACTGCCGTATACCGAAAGAGAACCTGCTCGGACAGCAGGGCAAAGGGTTTGCCATTGCCATGAAGACCCTCGACGGCGGACGCGTAGGCATAGCGGCTCAGGCTCTCGGCATAGCACAGGGAGCTATGGACGAAACCATAAAATACACCAAAGAGCGTAAACAGTTCGGTCGCAGCATATCGCAGTTTCAGAACACACAGTTCCAAATGGCAGATATGGAGACCAAAGTACAGGCAGCACGTCTGCTCGTGCGTTCGGCTCACTGGAAGAAAGACAACGGTATGCCCTATTCGGTAGATGCGGCTATGGCGAAGCTATTCGCTGCCGAAACAGCGATGGAGGTTACCACCAAAGCCGTCCAACTGCACGGAGGATACGGATATACCCGCGAGTATCCCGTAGAGAGAATGATGAGAGACGCCAAGATTACCGAGATATACGAAGGTACGTCCGAGGTACAGAGAATGGTGATTGCAGGCAAATTGTTCAAATAACGGAGACGTCGCTAAGTCTTAATAGTTCGGGCGGATACAACGGAAATATATTTTCTACGCAAAAAAACGTATCCCGACGAACAGCATTTCATTTATTTTTAATAAAAAACGTATAATCAGAAAAACCGAAAAACTTATGAATATAATAGTTTGTATCAAACAAGTGCCCGATACTACGGAGGTGAAGATAAACCCTCAGACGGGTACTCTTATCCGCGAAGGTGTGCCAAGTATTATGAACCCCGACGACAAGGGAGGTCTCGAATTTGCCTTGCAGCTCAAAGACCAATACGGAGCACACGTTACGGTTATCACTATGGGTCTGCCGCAAGCCGACGCTATCTTGCGTGAGGCTATGGCTATGGGTGTAGACCGAGCCATATTGCTCACCGACCGCAAGCTTGGCGGTGCCGACTCGCTGGCTACGTCGAGTTCTCTGGCAGGTGCTCTGCGTACTATGGACTACGACCTTATCGTTACCGGCAGGCAGGCAATCGACGGCGACACGGCTCAGGTCGGTCCTCAGATAGCCGAACATCTCGACATACCTCAGGTATCGTATCTGGAAGCCCTCGAATTCGACGGGCAGAAGACCTTCACCCTCCGCAAACAGACCGAAGACGGCTATCAGGTGTTGCAGGTAGACGCCCCTTGCCTCGTTACCGTTTTGGCATCGGCAGTGAAGCCTCGTTATATGAACGTACGCGGCATTGTCGAAGCATACGACAGAGAGGTAGAGGTGTGGGGAGCCGACCGAATAGATGTTGCCGAAGATAAAATCGGTAAGACGGGTTCGCCCACGAGTGTGATGAAAGCATTCCCCAAGAGTCTGAAGCCTGCGGGCGAGACACTGGAAGTATCGCCCGAGGAGGCGGTAGAGATTATCGTCGGCAAACTTAAAGAAAGACATATTATTTAACCCTCAAAAAACAGAAAGCAAAAAGATGGATATTTCTCAATATAAAGATGTATACGTATTCGTAGAACAACGCGACGGAGCCGTCCAGAGCGTCGGCTTGGAGCTTCTGGGCAAAGCCCGCCAATTGGCAGATACACTCAACGAAAAGGTAGTGGCGATACTGCTCGGTAAAAATATCGCCGACAAGGCTCAAGGGCTCATCGCAGCGGGAGCCGACCGCGTGCTCGTGGTCGACGACGACCGTCTGAAGACATACCTTACCGAGCCTTACGCCGAGGCTGTGAGCCAGATTATAAGGGAACAGTCGCCCTCGATATTCCTCTTGGGAGCCACCGTCATCGGACGCGACCTCGCTCCGAGGGTGTCGGCTCGTATCGGCACAGGGCTTACTGCCGACTGCACTCAGCTCGAGATAGGCGACAAGGGCGAACTCCTTATGACGCGTCCCGCCTTCGGAGGTAACCTGATGGCTACTATTTTGTGTAAAAATCATCGTCCGCAGATGTCGACCGTCCGCCCTGGTGTGATGCAGAAAGCCACTGCCGACGGCAGCCGCAAAGGCGAGGTAGTGAACTACGACATCGCTTTCGACGACGAGAAGATTTCACGCGTGCGTCTGGTCGAAGAGGTCAAAGAGTGCAAGTGTGTAGCCGATATATCGGAAGCCAAGCTGATAGTATCGGGAGGACGCGGTGCAGGCACAAAAGACGGGTTCGACAAACTCAGAGCCTTAGCCGCCGAGATAGGAGCCGAGGTGGGTGCCTCGCGTGCTATGGTCGACGCAGGCGTCATAGACCACTGTGCTCAGGTGGGGCAGACGGGTAAGACCGTGCGTCCCGAGCTGTATGTGGCGTGCGGCATATCGGGAGCTATACAGCACCTGGCGGGTATGGAAGAGAGCGAATATATCGTTGCCATCAACAAAGATAAGTTTGCTCCCATATTCAGCGTAGCCGACTTGGGTATCGTCGGCGATATGCACAAGATAGTGCCGCTGCTGACCGAACGTATCAAGAGCCTGAGGAAATAGACGCTATACGACGAATAGACCGTAACAAGCCCCGACCTAAACATCGAGGCTTGTTTTTTTGTGTACAAAATCGGACAAACGACGGCTTAAGGCAGTTCGATAGTGCTACCTGCTCCTATGTTGTTCTTTTTGAACCATCCTTGCGGCACTTCGAGGGCATAACGCACGGGCTCCGACGACTCTACGCTTTCATGACTGAACGGCGTCATATCGCGTGTCTCGCGAATTTCGCCACTCGAGTTGATGAACGCAATCGAAAGAGGTGTAGGCGTATCTTTCATCCAAAAGCTTAACTTTTCGTCCTTTTTTAAGATAAAAAGCATGCCCGTTCCTTCGGGAATATTGTCGCGACCCATATAACCTTTTGACAACTCTCGTATGGAGCGGGCAAGTTCAACTCTTATGGGAACGGTCTTGCCGTCGAGATTCGTAATGGTCAAATCCCTTTGTTCAAATTTAAGCGAGAATATAGAACAGGCACTCCATACAAGTACTACGGGGAGAACAAGAAAAAAGACTGATTTTTTCATTTTGTTTGAGTGTTTTATTAGTTATTCATTCCAGTTAATGAAATGTTTTATATGATAAATATGTTGCAAAGATATAGCATTTTTGTTATACCCCCAAATATACAAACAAGAGTCCATTATAACTCTCTCCGTGGATACCGACCATTTTTTATCGCTTTCGACTATCGTCGTATTAGTCTGCAATGTTCTTATAAACAATAGATTTGAGCAACTCTTCTTTCCTGCGTCGCGACAATGGCAATCATTTTGACAAAAGCTATGTCGAATATCTTGAATATTTGGCTATTGGTTTAGCTATTGTTTTAGGATACCCTCTTGTTAATACCAAGAAAGCTGATTAGCCCTATATAAAAAAGAAAGCAAAAGAAAAAATGGACGAAGCTTTTGAAGATATTAAACGTATTTTTTCTAACTTTGGTTTGACTATATTTGAAAAATAACGGAGAAAAAAATTAACTTTGCAAAAAACAATTAGATTATGAATTTATTAGTGTATCCGAAAGACGATAAGCAGACCAAAGAAATAATAGGGTTCTTCAAAAAAATGAACGTGAAATTCGAGTATGAAACTACTCATTATTACGAGGTTATGCAAGATATTGAAGAGTCTCTGAAAGATATTGAAGTCGGCAACGTCTTCACTCACGAGGAGGTAATGGAGGAAGCAAAACAGATAATGGAAAAGTATCCTAAATGAAGTGATGTATAAGGTTATATGGACGTCGAAGTCTAAAATTCAATACAGCCAAGTTATTACATTTTGGTGCGAAAACAACAATTCTTCCAAGTATTCCGCTGATATTCAAAATTCAATAAATGATATTTTGAGGCTATTGTCGTCGAACCCCAAAATGGGAAATATGTTTAGTGATAATATCAGAAGAATAGTCATTATGGACAGATATTCGATTTACTATAAAATATTAGAGAACAGCAAAGAGATATACATTCTTGCATTTAGAGACAACCGTAGCGATCCTAAAAAACTAACATTCTTATAATCGAATATAAAACAAAAAATAACTGTATCGGAAAACAATCAACCAAGTTACTGATTTATATATCTAATAATCAATTAAAAAACAATAAGAGATGAAAACCAAATCGATTTTTTGTCTGGCAGTATTTGCTGTGAGTGTAATGTTGTTCTCCAATTGCAAAAAAGATAGAACCAAGCATAGCAGGGAGATAAGTAACGCTCAGAATATCAGAGGTATTGTGGTCGAAGGTTCGTGGTCTGTCTATCTACGTCAGGGTGAGCAGAGTTCTGCAAAGATAGAATACAGCGCCTTTCTCGACGATAAGATAGAGGCACGAGTAGACAACGACGGTTACTTGTACCTGAAAGTACGACGTAGCATAGGCATTACTCGTAATGACCTGAAAGCCATCGTAACTATCCCAAAGATAGAGTATATAAAAGCTTCGGGGGCATCGCATATCAACTCGGAGGGCGTATTCGAGGGTAAAGCCAATAAAATAGAACTGAACGGAGCTTCGAAGATAAATAGTCTGACTTATCGGGGTAATGACATAGATATAACTCTAAACGGTGCGTCTCGGTGCAATATGTCGGGAGTGGCAGAAAGGGTAAAAATAGAGGCAAACGGTTCGTCGGAGGCAGCTATGCCCGATTTCACGACAAAGACGCTGGAAATATATCTAAATGGCTCGTCGGACGCTTTCATCACGATAACCGAACGGGCTACGGGTAAGCTCTCGGGTGCCTCCAAGCTGAGATACAGAGGCAATGCCGATTTGTCGGGGGTACAACTCTCGGGAGCCTCTTCGATACAAAAAGCGGAATAGGACGCCGAAGCCGTAGGGAGTCGTTGCAGACTGACAATCACCTCTCGCTCTGCCACGTGCAGAAAGGGGACTTAATAAAAGAACTCACAGAGTTTGGAAAGGAATACGGATTTGAATACAGTGCTTATTTCAAGAATAATCCTGATTTTGTTCATTTCTATGGGGACGAAACTGATTATGGATATAAAAGCCGTGATGAAGCTATTGAAGTTAATGATATATATAAATAAACATGAGAATGACATTCCTCTTTATACCCCTTAGTTATCTAATGATACACTCAAAAAGACTACTGCTACAGAAAAGTATCAAAAGCATGAGCAAAGGAAGTCGAACAAAAAAATAATAGTTTACTTTATCAATGGTGAAATATTTGTTGTTTATTATCGCAATGACGTGTTGCATATGTTGTAACTCATTCCACAAATATCCCACTGTCAAGATTCGACAGTCTATGGAAAAGG
>ERZ773014.571-NODE-571-length-24953-cov-26.052374_pt1 | contig 24953 bp, 23 predicted proteins | sample MGYA00580841_ERZ773014 | MGnify/ENA primary metagenome ERZ773014 (study PRJEB29015, sample SAMEA2737989) | human oral metagenome | biome: human oral; feature: human-associated habitat; material: dental | place: China | collected 2067 ... | reverse complement strand
GGATGAACAGCATGATCGACGAGCATCTGCACAACCTGTTCTTCGACGATGCCGTCGTACGCGGGCGGATGCCCGAGGTGAAGGAGGCGATCCTCTCGGGCGGTATCTCGCCCACGCAGGCGGTCGGCGAACTCCTCAGCGTATTCGATGTACGCCGTGCGGCAGGGCGGCAGGTCGATCTCTTTACGAACTGAGGTGACACCATGACAAAGCGCATCTGCCTCTCGGGCGCGGATATGTACGAGCTTGAGGAGGTCTTTACGGGACGGCGGGGCATTCAGTCCGTCCGCACGGGCTACATCAACGCCGCATCGAACGCCACGCATGAGGACGTGGCGACGGGCGCAGCAGGCGGGCGCATGGGCATCGAGATCTGCTACGATCCGAAGAAGATCGACATCTCGCAGCTGCTTGACCTGCACTTTGCCGTCGTCACACCCTACAGCATCGACGGGCAGGGCTATGTACGCGGGGTGATGTACCGCGCAGGTGTATTCTATGAGAGTGCGGAGGACGAGCCGCAGATTCAGCTCTATCTCACATTTCTCGCGGGCAAGGGACGCTGTCCCGCCACGGGTGAGGATATGACGCTCAACGATCCGAACAGCAGCGCTGCGGCGCGGCGCGTCCTGCACGCGACGATGGAGCGGCTGACCTCGTTCCAGCCCGCTGCGGACGAGCACCAGGGATATTTGAAGCAGCACCCGGAGACCGAGACCTACATCGACTTCGTGCGGCTGCGCGAGCTTGTGAAACTTTGAGAAAAAGACCATCGGCGTAGTCGCTGATGGTCTTTTTTCGGAATCATAGACGATTTTCATTTTTATCCAAAACGCCGTAAAACCCCTAATTTAGTTATGGGGATATAAGGCGTGTCCGCTGAATTTACGTAAGTATTTGAAGGCGGACAAATACGTTTCAACTCACCTTGTATTAGTTTTCTATAAATGGTATGATACTATCATAGGAGAAATAAAATACCATTCAAGCAACAATATAGTGTACTCATGCAAGTACCATATCGTGTTCTGCCCCAAATACCGCAGGAAGGTGCTGGTCAATGGCGTTGACACCAGACTAAAGGAGCTGATTAAGTCAATCTGCGAAGAAATCCAGGTCGACGTAATCGAAATGGAAATCATGCCGGACCACGTACATCTTCTGCTGGAAGTTCACCCGCAATTCGGTATCCACAAAGCTGTGAAAACCATCAAAGGGAAAACATCCCGTATCTTGAGACAGGAATTTCACCACCTTACAGCGAAGCTGCCGAGCCTGTGGACGAACAGCTATTTTTGCTCTACAGTTGGCGGTGCTCCGCTTGACATTGTAAAGGAAGCACTGATAAATTCAGCCGCGCCATCTCAGCGTATCTTTTTTGCCCGCTTTTTGTCGGCAAATCCTCCACATAGCTTTGGCTATGCGTCCGGTTTGCCTCCTCAATCGGACAGAAAAATCTACGCCAATCTGACGGACTTCATTTTATCAGCGATTCCTAAAGCAATATATCGAAAGCAAAAAAACCTCGCAAAGGAAGTGACTGTATGGAATCATATCAGATGGGCTTCAAGTTCAGAATATATCCGAACAAGATGCAGCAGAATCTGATCGACCGAACACTGGGTTGCTGCCGATTCGTGTACAATCATTTTCTCGCGCTTCGGCGTGACGAGTGGATGGCGAACCGCAAGACGCTCGGCTATGTCCAGACCGCCGCTCTGCTTACGGATCTGAAACGATACGAGGAATACCGCTGGCTGAAAGAAGCGGACAGTATGGCACTTCAAGAGGCTCTTCGGAATCTCGATACCGCATACCAGAATTTCTTTCAGAAGCGGGCGAAATATCCGCGCTTCAAGTCGAAGCATAGTCATAGCCAGTCCTACCGAACGCGAAACCAAAGGAATACGGTACGCATCGGTGACGGGAAAATCAAACTCCCGAAAATCGGCGCAGTGAAAATCAAGCTGAGCCGGACGTTCGAGGGCAGGATTCTGAACGCCACCGTGAGCTGCACTGCGTCAGGCAAATACTTCGTTTCGCTCTGCGTGGAACAGGATAGAGAAAAATTGCTTCGATCCAATGATGGCGGGAAAATTGGTCTTGACGTCGGCTTGTTGGTGTTTCTGACGGACAGTAACGGGAATACCGTTGACAATCCTCGTGTGCTAAAACGATTGATGCGCAAGCTCGTCCGCGAACAACGCCGACGCTCAAGGAAGATGCCGAGATCCGTGAACCGGGGCAAAGCCCGTATCCGCGTTGCCCGCGTCCATGAGCGTATCGCCAATATCCGCAAGGACTTCCTGCACAAGCTTTCGACAAGGCTGACCGATGAAAACCAAGTGATCGCCATCGAACGTTTGAGTGTGAAGAACATGATGCGGAATCATCGCCTTGCGCAAGCGATTGCCGACGTAAGCTGGAGCGAATTTTTCCGTCAATTAGAATACAAGGCAAAGCTACGCGAAGGACGGATTCTGAAAGTTGACCCCTTCTATCCGTCCAGCCAGATCTGTTCTCATTGCGGACGTCAGAATGCCGAAATCAAGGATCTCGGAATTAGAGAATGGATTTGCCCGGAATGCGGTTCGCATCATGACCGTGATACCAATGCCGCGAAGAACATTCTGCGCAAAGCACTGGAAAACGCGGCATAGACAGATGGAATCTCAACTACCGTCGGACAGACGGGAAGTAACGCTTGGGGAGAACGTGTAAGACGAAGCGGCTACGGTCGCGGCGCAGTGTTCGTCGAACCAAGAATCCCCCGGCTTTAGCCGTGGGGAGTGTCAAGGCTCTTTGTCATAAGTTACGGAAAATCTGAAACAGCTCCGTGTGATGCTCCTAAGCAAACCTTAGTGGAGCAAGCGGAAATAAGGACACGTTCTGCCCCCGACGCACTTCTTGCGGGCCGTAGGACCTTTAAGAAGTGCGTCGGTATTTCGGCAGATAAGTGTCCGACCGCTTGCGTAACGAGGTGTTTGCGTGGAGCAAGCACGGAGTCATTCCGTAACATTTTTCATAGAGCCTATTTTATGATATAATAAAAGTATCACGGATAAAACAGACCTGCAGATTGGCGTAGATTTTTCGTCCGAACAAGGCGGAAAACCGGACGCAGAGTAGTGCTCTGTGGAGGATTGAGGGCGAAGTGCGGGCAAAAAAGATACGTCAAGATGGCGGTGCTGAATTTATCAGTGCTTCCTTAGTTTCGGAATACAGAACTCACGCCCGATAAGCTCTCTGACAAATTGGGGCGACTCGACGTATTCGGCATTCTGAGCGATGGCACGCGCGTCGACATTGAGATGCAGGTCATCAACCATATGAACATGGAAAAACGAAGCCTGTTCTATTGGGCGCATATGTATCTGCATTTCGATGCACTCCGTATAGGTGCGGAGTACGGAACGCTGAAACCTGCGATCGCGATCAACATTGTACGCTTTTGCTTTTTACCGCAGGAGGATCCCCATTCCCGCTATGTAATCTTCAATCCCGAGACGGGACATCAGCTTTCCGATGATATGGAGCTGCATTTTTTGGAGATCCCGAAGTACCGGAAGAAAACGGTTGCCAAGATGAACCGCATCGAGCGATGGCTGGCGTACTTCGCGGATACACTGAGCGAACACGAAAAGGAGGAGATGAAAATGGCAGCACCGGCCGTAAGTGAAGCGATTCAAGCGACAGGAACATTCCTAATGGATGAAGCGGCATACCAAAACTATCTTGCGCGCGAGTCAGCCATTTGGGACTATAATACCGACGTCCGAGAAAATCGACGGCGCGCACGGGAGGAAGGACATGCCGAAGGGCTGATCGAGGGGCGTGCCGAGGGGCGTGCCAAAGGTCTAATCGAAGGAGAACACCATGCTGCACTTCGAATTGCTCGTATGATGCTTGCCGCGCATAAGAACGTCGCCGAGATCGAACAACTATGCAGCCTGTCGCGAGATGAAATCCTCGCATTACAGAAAAACGATTCAAGCATGTGAGCGCAGCGAATTTCCGATCGATGAGGTCTCCCGCAAATTAATACCTGTTGCTAAGTCACCCTCTTCATGATATAATCTCTACAATGTGTCATCAGCCACTTATAAGTAACTCGTGACATATTGTCCATTTCTTCTTTGTTCATAAAAGCACTCCCTTTCAAAGATCAAAATAAAGAAGAAATACCTATACTCATTATACTTCCATAAAGGATATTTTAGGAATAAAATTTTCCTTAACAAAAGTCAGTTTTTCGCTCTCACCTATGTTACAATATTGTCCAAAAATAAAGAATGAAAGAAAGCAGAGGAACATAAATAACCATTGGACATTAAAAAAATGACAGAATTAGTTCAGCAAGAATCACCAACATTCAAAGATTATATTTATCACATCTTTGAGTTTATAAAAAGCAAACTATTCGCCAATCGCGGCATGTATGAAGCATTTTATCTTGAACCCAAAATCGGCGACATCGCAGGGTTTCCTCATGTAAGACTTCAACTGAAACCATTGAGCTTTCAGGTAGACGATAAAATAGACATCCTTAGCAACGCAGAGCCGCATTCAAATTCGCACATTGTTGAGTGCGACAATATGCAGGATTATATCTTAGACAAAGACAACAACATTGTTTACATCTTAGCGGCAAAACTGTATGGCAAAAAAGGCGATGAGGATTACTCGTTGGTCGAACAAGGGCTTATTATGCAACGAAGAGACAAGATAATGGATGAGATTGCAGGAATGTATATGGAGGGCAGAGTTGATGAGAAATTTAAGTATGTAGGCATTAAAGATAAGACAATTGAGAAGCTGGATAAAGAAGATAAACTTAGTTATTCAGACGCAAAAAGCAAAAAGAATTAACAGAAGTTAATTTTAGAAATATTTTTGTGAAAACTTAGATACAAAGTATTATACTGAGATTGTAATTAAAACAATTTCGATTTCAATTTTTCAGATAGGAGATGACATACAAATGTTTTCAAAAAAGAAACTTCTAAAAACAACAATCACACTCAGCACTGCATTTGCACTTTGTGCACCTATCGCGGCACCTAAGACTGCACATGCGTTCAGTTTTGATGCTGATGATGTTTCTACTGCAATCATGCTGTGGCAGATGTTGTTCCCGCCGAAATATCCGCAACCCGCTGAATCACCGCAATCAAGTCAAGGTTCAAGCGCAAACCACGAAAAAACATTTTGCGACCCAAGAGACAATAGAGCCTCTGATTGCGCAAACCTTATTCTGCCCATTGAGCATTGGTATCGCCATCAACATAAACCCGTTACTGTTGAGCCAGAAGAGGCAAAAACAGCGACGCCGATTTCTGACAAGGTACGTATTCGTAGCAACGTAATCGCCACGATTATGGTTAACGGCAGAAAGTATGCCGATGTAACCATTGATGAGTACGACAATGGGAAGTATAAAGACTCAAAGAACGTCCTTCTTGACGTGTATCATGGCAATACAAAAAATCCTATGGATTATGAAGGGGTTGTTCGTGACAGATACGGAGAAGGAGAAAAATCATGGGAAGAGTCTCTTAAAAGCGCGGAGACATATATTGAACAAAACCTTGGCTACCCGTATAATGTTTATGACCCCAGAAATTTTATTGACGAGGATTCAAAATCAACGTACACACCAACAGACCTCCAAAGCGCTGTTGCATCAGCATATAAGGGTGTAGAACAGCTTGCCCCACAGGTGATTGAAGAACTCAAACACCAATTTGACAACAACGAGCGTGGAAAGCGTTCTGTGTACGAATATGGAAGCAAGATTGAAGCGCCGAAGTATGCTAACGCTTTAAAAGATGCGCGTGATATAGCTGATTGGAAGCAAAACAAAAGAGGAGATGTAGTTCACAATGAGATATCATCTATTATAAAAGCCTATTTAGGTAAACTACCAGAAGAAATCTATTTCGAAAATCTTGAAAATCTCACATGGGATGACTTTACAACAAGTGAAGATGGGCGAAAAGGTTGGATTCCTAACGACAAAACAGAACTTGATTTGCATTGGTTGATTTCAAAACCGTGGTATATTGACGCTTATGTGATGAACCCAAAAGATATTGTCGCAAATCATATGGTTAACCGAGAAACTTTTCTGCAAGGACACTCTGTGATGCGATTTATGCCTGTCATGGGGATTCCAACCGACGAAACACATCGATATAACATCCTTCAAATGTTCGATGTTACGTCTAGTGAAGAATTCTCCAAAACAAACCTTCCCCCTGATTTTATGAACATTAAGGATAACACGACAAAGAATGGTAATTATTCCTCGCCCGCAGAAGGCAACAAGTTGACAACAACCGACGTCATGGGCGGGTTGACAGGATTTGGACATTCGGAAGTTGAGCTAAACAATCCTCAATTCCTCCTTCCTTACCTTGACTATGAGGCGATTAACGCGGGAATGGAAGGATGGCATACCAAGATGGGTTGGCTATATCCTTACTTCTATGAGTGGGAATATGATGGTGCGCAGCCGAACCAAATCATCCTCAAAGAAGTCTTCGACCCGCAGAACTATGCAGGACATGAAGACACCGACCAAAAACAAGGATATACACCTCCAAGCTATCCGTACTACACTGGGCGCGTGATTTACCTCACAAGAGCGAACGAAACGGCGAACTAAAAACAACATAGGAGATGGAAGAGGGTGACTTTTTGGCGGGAAACAAGACCTATCGCAGCGGCGGTTCGCAGGAAATGGGCATTCCTGCGCGGTGTGCGGAAACCGCCCCCGGCAATGTGCGCCGTATGGGCGAGGTATCCATGAGCGTACGGCAGGACGCCATTACGCCCGAATATTTCATCACCCATTTCTACGAATACCTTCCGCGCTACATCGCGGGCGGTGCGCCCACAGCGGACACGCGCGACACGTACGAACTGGCGATTCGCCTCTTCCTCCACTGGTGCATGGAGCAGGGACTCCACCCGCTCAGTGACGTACACGATTACCAGATTCGCGTCTACATGGAGGAGATGCGCACGCGTGGCTACAGCGCGGCAACGCTCATGATCAAGGGCGCGGCGATCCGCGCCTTCTACAAGGTCGCACAGCGCCTCTCCTTTATCGCCGAGAATCCCTGCGCCGATCTGCAGCTGCGCAACCCGCAGCACCTCGACGAGGACTATAAATATCTCACCATCGATCAGATCAAGGAGATCTGCGAGGGGCTTACGGCGGACAAGAACGCCCTGCGCCGACTGCGCAACCTCCTCATCGTCTACCTCATGGGCGTCGAGGGACTGCGCGTCGTCGAGGTCATGCGCCTCTCGGACGAGGACATCGACTGGCAGCGCGGGCGCATCGAGATCCGGGGGAAAGGGCATGCGGGGATCATCTATCCCTGCGAGGAGACGTTTCAGCTTCTCAAAGCGTACATCGAAACGCGCGGTGCCATCCCGCCCGAGAATCGCTTCACACCGACCATCATCTCGTGCTCGCCGAACAATCGGAACGGGCGCATCACGCGCGTCGGCATCCGCTACGTCATCAACAAGGCACTGACGGATGCAGGGCTCAAGCAGCCCGGCTACGCGTGTCATCTCTTTCGCCACAGTTGCGGCACGAACCTCTATCAGGAAACGAAGGACCTGCGCGTCGTGCAGGAGACGCTGCGCCAGCGCAGCCCCAAAGTCACCGCAAAATACGCCCACGTTCACGATCGTATGGAGAAACGATATACCGGCGGCATCTCGCCGGGGATGAACATGGGGGCTGTGCAGGATGTGGCAACAACAGAATCCGCACAAAATATGAAACGGCAGTGAGACTTACTCACTGCCGTTTCTACATGCAGGATACACTCTTATTTTCCATCCAAGTGCCTGACACACGCCGCAATAATCTCCTCAGGTCTTACATGGTAGAGACAGTGGGGCTGCGGATAGCTCGGACAGTCCGTTTCCCCATAGCTGCACGGGCAGCACGGCTCATGCGAGGTAAACGCCGTTGCGTTGTCACTGATCGGATGCCAACGGCGCGGCGAAGTGCACCCGAACATAACCACGAGCGGAACGCCCGTCACTGCCGCAATGTGAGCGCCGCCTGTGTCCACACTGACGAGCAGGTCCAGCTGTGCGTAGAATGCAGCGAGTTCCATAAGATTTGTTTTCCCGCAGAGGTTTTCGACAGGCAGCCCGATCGCCGCAATCACTTCCTCGGCGTAGGCATGGTCGCCCGGTGCACCCGTCACATAGAACGCAGCGTCATAGCGTGCGTAAAGCGCTCGAACAATTTCTACGAAATACTCCTTCGGCCACGTTTTCAGCCCGAACGTTCCCTTGACGCAAAGTCCGATCTTTCGTTTGCCCGCCGCCGGCAGGAGAAATGCCGCCGCCTTTTCCCGTTGCATCTCGGTGGGCTGCGGCAGGATCGGGCGTTCGTGTCCCTCAACCCCTGTAAAGCCGCGAATGATCTCCTGATACGTCTCTGCCTGTAGCGTATCGTCGAGATCATGCTTGATCGGAACGGTATGCGTATAGAGCCATGTCACACGACTCGGTTTATCGTCAAAAACGCGCGAGGGCCCGACGCGGACGGGGATCCTCGCGAGCCAGCACAAGAGCGCAGGGCGCAGCTTACGGTCAAACGAAATGGCAAGATCAAATTTTCGTGCGCGCAGTTCCCGCACCATCGCCCACGTTCTCCTGATGGAGTTCTGCTTTGCCTTGTAGTCAAAGAGAATCACATCGTCAATCACGGGATTGCACTCGATTACCTCCCGCACGATGGGACGCGACAGCATCGTGATGCGTGCGTTCGGATAGACCTTTTTGAGCAGGGCGATCGCACTCGTCGTGAGAATGACATCACCGAGGTTCACCATCGCATAGACGAGGATGTTATGATACTCCCTCACGGCTTCAGAACCTCCCCCATCCGCGCGGCGATCGCTGCGTCCACCTCGTCGAGAAAGGCAAAGCGGCGCCGATAGACCGCACGCTTGCGCGTCGGCACTTCCTCCATCGTCTTGCGCGGCAGGGTAAGCGGAATCTCATAGAAGCGTTCATCTGCCGTCTGCGTGCCGCCCGCCTCCTCCCAGAACGCGCCGAAATCCGTCTTGAGCTTGCGGTTGCGGCGCAGGTGATTGTTTGCATAGTACCCCGCATTCGACACGGCGAGAATGCGCTGTATGCCGAGAGAGCGCGCGACTGCCTGCACCATGTAGAGGATGAGGTTTTTCGTGCGGAAGCGGTGTGCGCGCTTCGTCATCTCGCGCACAAAATCCTGCGCATTCTCCGTGTTTGGACCCTGCATCGCACCGATCACGAGCGTCGGCATGCCGTCCCGCTGCTCGATCCAGAACATGATCTGATAGAGATGTTCCCCATCCACATCCATCATCACAGATAGCAGCCCCTCCTTGCGCTGTCCCGGCTCGAACTTCAGATAGGCGTTCCACCTCAGATCCGTATCCGATGAATGCCAGATTTCATGACCGTGATTAAGACTCAGATCCACAAAGTCCGCACATTTCAGTCGTTCTTCCAAAAAGGAATAGTGATCCTTAATCAGAGAGATGCGCGCACTGATCGTCGATCCTGCATAAAAAAAGGCACGCGTCGCCTGTTCGAGCGGAAACGGATTGCGTTCATAGACGGCACGCCGTGCCTCTGTCTCTTGAAAGAACTCATAGAGTTCGCGCAGCTTCCGTCGATGCAGGAGTCCGCGCACCATAAAGACGAGCGCACGGTGACGCTCGCGTGGATTGTCGAACCGATAGGCACGGTGCGCGACGGCGCGAATCTCAGCAATCATAAAACATCTCCCGTATGGCGATTCGTCTGATCCAAATAGTACAGCTTTACATATTTCGCCATCGTGTAAAAATAGTGAAATACCGCAAGAATGAACCCAATCCGCCCGTCAAGAAACCCACACTTTAGAAAGTACATGCGAAAACTTGCCCAAACAGGATGCAGGATCATATCGGCAAGATTCGCACGCCGCCCTGCGTTGTACGATTTCTGCGCAGCAAGCGTCGTGTAGGTATTCAGCTTGCCCAGATAGTGAACCCAGTCACGATAGGGATAGTGTACGAGATAGGCTTTCCTCGGGAGCTTGATCTCCTGATACGGGTGACAGATCTTTGGGTGCACAAGCCCTGTGACACTCGTCCCATCGCGCGGCAGGAGACGGACGACATAGTCCGGAAACCAGCCGCCATGCCGGAGCGGCTGCTCGAAATAATAGCTCAGGCGCGCGTTCGCATATGCATAGCGCCGATCATCCGCCGCAACGATTTCCTTGATACGCTCTGCAAGCTGCGATGTCACGCGCTCATCTGCATCCAAAAAATAAATCCAATCGCACGCCGCTTCCCCCACGGCAAAGGTCTGCTGCGCGCCCCAGTCGCCGGCAAGCGCACGTTGCACAACACGCGCTCCAAGAGCGCGTGCCAGTTCCGCCGTCCGGTCCGTACTGAAATCATCAATAACAACGACTTCATCAGCAAAGGAAACGCTGCGAATACAGTCCTCTATGTTCTGCTCCTCATTCTTTGCGAGAATGAGCACCGATAGATTCTGAGCCATAACGCCGTCCTTTCCTGCCTTCATGCTTTTGAATGCGGTTTGATAATCTCCATAATATGCGCAGCAAAACGCGCAGGCGCATATTCATCGGCAGCACAGTGAAGTGCTTCATGCCAACGAGGCGCGCGGCTGTCATATTCGTTGATGAATGTCTCAAGCGCCGCCCCGAGTGCCGTCATATTCCCACTGGGGAACGTCATCCCTATCGAAAAGCGTTCAAACACCTCGGGATTCATGTCGTCGCTCGTGAGGACGGGCTTTTGAAAGCCGATTGCCGTGAAGAGCATCGCCCCCCAGTGGTAGCGGTAACGCGGTGCAGAGTACGGCAGAAGAAGCGCATCCATATCTGCAATGGCACGCTGCCACTCTGCTCCGATCAGCCCGCGATGCAGGAAGGTTATGCCCTTTCCCTCGTGCGCCGCAATGATGCGCTCGAACTCCGCCGCATCCTCCGCGTGCATGGTCGAACCCTGCACCATGAGACGAACAGGCCGCGTATAGTTCCCCGCAAGATAAACGTTCAGAAGATCTTCCAGGCGCTTTTCCCTGCGAAACTGCCCAAAGAAACCGATGGTGATCGGCTCATCTGCTGCTACAGGCGAATGCGGTACAACTTCGATGTCGCGCGGCACGAACGTCGGCGGCGGCATCAGCCGAATATTGGGACGTTGTTCCCCAAAAAGAGTGTTTCCAAAAGTCAGCACAACGGGGCGGATGTTCGTATATTTTGCAAGCGCATCCGCAGCCCCAAGAAATTTCGAAGCCTCGCTCGGATTGATGCCATGCTGGATGAAGACGACGGGAACGGGCGAGCGGCGCAGAACGCTCTGTCGCAGTGCACGGAGATAACGATAGGTCGAGGTCGGAACGATGAGCGCGTCAAACGCCCCTCCCTTCGCAGCCTCATACAGCGCACGATACCACCCAAACCGCCGCCGTTCACGTTGCACAGAGAGCAGCATTTTTCGAATCCCGCGTGCATTCGTGTAGAGCACCGGTGCCCCGGACAGATATTGCACGGGGACATGATAATCCATGCCGAATTGAAATCCCTCAGGTACATAGAACACAATCTCATGCCCGAGCGCCTTCAGCTCATCCACCAGAATACGGTCAAAATCGACCTCATGCCCGCCGGGGGTCATGATGTTTTCAAATATGGCGATTCTCACGTCACACCCCCCTATACAACACCTTGTTCTTTCAAATAATCTTCGAACTCCACCTGATTCAGTGTATGCACCTGACGAAACAGATAGCCCTTGAATCGATCCAATCCGAAGAGGACAATACGTCTATTTGCCCAGCCTCTGGCTGCCTTATAAATCATCGTTCGATGCAATGACTCTTGAACGTTTTGCCGCTCTAATCCTTTTCTCGTTTGCGGAGTAGGACATCTTTCATCGTACTTTTGTTTATTATAAACCAGAATATAGTCCATATACTTTCGCGTATAAGAAATATTCTGCTTAAAGTCCGAACGATACCACGAAAGATCAAATTTATCATCAAAAATCAAGAGCAAGCTATCATATAGCTTAAAAATAATCTCATTATTTTCAGGAGCTCCTATTTTCCCATTCTTGAACTCAATGAATACAATATGATCTTCGTCCAGCCATAAGGCATCATTGGAGCAGGGGGTTTGTGTCAACTGCAGAGCGCAGTTCTCAACATACCAATCCTTCAGTCCGTCAAAATCAAAGACCTTAATCGAGCTCTCGCACATATATGCTTTTTTAGCCGAATCGAATGAAATGTCATGAAGCGTTTTGCAACAACTTTGAAAATGTAAAGGCATTATCCCCATAGGATTCAAGACCTCATGCGAAGTTCTGCGCGTAGATTTTCCAATATCTGTACAGGTGCAGACATCTTCTCATAGATTTGATCGAGTTCACCAGAAACATCAATGAACGACACTCTCTTACCATCATTTTTAGACAGATAGTAGTGTGACTTTTCTGCAACTCCATACTTACATGCGTATAACTCGATTGCATCGAGAAAAAAAGGACTATGCGTTGTAATGAGTACGGTCAGATTGAACTCTTTCTGGAGCAGGACAAGAATCTCTGCATAACGTAGCTGCCATTCAGGATGGAGATGAACCTCCGGCTCATCCAGAATAAGCACACCTTTTTCATGAAGCGTACCATTTTCAAGCAGACGCTTCAATATGGCAAAGGATTTCATTCCTGCTGACCAGTTTTCTACGTTAAGAGGCTGATCTTGCCCTTCCGTCTCCAAAACAAAACGCCGCCGATTACGCGTCAGATTGCCGGGTACAATCCGCTGAAACATGGAAAATATTTCAGCCATTTTTCTTTTTATCTCAAGTCCCTCAATCACTCCGGGACGCTCATCTGTCTCCAGATATTTAAGCAGCCCTTCTCTGAGAGGATTATTTTCTATCCCAAGAACTGCGAGTCTCATCTGAAAACACTTGTCAATCAAAAAAGGATCGTCCACGTAAATGGCATCTTCAAGCAATTCGATTTCACTTCGATATGCTTTGCATTCATTCCTGTGGAACATCACATTCTTCGATTTTCCTTGAACATACAACGATATCTCTGCCTCTACATCATCATAGACAGAGTTGATTTGCCCTGCAAATATTCTAGAAAACGCATTTCCGACAAGAGATTTCTCGATTTCGCCATCAGAGGGTTCCAATGAATCTTCAATCTTAAACCGGAGATCCTGCTTTTCCTCCTCCAACAGATCAATATGCAGTTCCTCTTCAATATTATGCAGGAGGTGTTCATACCAAGACTGCACTGATTTCACATTGGTGTCAAGACCATGAAAAAGCTTCGGCATCCCCTCCATTTCCATCATTCGGAGCAACTGAAAACGTTCACTGTCACGCCTTAAAAGAACAGAGAAAAAGTCTCTTATCACATTTTTTCTTTCCTCCAGCACCTGCTGCGGCATATTTCTGAGAGCGTGAAACAATGTAAACAGAACTTTGCCAATCGTACTTTTCCCCGTATTGTTGTTTCCGGCAATGACAGTCAATCCATCAAAGTGAATCTCCGCTTCTTTAATTTTTGCAAAATTCTTCAGTACTAGTTTCATTTGTTATATCCATTCATTGTATCTAGGAGATTCCACCGCCTTCTGCACGCAGTCGAGCAGACTCCCGCCCGTGTAGCGTACGCCTCGCACACCCGCACTCTCAGCGGCTTCGATATCGCGCGCGCCATCGCCAAAGAGGTACGAGGCAGCGGGGTCGATATCATGCTCTCGGATGGCGCGCAAGATCATGCCCGGTGCAGGCTTGCGGCAGTCACAAGGCTTCCTGTAGGCGGGGATTTCCGCCTCCGGATGGTGGGGACAGTAATAGAACGCGTCGATGTGTGCGCCGTGCTTTGTAAGCTGTGCATTCATCCAGTCGTGCAGACGCAGCACGGCGGCTTCGTCGTAATAGCCGCGTGCAACGCCGCTCTGATTCGTGACGACGACGACGATGTAGCCGTGTGCGTTCGCCCAGCGGATCGCCGCAACCGCGCCCTCCACCCAGATGAATTTTTCCGGCTCGTAGAGATAGTCCACATCCTCGTTGAGCGTGCCGTCGCGGTCGAAGAAGATCGCCTTATTCGCCATAGGAGAAGTATCCGCCCGCCTTCAGGAAGTCACAGTACTCCCTGACCGCCTCCTCCATCGGGGTAAAGCCGCCGTCGTAGCCCGCCGCGAGAAGTGCTGTTGTATCTGCCTGCGTATAGTTCTGATACTTGCCGCGCAAGACCTCCGGGAAGTCGCGGTAGACGATCTTGCCCTTGCCGAGCGCGGCAATGACGGCGTTTGCCGCCTCGTTGTAGCTGTGTGCGATGCCCGTACCGCAGTTGTAGACACCGCTCTCGCCACCATGCTCGAAGAAGTGGAGATTCACGCGCACAACATCGCCGACATAGACGAAGTCGCGGCGCTGCTCACCGTCCGCGATGCCCTCCGTCCCGCGGAAGAGACGTGCCTCACCCATCTCCATGATCTGATGATAGAGCTGATAGAAGATGGACGCCATCTTTCCCTTGTGATGCTCCTGCGGTCCGTAGACATTGAAGTATTTCAGTCCGACAATGGGACTGCGTGCCTCGGGAATCACCTGCCGCACATAGCGGTCGAATGCGAGCTTCGAAAATGCGTAAGGGTTGAGCGCGTCCTCACATTTCCCCCCCTCGGTGAAGCCGTTCTTTCCACCGCCGTAGGTCGAGGCGGAGGAGGCATAGAAAAACGGGATGCGCGCCCCCATTGCAAAGTGCAGGAGCGCCTTGGAGTAGGAGTAGTTGACCTTCATCATGTAGTTGACATCGTACTCCATCGTGTCCGAACACGCGCCCTCGTGGAAGATCGCATCAATATCCGTGCCGTCGAAATCCCCCTCCTCGATGAGATGGAGGAAGTCGTCCTTCTGCTGGTAGTCGATGAAGTGCAGCCCGCGCAGATTCTTGTAGTTCTCTCCGTCCTTCAGATCATCGACGATGAGGATGTCCTTATGCCCGCGTGCATTGAGCGCGTGGACGAGATTGCTGCCAATAAAACCGGCACCGCCGGTAACGATAATCATAGATTTGCCCCTTCCTGACGGTCAAGCACTTGCAGGAGCTCCTCGCGGTTGACCGCGTACGTTCCGAGTTTCGAGACGACAACGCTCGCCGCCAGATTCGCAAGATACGCTCCGTCTGCCGGCTTGAGTCCGCCCGCAAGAGCAAGACCGAAGACGGCGATGACCGTATCACCCGCACCGGAGACGTCGAAGACCTCCTGTGCGCGCGTCGGGATATGGACGACCTCCTCACCGTGGATGAGGGACAGCCCCTTCGACGAGCGCGTGAGGACGACGTTGCGCAGGTGGAATTTCCGCATGGCGTAGCGTGCCGCCTTTTCGATGTCGAAATCATTGTTGGTGATCGGCTCGAGGAGGATCTCGTTGATCTCCTTGATGTTCGGTGTAATATAGTCTACTTCTTTGTACTTCGCCCACTGTGCTCCCTTTGGGTCAACGATGACGGGCACGCCGTGATCATGCGCTGCACGAATGATATGCTGGCACGCATACTCCGTGCAGGCTCCCTTGCCATAGTCGGAGATGATGACGCAGTCCATACTCTCGTTGAGTTTTTTTTCGATATAGGCAAGGTACTGCTCTGCATAGTCCCCATCGATCGGGCTCGCATCCTCGAAGTCGAGGCGCAGCATCTGCTGGTGTCCGCCGATGATGCGGATCTTCGTCGTGGTCGGGCGATCTGTCCGGACGAGCCCCGCATAGTCGATGCCGCGCGCCACAAATTTTTCCAGCAGACTCTTGCAGTGTGCGTCATCGCCGACATAGCCCGCAATGCTGACATTCGTCCCAAGGAGCGCAAGGTTGTGCGCGACGTTCGCCGCACCACCGAGGGTTTCACGCGTGCCTGTCACATGCGTGATCGGCACAGGCGCCTCGGGCGAGATGCGCGTGACCTCACCGGAGTAGTATTTATCCAGCATCACATCGCCGACGACGAGGATGTTGCTGCGCACACTCTTCTCCGCGACCGTTTCGCGGATTTTTGCCATATCCATGAGAACGCTCCTATCTGTAACCATCAAAAACAAACAATCAGTCAAATCCGTGGGCTTTGATCCCTGCGGGCAGGACGGGCCGAACAAAGCGTCCCGCCGCCCCCTTTGGAGCAAGTGCAAACGCCCCATCCACCTGCTCCACCACACGCGTTTCGAAATCCATCGGACGCACAAGTTCGCAGGCGGGGCGCTCCCCGTTCTCTGCAAGCATTTGATCCGCGTATTTCAATATGAGTTCGGGCGGCATCCGCTTCATACACTTCATATATTCCTCACCCGCAAGAGGGCATTCGTGAATGCGGCAGGGATGGCACGGCACGGGCGCACGGACGGAAATACTCTTTGCATCGTATGGGTAGAAGCCGGGGATGGGGGATGCGCCGAACATGCAGAGAACAGGCACATTCATCGCAACACCGACGTGCATCGGCCCCGAGTCCGTCGTGATGAAGAGGATGCAGCGGCGCAGAAGGCCCGCGAGGACACCGAGGCTGACCTTCCCTGTGAAAATGTGCAGGCGCGGATGGTCCTTTTCCTTCATCTGTGCGCGGCATGTGTTGACAATCTCCACGTCCATCGGACCGCCCATAACAGCGATATGGTACCCGCGCACGAGGTAGTAGTCTGCCACCTCCGCAAAATACGCATCCATCCACCGCTTCGTCCGCCAGCTCGCGCCGATGTTGAGCGCAATCACCTTGTCCTCCGGCGCGAAATGCTCCGCCCAGAGCCGCGCCGCCTCCGCCTCGGCAGCGGGCGGCAGCCACATCTCAAGACCTGCGTCATCGACCTCCCCGATCACGCCCGCCGCACGCAGCGCCGCATAGTGTGAGTGAACCTCGTGCATGATCGGGTGCTGATCGGGACTCACATGATCAAAGAAAAGAGAGAAGCCGGGCTTTGCATAGCCGACGATTTTCTTTCCGCCGCTGAGTGCCGCGAGCGCAGAAGAGCGCTCGTTGCGATGCAGATTGACGACGAGATCGTAGCGCTGTTTGCGCAGGCGATGGGCAAAACGCAGGATGCCGAGGAAACTTCTGTCACGCCCCTTCTTGTCGATCAGCAGACACGCATCGATGTGCTTATTCTCCTGCACAATGTCCGCGAGGATCCGATCCGCGAGGAGTGTGATGCGCGCTGCGGGATAGTTGTGCCGCAGTGTGCGCAGCACGGGTGTCACGAGCATAAGATCACCGAGATGCATGAGGTTGATGACGAGAATATTTTGGTACAAAATCACTGTCCCTCCAGCGTATCGCCGTGTTCGATGAGCTGCCATGAGAGTGTCCGCAGGATCGCCATGCGCTCCTTCAAGAGGTCACGGGCTGCCGTCTCATCGCCCGTGACCGCGCCGGGCAGGAGTTCCGTACGCGTTCCGCCGACCTCCCCCATGACATCCCGCGTGAGGAAGTAGTCGCGGTTGAACGCCGCGCCCATATTGTTCTCCGTCAAGGGTGGGGCAATGGATACGTAGGAAAACCCGGCAGGTGCGATCAGCTCGATCAGCGTCGGCACGATGTTCGTATGTCCGCCCACGACATCGGACGGCAGAATACCGGGCGTGACACCTTGCCCGCAGAGGACGAACGGAACGCTCTGGAACTCGTACATCGTCGGCGTGCGCGACGGATTCATGCGCACGGCATGATCGCCCGTAAGAACGAAGAGGCTGTCCGGATACTTCGCCAGCGTCTCATGCACGAAATTCGTCACGATCTTGTCCATATAGTAATAGTGTCCGAGTTCGAGTGCAAGCTGATCGGGATCGTCCACATTCGGAATCTTCGCAGCCTGTGCGCGCGCATTTTCGAGGTCAAAACCCTCCGCAGCAACGTCGATGTCGTAGGGTGGATGGTTCGACACGGTCATGATGAGATGTACCGTAGGCGGTTCCTCGGCGAGATGCTGACCAAGTGCCGCAAAGAGCTGTGCATCTGACGTCCCCCACGCATTTACCTTTTCCGCATGAAAATCCGGATAGCCGTAGAAGTGATCAAAGCCCTGCGCACGGGAAAAACGGTCCATTCCCTCCCATGACGGCACGCCGCCGTACCAGAAATCCACCGCATAGCCGAGGCGCTTGAACTGCGGTGCCATCGCCGTCGGATAGACCTCGCGCAGGCTGCGCGGCTCGTAGTTCACATGGCGGGTCACCTCGGACAGCCCCGTCACGAGTCCCGTGATCGCAATGGAGGTAAAGTCTCCGTTCGGCATGAAGCGACGCGAGTAGTAGGCATTCGGCTCTGCCGTCAGTGCCTTGATCCCATCGGCAGCATGCAGAGCGGCATACTTCTCAAGCATCGGCCACTGCGCGTACGTCTCGCCAAGGACAATGAAGATGTGGCGCGGCTGCGGAATGCGCGCCCCCTGTGCCGTGCGCGTCAGATAGGGCGTCAGCGTATCCGATGTGAGGTCGCCATGTCCCGCCGCCGCACGGGCAAGTGCACGCACATTCTCCTTCTCCACCCCTACGACATCCCCGCTTTTTAGTCTCTTCCGCATGGAATGCACACGATAGAGCGCCTGCCCGTCGTCCAGAATGCATTCATTGAGGAACGCATCCCCCGTCACACCTGCATTCTCCCAGTTGACACCATGCGCATAGGTAAAGCTCCCGCCAAAGCGCACAAAGACGAACAGCACGGCGAAGATCAGCAGAAAACAAAGCGAAAAACCTACGCTCTGCGTACGCGAACGGAGCGCAGGAAGCGGATAGGTCCCGCGCACGCACAGGAGCTTGTGCAGGAGATAAATCGAAACCGCCGTCAGCAGGAGTGCAAGAGCAAACCGCCAGACAAAGCCGTATTCCTGTACGAGCATCGAAAAGATCGTGGGGATGTCATCGTTCATCCCTGCCGCTACCTGCAGGTGGAATCCCGTCTGATACTGCCGATAGAACGGGAATCGCGCTTGAAAGAGCACGGCAAAGGCGAACACCGCAAGAGATCCCCAAACGAGTCGCAGACGCAAAAGTATGCTCGAAAGGCGTCGAGCGATCAGAAGCGGCAGTGAGCAGAAAACAAATGCGGGCAGGGCAATCGCCCCCGCCGTCTTGAGCGAGAGTCTGAGTCCCGTGACGAGCGCAAGCACGATATCCGCCACGCCCGTCGATGGCATCATATAGCCCGACATATAGAACATGAAATAGGCACGATAGACGCAGAGTGTCAGCAAGATGAACGCAAACAGCTTCAGATCACGCTGCGCCGCATCGCAGAACACCGCCAATCGCCCCGTCTGCCGTCTGTCATATCGCTCTATGCGCACTTGCTGCACTCCTTTCCTTCCTCATGATTCCATAAACTGCTACCGTCCGCTTCACCGTGAAAGAAGAGGGCGCATCTTCGCCACAACCTCATCTACGGTAATTGCCGCGAGGCAGTCGAGCCCCTTCGGGCAGACGCGCTTCCAGCAGCCGCGGCAGGGACGGTCGACCTCGATGGCATTTTCAAGCTGACCATAGGGACCGTTGCGGTTCGCGTCCGTCGGTCCCATGAGCATCACCGTCGGCACGCGAAGCCCTGCCGCGAGGTGGACGGGTCCCGTATCACCGCCGAGGACGAGCGCGGCACGCGAAAAGATGTGCGCGAGCTGCTTGAGATTCGTGCGCCCGACGAGGTTCACGGGCGGGATCTCACTCGCGCACATGATGTCCTGTGCAAGCGTCTCATCGAGGCGACCGCCGCCGACAAGCACGGGAATGTAGTGTGCGCGATAGAGACGGTCGGCGAGCGCTGCGAAACGCTCCACCGGCCAGCGCTTGTTCGGCCAGTTCGCGCCAATGGCAAAGGCGACAAATTTGCGTCCCGTCTGCACCCCCTCGCGTGCGAGCAGCGTTTCCGCCGCCGCTGCGTCACGTTCGGAAACGGCGACGGGGAAGCGCACCTCGTTCACCGCACAGCCGAGTGCCCGTGCGACATCGAGATAGCGCTCGACAATATGCCCCTCGGCGTGCGCTCCACGCACGGGGCGGCTCACGAGATCCGCACCCTCGCGCATATTCGCCGTACCGATGCGCAGCTTTGCCCCAGCATTCCATGCAATCGCCGCCGACTTAAAGAGCCCCTGCAGATCGAGCGAGGCATCATAGCGGCGCCTGCGCAGACGTCGGCGAAACGGCCCGATCTCACGCAGAAAGCCGCGGACACTGCGGAACTTTGCCTTCTCAAACAGAATGAGCTCGTCGATGTAGGGATTGTCTTCGAGAATCGCATACGCAGCCTGCTCGACGACCCACGTCAGATGCGACTCCGGAAACTGCTCCTTGATGGCATACGAAACAGGCAGGGCATGAATCACGTCGCCAATCGCACTCAGCTTGATGACGATGATATTCTTCATGCCCTGCCCTCCTTTCACTATTTCCGCCCTGCCCGCTCGATGATCCCCGTCGTAGACTTGCCCGCGACAAGCGGGATAAACGCAACCTCACCGCCGTAACTCTCCACGATGCGCGCCTCGGGCAGCGTCTCGCGCGTATAGTCGCCGCCCTTTGCGTAGACGGCGGGACGCACCTTCGCGATCAGATTCTCTGCCGTGTCCTCACCAAAGATTACAACATAGTCCACGGACTTCAGCGCGCCGACGACCTCCGCGCGATCCTCCGCCGTATTGACGGGGCGCATCTCCCCCTTGAGGCGGCGCACGGACGCGTCACTGTTGAGCCCGAGGATGAGCACATCGCCAAGTGCCCGCGCCGCTGCAAGATAGCGCACATGCCCCGCATGGAGGATGTCAAAGCAGCCGTTCGTAAAGACGACGCGTATGCCTGCCTCACGCAAGACGGCGGCGAACGCCTCGATCCGTTCGTTTGGAATCAGCATATCAAACGTCTCCCTCCAACGCAGCAACAGCAGCACGCAGTTCCTCCTGCGCTACCGTCGCCGTACCGCGTTTGCGCACGGCAATACCGGACGCAATGTTGCTGAGACGCGCCGCCGTCAGCGGATCAATGCCCGCCGCGAGTGCGAGGATCATAACGGCGACACAGGTGTCCCCCGCACCCGATACATCGAAGATCTCGCTGTGGTCGCTGACGGGAATATTCGTTGCGGAGCCATCCGCAAGGAATAGTGTCATCCCCTTATCCCCGCGTGTGATGAGCACACCGTCCGCGCCGAGCCGATCGCGCAGTTCACGTCCCGCCGCATGAATTGCCTCCTCGGAGCGCAGCTCACGCCCAATCGCCGCAGAGAGTTCCGCATCGTTCTGCTTGACGTAACCAACACCTTCATAGGAGAGGATGTCGTAGCGTGAGTCCACAATGCTTGGGATGCCCGCCCTGCGTGTTTCCTCGATTACCATGCGGCGCACGCGCGCCGTCACCGTCCCCGAGCCGTAGTCCGAGAGCACAACGCCCCGCACACGCGGCAGAAGCTCCCAGATGCACGCGAGCAGATTCTCCTCCGTTTCCTCGGTGAGCGGCGTGTGCCACTCGCGGTCAACGCGCACAATTTGCTGACTGACCGTCGCGCGCCCGCCCGCAATGATGCGCGTCTTGGTGATCGTCGGATGCGCCTCTGCACGCACGAACGACTCCGTATGCACGCCGTTCTCATCGAGTACGGCGAGGAGCGCATCACCGCTGCGCTCCGTACCGCAGACCCCCACGGCATACGATGTGCCGCCGAGCGTCGCCGCATTGCTGGCAACGTTCGCCGCACCGCCCGCGACAACGCGCTCCTCCCGCTGTTCGAGGACAAGGACGGGCGCCTCACGTGAAATACGCGAGATCGCACCGTCAAGATAGATATCTGCCACCATATCCCCGATGACGAGGACGGGCGTATCCGCCATCTGCGTGAGTGCATTTACCATGGTGTGAACTCCCATTTGACTTTCCATCCGTCCTGCTTGGAACGGTAGCGCAGGATGATCTGCGAACAGTGCAGATCGTGGAACCAATAGTAGTCCACATCCGTCCACCGATCCGGATCGACGGCGTACTTCGTTCCCACCGCGACGCGATTGCGCTCATCAATGCGATAGCTGAGCCCCGTCTGCAAAACCTTGGAGTACTCCTCCTGATCGAAGTCAAAGAGCGAATTCTGCTTCGAGTTCTTCGTATAAATGCCGCCGATGTACGCCGCAAAGCGGTCATTGAACGCCTTCGTAAGATAGGCGCTCGTATTGAACCCCTGCACGCGTGAATGGTCATAACTTTCCCGTGTGATGGAGTAGCCCGCCGCAAGATCAATCTTGAACCCGTGGAACGGGATCGTATCGTGCGCAACCGAAATGCCGTACTGCCAATGATTGCTGTGGATGCCGCTGCCATACCAGCGTCCATACTCGGAGTAAAGGCGATAGGTGATCGGAGTCTTACCGAGACGTTTCCCATAGCTGAGGATGAGGGACGGCTGCTTCTTGATGGTTGCATTGTCGCCGTCCTCAAAGACACCATAGGTGAGAAGAGCACTCGTCGCACCATTTTTCCAACCAAGATCATAGTGACTGCGCCAGCCCTTGTTCGTCGTCACATAGAGCGTCGCACTCGCCGTCACGCGCGGAGCGACATCATATGCAAAGGTCTGCTCCAGCCAGAGCCCGTCGTCGCTGTCATAGCCCGCACGCGGAAAATTCCGCTGTATGGGATTCGCCGTGTCGACCTCATAGCGCTTTTTCGTAAAGATGACCTTGTTCTTCAGCCAGAACTTCACATTCGTCAGCACCATGCGATTTCCGGGATAGAGCTCCGCGACATCGGCACTGAGATGATAGTCCGGCTTTTCAGCCGAGCACTTCGTCTGTGTGCCGTCGTAGACAACAATCTTGTCCGGATAGAACTCAAACCGCTTGCCCGTCATATAGTAGCCGCCGACCTTGCCCGCAGCCTCTGCCATCGTGCCTTCATGCGTCTTATAGTTGTACTGAGCGCGATAGCCGTCGAGCGTCACGCGCGCCGCGCCCTCCGTGAGCTGAAGCATATGCGCGCGGTCGGGAACGGAAACATCGCCCGAGACGGTGTTCCCCTCCACATAGTCCCCCTGAAAGCGCCGTGCCGCAAGCTGTACGATATCCACGTGCCCCTTCGCCACAAAGTCGCCCGTTCGCTCGTCATAGGTGAGATCGTCGCCCTCGAACGCGATCGGTGACGGCGCATCCTCTGTCACCGGATGACGAAGGTGCTTTTCCATCTCCGCAACATCCGCGAGCAGTTTCTCTTGCTCCGGTGTGAGCCGATTCTCACGCGCCTCCCGCCGCTCATTCTCGATGAAATCCAAATGCTGAAAGCCCGTATCCGCATCTCCGCGATAGGCGGCATCCGCGTTCGTCGGGAGCACGGTACAGGCAGCAGTCAGCGCGAGTAGGATGCGTATTTTCATAGGATCGGTCATCGGCGCGTTCTCCAGTCTTTATATAAAGCAGTTCGACGTTATTATACTACAGTATAGCATACTGAAAAAAACCCTGCACTAGTATAATATAAAAAACATTGAGCGTCCATTCATGCATGTTTCTCCTGAATGCTGTATAATTATCTGAGGAAGACAAGAAGCAGTAAAAGCTGCCATTGGGGCGGCAGGAGGCTTTTCATGACCTATTCAGCGGATTATCTCGCCGATCTCATGGTACGCATGGCGCACCATTCCACCGCCATTGAGGGGAATACGCTCACACAAGGAGAGACGAAAAGCGTACTCATTGACGGCTATATCCCGCGCGCAATGGATATGCGCGAACTGCACGAGATACTGAACTATAAGGCGTTCATGCCCTTTCTCATCGAGCGCACGCAGGAAGCCGCGCCGCTCTCGCTCGCCCTCATACGTGAGGTGCACGCGCTTCTTTGCAGGGACGCAATCGAGAGTGTTCCGGGGCAGTTCAAGACGCGCCCGAACCTCATCATCGGCGCGGATTTTACCCCTACACCGCCCTATCTCGTCCCCGCTGCGCTCACGGATTGGATAGAGAACCTGGACGCGCAAATGACGGCGGCGGTATCCGATTCAGACAGGGTACGCGCTCTTTGCCGTCAACACATCGCCTTTGAACACATTCACCCCTTCCCCGATGGGAACGGTCGTGTAGGGCGTGCCCTCATGGTATATAGCTGCTTCCTCGCCGATCTAACGCCTATTGTGATCCCCGTCGAGCGGCGCAAGGAATACATCAACTACCTCAACACAGGGGACTTGAACGGATTCGCCGCCTTTGCCGCCGAGCTGCAAGCAGAGGAACGCGAACGCATCGAAGCATTCTCATAAATAAGCCCCCTCATCGAATCTAAATTTGACGCAAAAAATTTTTTCATCTATAATAGACGCGACTCGGACAAAAGAATGGAAAGGAGGCGACCCCCCAATGCAGCGTTTCACAGCAGGTGGATTTGTGCTTGCTGCTCTCGTTTTTCTTGCGAGCTTCAATGTGGGCCATGCAGCTGAGGACATGCGCTTCGTCGATGCCGAGGATGACACGGGCTACTATGTCGACGCAGCCAGCGTCGTGCGCGTCTCGGATACGGAGCGCGACGCCGTTGTCGCCGTCGTCAAGGCAGCGGAAAACCGCCGCTACCTGTACCGTACGCGCCTCAACCCACAGGCGGGAACCTATCAGTTCGTTTCCGCGCAGGTGGAGGTCTACGATACAAAGGAAGTCCTGCGCACCTCGAAGGGTATGGATGCCCCCCAGAAATATACGCCGGCTTCCCCGCTCAGAAGCATTGCAGACTTTATTGAGGAGCTGCTGAAAGAAAAGCAGCCGACAAAGTAGAGGAGGATCATTCATGCGACAGAAAATCTGCGCACTCGTTCTGACCTTCGTGCTCGCACTCACATCCTTTGGCACGGCGCTCGCAGCAGAGCCGC
>ERZ773014.570-NODE-570-length-24955-cov-11.932731_pt1 | contig 24955 bp, 25 predicted proteins | sample MGYA00580841_ERZ773014 | MGnify/ENA primary metagenome ERZ773014 (study PRJEB29015, sample SAMEA2737989) | human oral metagenome | biome: human oral; feature: human-associated habitat; material: dental | place: China | collected 2067 ... | reverse complement strand
AACGCATAATAATACCCCTTTCACCGGTTTGTCCAGTAAAAGGGGTACATATCAAAATTATTTTTAGTCTCTTTTCTATTAACTTTATTTAGTTACAACAAATGAGTACCATTCGTTATCTGAAGTTTCTTCAACAAGTTTGAAGCCTTGTTTTAGCATTTTTTCAAGTAGTTCATCTTTTTTGTCCTTGATTATTCCAGAAGTGATGAAGTATCCACCATCTTCAAGTAGTTTATAAGCATCTTCTAACATAAGTTCAATAATATGAGCTAATATATTAGCAACTATAACATCATATTTTTTTGTTTCCTTTGTAAGAAGGCTAGCTTCCTCAACTTCAATACGATTTTCAAGATTATTAAGAGCGAAGTTCTCACGAGAAACGTCAACAGCAAGCTTATCAAGGTCAACAGCTTTAAGATTACCATCAGTTAGGTAACTGGCTGCAATACTTAGAATACCACTTCCACAACCTACATCGATAACATTATCATGAGGTTTAACATATTTCTCTAAATTTTTAATACAAAGAGAAGTAGTCTCATGTCCGCCAGTACCAAAAGCCATACCAGGATCAATATTGATTACATATTTATCTTCCTCATTCTCATACTCGCGCCAAGTTGGTACAATTACAAATTTTTCTCCGATATTAAGAATATCGAAATAATCCTTCCAAGAATTTTCCCAATCGCTATCTTGAATAGTAGTAGTTTCAATTTTGAAGAATTCTCCAATATTAATATTTTTTCCTAATTGTTCTAATTCATCTTTAAAACGATTAAAAGTTTCATCATCAAAGTTTAGTTCGTTAATATAACCTTTAACTATAACACCAACTTCTGGATAATCAGTTGGACTAAGTTCAACAATAGTACCAAAGTCATCGTGTAGATTTTCTTCTAGTGTAGTAGGGTCTTCGATAGCAACACCAGTAGAACCATAATCTAACAAAATAGATTCAACTATTTCACTAGCTTCGTTAGTAGTGTGAATTGTAATTTCAATCCAATTTTCCATTTTATACCTCACAAATATTTTAAATTTTATATTATAGTCTAAAATTAAAAAGAATCAAACTATTAATAGGGTTAATTAGAATATAAAATAATATAATTTTGTTATTAAATTCTATGTAATATATCTACATATATTACACTATTTATACTTTTTAATCAAACAAAAAATTTAAAAATATGTTGATTGACAGGTATTGTAAAAGTTGTTATAATTTTTACAAATAATGGACTCCAAAGGAGAATAAATATGATGGAAGCATTGATTGTTGTTGATATTCAGGAAGGATTAATTAACCTTGGCCCTGCTAATAAAGAGAATTATATTAAGAAAGTGAAGGAAACTATTTCGAGTTTTGAAGAAGCTGGTAGAGATATTATTTATATCCGCCATACAGAATCTGAAGGTTTTCTTTCAGAAGGGGACCAAAGCTGGTTAATATATCACGAATTAAGTCCACGACCTCGGGACAAAATTTTTAATAAAAATTTTAACTCTATATTCAAAAAAACAGATGTAAAAGCTTACCTTGATAGTAAAGGAATTAAGAGTTATACTATGGTGGGGATGCAAGCAGAGTTTTGTATTGATACCTCATTAAAAATTGGTTTTGAGTATGGCTTTGAACAAGTTTTAGTGAGAGATGCTGTCACAACTTTTGATAATAATCATTTAAAAGCACAGCAAATTATTGACTTTTATCAAGATTATATTTGGAATAATCGCTTTGCGAAAGTTCTAGATATTGAAGATGTAAAAAAGCTTCTAAATTAAAGAAATAATGTATAAGGAAGTATATTAAGTACTAAAAAATAAAATTAGTAAAAAATTAATTAACTATGATAAATATTAAGTAATTTATCAACACTCAGACGTACTTATAGAAGATTTTTATATGTAATTAACTTTACGAAAACAGCTTGACAAAATAATTTTGTGTGTTGTTTCTAAAAGAATGAATAACCTTAATGAATAAGGAGAAAATAATATTAATGTTTCAATATAAATAACTAAATAATTTTGGAAAATATATACACTTAGAAACTAATACGTTTTATGTAAAAACTAAGTTTAATAAAAATATAAAAGTAAACTATAAATGATATTTGTGTAAGTTCTGTAATTTCCTTGACATTATAGGCTGTATGGTATATCATTATAAGATAACCGTAACAAATTTAGTAAAAAGACTTTTATTTCATATTTCTATATAGAAGAGAGTTTAATCCGTAGGCTGAAAGATTAAATATAAATGATTGAAATAAGCAACACTTTTTATAAAATAAAATATACTTTATTGAGGTATCAGTATTCTGATATGAATTAGGGTGGCACCACGAAATTAGTAATCGTCCCATATAGTTTTAATTAACTATGTGGGACTTTTTAATTTATATAAATGGAAAAAACCTTGATAGCATTACCTAATTAATAATAGACCTTATGCTAAAATAAAGTAAATGAAAAACAATACAAAATTGGAGGAACATATGTCAACAATTACAAGAGAACAAGTAAATCATATTGCACATCTTTCAAGATTAGAAATCAAAGAAGAGGAAGTTGCAGGATACATTGAAAAATTAGAAAAAGTTGTAGATTTATTCAACGAAGTAAATAGTGCACCAACAGAAAATGTAAAACCAACATATCACGTTTTAGACTTAGTGAATGTTTTCCGTGAGGATGTTGCAGAGCCTGGAATGGACAGAGAAGAAGTTCTTAAAAATGCTCATGAAACAGAAGCAGGACAATTCAAAGTACCTACTATCATAGATTAATAATAAGGAGATAATTTGATGAGTTTAATACATGAATCAATAGAAAGTTTAGAACTTAAACTGAAAAATAAAGAAATTAAACCAAGTGATTTAGTAAAAGAATCATTAGACAGAATTAAAGCAACTGAAGAAAAAGTTGGATCTTTTATTACAGTTACAGAAGAGATTGCACTTAAACAAGCAGAAGCTATGGACAAACTTCAAGAAAGCGGCCAAGCAACTGGAAAATTATTTGGTATTCCTATGGGAATTAAAGATAATATCGTAACAAAAGATATCCAAACAACATGTGCATCAAAAATTTTGGAAGGATTTAATCCAATTTACGATGCGACAGTAATGCATAAACTTAATGCGGAAAATCCAATCCTTATGGGGAAACTAAACATGGACGAGTTCGCGATGGGAGGATCTACAGAAAACTCTTATTACAAACTTACTCGTAACCCGCATGACTTAGATGCAGTACCTGGAGGATCAAGTGGTGGTAGTGCGACAGCTATCGCAGCAGGTCAAGTTAGCTTTACACTAGGAAGTGATACTGGTGGATCAGTACGTCAACCAGCATCATACTGTGGTGTTGTTGGACTTAAACCAACATACGGGCGTGTATCACGTTTTGGTCTTGTTGCCTTTGCATCATCTCTTGACCAAATCGGGCCAATGACACGTACGGTAAAAGACAATGCACGTGTACTAGAAATTATCTCTGGATTAGATGCTCATGATATGACGAGTGCACCAGTAGAAGTACCAGAATTCAGCAAAATTATTACTGGAGATATTAAAGGTAAAAAAATTGCCCTTCCGAAAGAATACTTCGGTGCAGGAATTGATGAAGATGTTAAAAAAGCAGTTCTTGATGGCGTAAAATACCTAGAAAGTCAAGGAGCAATAGTAGAAGAAGTAAGCCTTCCAAATACAGACTATGCTATCTCAACATACTACATTATTGCATCAGCTGAAGCAAGTTCAAACCTTTCACGTTTTGACGGAATTCGCTACGGATACAGAAGTCCAAATGCAACTAACTTAGAAGAAATCTACAAAAAAACTCGTGGAGAGGGATTCGGTGCTGAGGTTAAACGTCGTATTATGTTAGGAACATATGTATTATCTTCAGGATATTATGATGCATACTACAAAAAAGCACAACAGGTTCGTACTTTAATCAAAGAAGATTTCGATAGAGTATTCAAAGAATATGATGTAATCATCGGACCAACAGCTCCAACAGTTGCATTCAATATCGGAGAAGAAATCGGAGACCCAGTTACAATGTACGCTAACGACATTCTAACTATTCCAGTAAACATGGCTGGTCTACCAGGATTAAGCATTCCATGTGGATTCAAAGGTAAACGTCCAATCGGTATGCAATTAATCGCAAAACCATTCGCAGAATCAACACTGTATGATGTAGCGTACAACTTCGAACAACATTACAATTTACACGATAAAAAAATAGAATTATAATAGGAGAAACAAGATGCATTTTGAAACAGTAATTGGACTAGAAGTCCATGTAGAATTAAAAACAGATTCAAAAATATTTTCACCATCTCCAGCTCACTTTGGTGCAGAACCAAATACTAACACTAATGTAATCGACTTAGGATACCCTGGGGTACTTCCAGTAGTAAACAAAAGAGCGGTAGAATGGGGAATGAAAGCTGCAATGGCTCTTAACATGACAGTAGCTCGTGAGTCAAAATTTGATAGAAAAAACTACTTCTATCCAGATAACCCGAAAGCATACCAAATTTCTCAATTCGATCAACCAATCGGGGAAAATGGCTGGATTGATATCGAAGTAAATGGAGAAACAAAACGTATCGGTATTACACGTGCTCACCTTGAAGAAGATGCTGGTAAACTAACTCACAAAAATGGTTATTCACTAGTAGACCTTAACCGTCAAGGAACACCTCTTATCGAAATCGTATCTGAGCCAGATATTAGAACACCAGAAGAAGCATATGCTTACTTAGAAAAACTACGTTCAATTATTCAATATATCGAAGTATCAGATGTTAAGATGGAAGAAGGATCTATGCGTTGTGATGCGAACATTTCTATCCGTCCTTACGGTCAAGATAAATTCGGTACAAAAACAGAGCTTAAAAACTTAAACTCATTTACTTTCGTAAGAAAAGGTCTTGAGTATGAAGAAAAACGTCAAGAACAAGTTATCCTATCAGGTGGAAAAATCGAGCAAGAAACACGTCGTTTCGATGAAACAACAGGAACAACAAAACTAATGCGTGTTAAAGAAGGTTCTGATGATTACCGTTACTTCCCAGAGCCAGATATCGTACCTATGATTATCTCTGATGAATGGATGGAAGAAGTAAGAAAAACTATCCCAGAACTTCCAGATGCTCGTCAAAGAAGATACCAGGAAGAACTTGGATTACCAGCATATGATGCACACGTACTAACATTAACAAAAGAAATGTCAGACATGTTTGAAAAAACTGTCTCATTAGGAGCAGATGCAAAACTAGCATCTAACTACTTAATGGTAGACGTGAATGCTTATCTAAACAAAGTTCAAAAAGAACTTAGCGAAACAGCATTAACTGCAGAAGGTCTAGCAGGAATGATAAAACTAATTACTGATGGAACAATCTCAAGTAAAATAGCGAAAAAAGTATTTGCAGAACTTATCGAACACGGTGGAGATGCTGAAAAAATCGTTAAAGAAAAAGGTCTTGTACAAGTATCAGATAGTGGACAATTACTTGCTTGGGTTAACGAAGCATTAGATAACAATCCAAAATCTATTGAAGACTACAAAAATGGACGCGACCGTGCTATTGGTTTCCTAGTAGGTCAAATTATGAAAGCCTCAAAAGGACAAGCCAACCCACAAATGATTAACAAAATGCTATTAGAAGAAATAGCGAAGAGATAATAAATAAAAATAGCCTCAGAACATTATAAGTGTTCTGAGGTTTTTGTGGTGGGAGTAAATAGATGCTAATAAAATGGCTAATATATGGAGGAGTGAATATGAAAGATGAAATTTTTAATTTAATACTGCTTTTTTAGTCACATACTGCTGAATATATTTGATATAATAACAATAGAGTAATTTTTAATAGGGAGAGAAGATAATGAGAATCTTAATATATGGAGCAGGGGTAATTGGATGTTTATATGCAACACTATTTAGTAAAGCGGGATTTGATACAACTATATATGCAAGAGGTAGGAGGTTAGAATCTTTTAAACAAAATGGGTTATTATATTTTAAAAATAAAAAGATTAAAAAAGTAAAAGTAAATATTATTGATAAAGTAGAAGCTAATGATATTTACGATTTTGTATTTTTAACTGTAAAATCAAACCAAGTTCATACAGCATTAGAGGAGTTGAAAAATAATAACAGTCCAAATATTGTGACAATGTTAAATACATTAGAAAAATATAATACGTGGGAAGAAATATGCGGTAAAGGAAGAATAATACCTGCATTTCCAGGAGCAGGAGGTAGTTTTGAAGAAAATATACTAAATGCGAAACTAACACCTAGTATTATTCAAGCAACTACTTTTGGTGAAATAAATGGAGGTAAGTCAGAAAGATTATTACAGTTAGCATGTATTTTCAAAAGGTCTCATATACCGTATAAAATAGAAAAAGATATGCATGCGTGGCAATTGTGCCATTTGGCTATGATAGTTCCGATTGCAGATGCCTATTATAAAGCTAGTGTTCCAGAAAAAGCAGGAGAAGATAAAGAGCTAATGGAAAAAACAGCAATAAGTATAAAGAAAAATTTGGACTCTCTATGTAAATTAGGAGTAACGCTAACTCCGAAAAAAATGAAAGTGTTACACAGGCTACCAGTACAAATATTGAGTATAGGGCTACGTTTTATATTCCAAAGTGAATTCGGTAATATATTTATGTATCAACACTCAATGAAAGCTTTAGACGAAATGAAGGAGTTACATAATCAGTTTTATGGTTATATTGGAAGTGGGGGTGATAGGAAATAAGATGAGTAGAAATAAAATAGATTAATAACAAATACTTTGAAGGATAAATAGAGGAGAAAAAATTAACACATCATACAGTTTAGAATCAGTGTCAGAAGAATTGATTGTTATTACAAAAGATGTAAATCAAAAGTTAGGATATGAACCATATTATAAACTAGATAGAGAAAGTTTAGTAGCAGACTTCTCAACTACATCAAAAGAATTATATAAACATACTCTAGAAAAGTCAAAATTCCTAAATGACAGACTAGAAAAGCAATAGTAGAGCATAGTGATGACATATTATTAGATGTAGTAAAAGCACACGAAAACTTTGACACAATGGAAACATATGAACTATGCACACTAGCATTCGAAGTAAATAAAAAACTAGGATATAGATTATTTAGAGATATCTATTCATACAGCTTAAAACGCGGCTTTGAGAAAGTAGCAAAAGCAGTAGAAACATACAAAAAAAAAGTAAAATAACGAAGTTTATGAGGAAGGAAAACCGATATTTTTTATTTCCTGGAAATAATGAGGGTTTATTGATATAATAATATCAACAATAGTTAAAAATAAATAGATCTTTAAAGGAGGCAAAATGACAGAAATTACAGATGTAAAAAGTAGAATAATCCAATTATCTCCAGCGATGTTTGAGGAATTTTGTAGTACCTTACTTTATAAAGAAGGTCATCAAAATATATATGAATTTGGTATAAAAGCTGGTACTGGTAAGACTAAAACTGGTAATCCAGATACATACTCTAGACAGAATAATGGTAAATACACTTTTGTAGTATTTACGACACAACAAAATAATATTTATGAAAAGTTACTTGAAGATATTAATAAATGTTTTGAATTAGTAGAAAAAGATTTACCAGTAGAGAAAATCAAATCGATTATTTGTTGTCATACTTCATCGAATTTAAAAGTTATAGAAGATAATAGATTACATGAGTTTTGCAATAAGGAAGGTGTAAACTTAGAAATTTATGGAATAGATAAGATAGCAAACCTTGTATATAATGACCATCCTGAGTTGATGATATCATTAAACCTCAGTATTAATACTAATCAAATCCTCCCTATTGGTGATTTTGTAAAGTTAAATGATAATAATCTGATGACTGCACCTTTAAATACTGTATTTCATTTTAGAGAAGAAGAATTACAAAATATTATCAATTCTCTTGAAACCAATTCTGTAGTAATTGTTGGAGGAAAATCTGGTGTTGGGAAAACAAGATTAGCATTAGAAGCAGCAAGTTTGTATGAGAAAACAGAAAATTATAAAATATTTTGTGTAAAAAGTAATAAATTAGAAATTTATAATGATTTAGTATCGACAATAAAAAAAGGTGAGAATTATCTATTTATAGTAGATGATGCTAATGAACTAGAGCAGTTTAATCTTATATTAGAATATGTAAATAAATTTAATGATAATTACCATGTTAAAATTATTGCGACTGTAAGGGACTATATAAAACAAGAGGTTATTAATCTAGTTAGAGAATATACAAATCCTATAACTATTGATATTGCTAAATTTACAGATGATGAAATAAAGAAACTTATAGAAAATAATTTTGGAATTAGAAATAATTTATATATAGAACAGATTATAAGAATTTCTGAAGGTATTCCGAGATTTGCGTATATGGCTGGAAAATTAGCGAAAGAAAAACAAAATTTATCTTCTATTTCAGATGCTTCTCAACTGTATGAGAATTACTATGGAAAACATATGAATAAACTTTTAGAAACTGACAGAACAGTTCTTATTACAGCAGGAATTTTAGCTTTTAATAAATCAATCAAATTGCAAGATGTAGAATTTTTAAAAGAGTTTCTAATTGAATTAGGAATGTCAATTTTTGATTTTAAAAATGCGATTGATAAATTAAATAGAATTGAGTTTATAGATGTAAAAAAAGGAAAAGTTGCAATTTTTGATGATCAATGTTTGTCAAATTATATTTTATATTATGTTTTTTTAGATAAAGAGATAATTAAATTATCAGACATAATAGAAGTTTTTTATATCTATTCTCGTAGTAGAACAATAGAAGCATTAAATACAATTTTAAATATATTTAGATCGAAAAAAACGATAGAATATATAAAAGAAGAAATATTAAGAGTTTGGAATAAATTTGAAAAAGAAGATTCTCAGTATTATGAATCTTTTGTAAGAGATTTTCATATCTATAAACCTATAATAGGGTTTAAAATTGCAGATGAAATAATAAAAAATATTGAAGGAAAAGAGTTCAATATTACTGAAATTGATTTCGATAGAAAAGGTTTTCGCAATAGTGATTCTCCTCTAGAGTATTTAACAGGATATCAAAATAGTAATGAATTATTAAAGGTTTATCAATTATTAATGAAATATGCTGGTAAAACAAGTTCGACTTTGATAGAATCTTATAATTGGTTAGAATCGTATTATGGTTTACAGCCTAAAGGTACTGATAATACTCAGAAAATAATATGTGAATATTTACTGGAGGATATAAATAACGGTAATAGTAATGCTATGGTTATAGGGTATATGTGGGCGAAGTATTTATTATCTTTATCGTTTGAAAGTATTGTTCCAGGTAAAAATAATAGTGTTATAATTCAAAGGTGGAACATAGATTATGATGAATATACTAGTGAGTATCGTAAAGTTAGTTGGTATATTTTAAATTCATTAATTTCTAAATTAGAATGGAAAGATAAGGTACTTTCTTTCTTAGGGAAATTTGCTGATAAAATATATTTTAATAATAGTTCAAGTAAAATAGATATTAAAATACTTGAAGAGGATTTAGTGCAAATCGAAAATATTTTATCACTATGTAAGACTAATAGAATTGGTTATTTAAAGATATTAAGTAAAATTTTAAATAGTGTTAAAAAGCTAGGTATGAGCTTTAAGGGAGAACTTGAAGATTACCTTATTGGCAAAGAATGGGAAATTTATTCGTTATTTAGAAATAACAGAAGATTTTCTGGAATGAATATTCAAGAATATAAAGACTACAGAAAAGAACAAATTACAAGATATTTTTGTAGTAAAAAGAATTTAGATGAAAAAGAGTTAATTTCTTTAGTAGAAAATATGTTAGGAGATCCTTTATTAAGAGAAGATTATAATTATATAAATGAAACCTTAACATATTTAATTAATGATTTAGATTTCTATGATGATAAAAAGTTGTTTAATGCATTAATTAACTCAAGTGGAAATATAAATATACAACCTAATGTGATATTAGAAAAAATATTAAATAATTATAACTATAGAGAAATATTAACGGATTTAAAAAATACAGATGCTAATTTTAAAAATAAATGGATATATTTCTATTTTGATATATTACCTGCTGATTGTGTTGACGTGAGTATGTATGAAGAACTAGTAAATTTTGTGAAATTTGATATAAAAAATAATAAAATAAACTACTTCAGAAATTTAAGTATATTAGAAAAATTTTTAATAATTAAACCTAATATTTATATAGATATTTCTAAAATATTACTAGAAAAGTTCTCAGAAAATAAATATGCATCTTGTTCTTATTTGGAAGATCTATTTGATGAAGCTTTATATACACCTGAAAAACTATTGCTATTGTATAACGAAGAAGTAGAGGTTTTATACGATATTTATATTAAGTTGTTAGAAGAAGGGATTACTTTTGATTATACAGGAGAATTTTTCATTGTATTTATAAAGAATAATGAAGAATTCTTAAAAAAATATAGTAATATTTATATTATGAGAAAAGATAGGAATACTGATGAAGATGGACGAATTGAAAGACTGTGGAAATCAGAAAATTTTATTGAATATTTTGATTTGATATTTTATAATATGTTGAAAAGCAATATTAGTTACTATGATAAGGCTAGTTTGGCGTCAGAGTTATTTTCAAATACTAGTGATGAAGAAATAGTTGAAAAGAATCAATATATATGGTTAGAACACATTATTAACGAGAATGCAAATAAAGAAAAAATAGTGAATATCTTTAATATTATTTGTGAATTGAGTGAAGACCAAAGAAGATTTGCAATAAAAGCTTTCTTAATTAATAATTATAATTTTGAAACATTTAAGAAATTATCTCTTTTTCCTAGGATGATGTCATGTTTTGGTAGTTTTATTCATTTATTTAAAAAACGAATAGATTTCATTCAAACTTTATATCCTTTAATGGAAGGTATTGAGTTTCTTGAACATGAGGAACATTTAACTAATATTGAAAGTTATTTACAAAGAGAAATTGATAGAATAGAAACTGAAGATTTGTATGAGGGAATTGCAGAGTGATATGTATCTAAAATTTAGATAGCTGGATTATTATCTTATAAAAAGTTTATGAGAAAATAATATTAAAAAATTCGGTAGAAATGTAAAGCACTTCTGATAGTAGAGATATTGTGTATCAAAAGTATTGCTTTATAAAATACAAACGTATATAATTATAGTATAGATAGGAGGATACGTCTATGACAAATATAAAGACAGCAACGGTTAATGTAAGAATTCAAGAAAACGTGAAGACTCAAGCAGAAGCAATTTTGAATAAATTAGGATTAAGTAGAGCTACTGCAATAGATTTATTTTATAGACAGATAATTATGAGTAATGGAATTCCATTCCCACTTCAAGTAAAGAATACCCCGATATTATCTAGAGAAGATATGACAGATGAAGAATTTAACGATTTTATGAGAATCAGTTTAGAACAAGCACGAAATGGTGAAACTGTCAGTGTAGATGAAGCTTTTGACCAATTATTTAGAGGATTATAAAATGGATACTTATGAAGTAAGGATAACAAGTATTGCATTGGAGCAAATAAACAAAATAAGAGAATATATACTATATGAATTGTATTCTCCTATAGCCGCAAAAAAATTGTTAGAGTACTTTTATAAAGGAATAAATAGTTTGTCTGTATTTCCCGAGCGACATAAAGTTGTTAAAGAATATCCATGGGGAGATAAGGGAGTTAGAAAACTAATTGTGAAAAATTATTTTGTCTACTATATCGTAGATGCAGATAATAAAATTGTTCAGGTATTAGGTGTAATCTACAGTAAACAAGACCAAGAAAATATTTTATTGGAAATTTAGAGAAAATTCTACGGAATAGGGTAACTCTATAAAATAATTTTTAAGAAACAATAAAAATATAATACTATTAGCAAGCCTATAAGTATTCTTTTGAAATATATATTGTAGAGTAATAAATAGACCTCTTAAGTTTGAACTCTGTACCGACCTCCAAAAAGTTAGACTTAGGATAGCGTAGTAGTTGTAATGATTGCTACGCTATCAATTTAAAATTATACAGTCATATGTTTAATTCTATATTGCTTAGGACTCAACCATCCTAATTTCTCTTTTATTCTCTCCTCATTATAATATTTTATATACTTTTCAATAGCTAATTTCAGTTCTTTATAACTACTATATGTTGTTCCATAGTATATCTCTTGTTTTAATATTCCAAAGAAATTCTCCATTACCGAATTATCCAGACAATTTGCTTTTCTAGACATACTTTGGTAAATACATTCTTCTTTTAATCTTTTTGAATATGCCTTCATTTGATAAGCCCAACCTTGATCAGAGTGAAATGTTCTCCTATAAGGGGAGTTAGCTGTAACTTTAATCGCCTCTTCTAGTGCATCCATTATATTTTTAGCTGATGGGTGTTCACTTATACTATAGCTTATTATTTCACCATTATAAATATTCATAAATGTATCTAAATAAAGTTTCTTCACTACTATTTTACCTTTTTCATTTACTTCATAATATTTAAATTCAGTTGTATCTGTAGTGATTTTTTGATGTTGACCTCTGGTGTAATACCATTGACTGGATAATAGTGAAAAGTAAAAAAGATTTCATCGTTAAATTCCAAGACGGAACGGCGGAGAGAGTAAAGAGGCAAGAAATATGATAAAACGCTAAGAGACCAATATTCTCAAAGCGTTTATTTTTTATTATTCCTCAGAAAGTAAGTCTAAAAAGGCATTCTCTGATATTATCTCTAGATCTTGACCTTTTAAAATTAGCTTCTCAGCTTTTTTATGCTTAGTGCTCTTACCATCTTTAATGGTAGAACAAAAATCATTGTTCCCTAGTACCAAATAATTAGTTTTTGAATTTACATTATCTGAACACAATCCACCTAAATCTACTACTAGCTTCATAGCTTCACTTCTAACAAAACGTTCTAATTTTCCAGTGAAAACACACGTCTTCCCATATAAAATGTGATTTTCATCAAACTCAGTATTATTTGTAACTATATCTTTTGCTTTTAGACCTTTTTTGCTAAAAGTTTTTTTAAAATCATCAAAAGAAGGATATTGGTTAGGAATTTCTTCTAATAATTTTAAATAGCACATATGGGTAGAAAAACAATCATCTAATGCACGGTGGGTAGGTAATTCTACTTTAAAATAATTAGATAAAGATTCTAGCGTACGACTTTTTAATTTCGGAAGTAATCTATTAGAAAATCTTATTATGTTTATATAATCATTATCTAGATTTATTTTATGATATTGAAGTGCGTCGTAGATGAAATTAATATCGAAATGTGTAGTATGCCCAATTAATAGATCATCTTTTATAAAATTATAATAATCTAATATTACCTCGTCTATGCTAGGTGAATTTTCTAACCTTTCATTAGTAATTCCTGTTAGTTCTGTAATAAAACTATCGACGGGATAGGAAGGTTTAACCAAAGTAGAGAACCTATCTTTCTCTATCCCATTTTCAAATTTAATAGCCGCTAATTCAATTATTTCACAAAAATTAGGATCTAGTCCTGTTGTTTCAATATCTATAACTGTATAATTTTTAGGATTATCTATTATACTTTTTCCTTTATGTTCACGTTTCTTTTTATTATCTTCTATGCTGACTCCGTCAACACCTACTGAAATAATCATAAATTGTCCTCCTATATTCTTATTAAAAAGTTATATTACATTCCTACTATCATTATAACATATAAATAAGTTCTTAGAGAGCGTTTCCTTTGTTGTTTTTAAAATAATTTAAAAGTAAAATTCAAGGGTTGTATAAATAAAAAAATTTGTATTAAAAACTGTGTCCAAATAGATACAACTAACAAGAGTGGAAAAGACATAATTAATCCAATGAATGCATGGTTTGTTGCTTTTCCGGAAGGAGTAATTCAAGATAACGATAAAAATAAAGTCAATAAACTTAAAGTAGCAGGCCATCCAGATAAAACGTTATTAAATGATCAATCAGCAACTATTAAAAAAGATGGGATACTTTCAGGCGCAGTTGCTTATGAACTTACAGATTTGACTACACCAGTAAAACTTACAGCTTATAAAGGAATAGGTGGAATTGAACTAGGTAGTCAAGAATTTGCAGTAAAATAGAATACATTTAAATCCCTTTAAAGATAAATGACTTTAAAGGGATTATTTGATGATTGAAGAATTAATTATCTAATTTATCGATAGTTTTGCTTAATTTTTTGTCTATAGCAGTTAGTACTTTACCTAATCCTATAAAGATAATATTCAATACTATTAATGCAAGAATTGTTTTTATGCTAATATTTACCTTAGTGATTAAAACAGCGCTTAAAATTGATATAAGAAATATCGTAGTAGAAATAGGAGCAGGTATTCGAACTTTTTTATCGATTTTAAATAACAACCTATATAGTTTAGTTATAATAAATTCTATAATAACGGATGTTATCATTAGCATTAATATCTCTATAGTAGAAATATTGTTTAGTATCAGTATTGGTAAATAAAAGATATTGAAAAATAATAGTGATAGTACAATTTTTAAAAAAACTTCTCTAATTTTTTGAATGTTCATAAGAAACCTCTCTTTTTATATTAATATTGATTAAAATTATAAGTTTCTAATTTCAGATAAAGAACTTATAACTTAATTGTAATATCTATATGTCTTTAAATCAATATTCTATTGACGGATGTGCGTAAATTAGTATTTTTAAAATTAGTTTTCCCCTTGATTATTTATATAATTTACTCTAAAACTATGTTAAAATATTGTTGAAATAACTTTGATTTTAAATTAGGGAGGTGACAATATGCAAAAAGTTAAAATAGAAAAGAATACTGTTCAGGAAACTTTAATTGTTCCTTTATATGGTAGAAAAATGTGTTCTGAAAAATTTCCTGAATTGTATATGGATGTATTCGCTAAAGAATTATGTGAAAGAATTGATTATGATTTTACAGATTTAGAAAAAAAGAATAATTCATTTCTGTATGAATTTGGTTCTCTTGAAGCGGCTATGAGACAACTGGATATTATGTGGGAGATAAAAGAGTATTTGAAAAAATATCCTGAAGCAACTGTTGTCAATCTTGGCTGTGGCTTAGATGAGACAGGAAAAGCTTGTGATAATGGACTTTGCAGTATTGTAAATATCGATTTTCCTGATATTATAGAAATTCGTAAAAAACTTATTGCCGAGCAAAATAGAGAAAAGAATATTGCTTGTGATTTAAAAGATTATACATGGATGAAAGAAATTGATGACTCCAAGGGTGTTATCTTCTTTGCTGCTGGTGTATTTCATTATTTTAAAATGGATGAGGTAAAAGCGTTAGTTTTAGAAATTGCTAAGAGATATACAGGTGGTTGTTTAGTATTTGATAGTGTAGGGAAACTTGGTTTAAAACTAATGATGTCAAAGACGCTAAAAAATATGGGTATAAAAGATGTAGATGGATTTTTCTATATAAATAATCCAGGAAAAGATTTGTATTGGTCGGAAAAAATAAAGGTGACTTCTAAAGGATATATGTTAGGATATTATGATATGAAAAGTCCTAATATACATTTTACACATCGTCTCCTAGGAAAGATATGTGATAATGTAATGAAGATGTCTATAAATAAAATGGATTTCGAATAAGTGTTAGCCAAATAAGTATATTTTATGGATTATTATCTAATACAATATCTTTATCTTTCTTTATTCATTAATAACCATATATAATTATAATACTATTAGAAATACTTGGAGGTAGGATGTGAGTATAGCATTATTAAGAGTAACTGAATGTGATATGAAAGAAATTTGGAAAATGCAAGTAGAGGTATTTAAAGATTTATTAGAAAAATATAATGATTATGATATGAGTCCAGCAACTGAAAGTTATGAAAATTTATTGAATAAATTTAAACAACCATGGACAAAGTACTTCTTTATAGTAAGAAATGGAGAAAAGATTGGGGCAGTAAGAGTTATTGATAAAGAAGATGGAAGTAGAAAAAGAATTTCTCCTATATGGATTATGCCATTACATAGAAACCAAGGCTTAGCTCAGTTAGCTATAAAAGAATTGGAAAGATTATATGGCTCTAGTCATTGGGAATTAGATACTATTCTACAAGAACAGTGTAATATCTATTTATATGAAAAACTAGGGTATAAAAGAATAGATAAGATAGAACATATTAAAGAAGGAATGGATATCGCATTCTTTCAAAAAGATTAGTAGAATTATATAAGGTAAATACTATTTTCCTTTTCAACTTTTCTATTTCACGATATAATATAACTATCAACACAAACAAATAATTCATTTAACCATGGAGGTCAATTATGAATAAAGTAATAGAAACAATGATGCAACACCGTACAAGAAGAAGTTTTGTAAAAGGGAGTGAACTTCCAAAAGAGCATTTAGAGCAAATTATAGCTTGTTCTAAGCAAGGATCAAGCTGGATGAATGGACAACACTACAGCATTATAGTAGCAACAGGAGATATAAAACAAAAGATTGCTGATTTAATTAAAGACAAAGCACCAGGAAATGCAGCTCATATTGAAAGCTCTGCAGCATTTTTGGTATATTGTATTGATTATAGTAATATTAAGTTGTCATTTGATATTGAAGGTGGAGATTTTGATATTTCTAACCAATACGAACCTCTATTAATTGGTTCTATGGATGTTGGTATTGCGATGCAAAATGCCGCACTAGCCGCAGAATCTTTCGGATATGGTATAGTTTACTGTGGTGGAGTACGAGGTTTTGCTAAGGGTATTTCTGAACTTTTAAATATTCCGGAAAATGCATTATTCTTATGTGGACTAAGTATTGGTGTAATGGATGAAGAAAAATCTACAGAAAAAGTTAAACCAAGATTACCACATGAGGCTAATGTTGGGTATAATGAGTTTCCAAAATCAAATGAAGAAGTATTAAAACAATATCGTCAAACTATGATTGACTTTGCAGAAGCTCGTGAAACTAAAACATGGACTAAGAAATTCGCAGACTTCTATGCACAACCTTCAGGAATAGAAGCTGTAACAAAAGAACTATTAGAAAAAAATGGTTTTGTGAGCAAGAAATAGCAATAAGTATCAGTAAAGAGATATTTGACATAAACTATTTTTTTCTATATAATAATAGTAGAGGAAGTCGGAGAGTAATACCGACTCTAAAAAGAAAATACTCTAAAGTTGATGTAGTCGTAGGAGTCGCGACTCTAAAAATAAAGACTCTTTTTTCATATAATAATGGGGATATATTATGGCAAATATAAATAAAAACAGCTTATATTTTCATCTGTTAACAGAGGATTATTTTAATACATATAAAAATTTAGATGAATTTCAAGAAGATGTAGCGAGAGGTCATGGAGTTATGATTTTAGATATCAAGAATTTATTGATTGCCATACCACTACGATCGGGAATTTCTGCAAATTTAAGAAATGCTAGGCATATATTTCCTTATGTTACGTATGAAAGGAATGACGGTAGATAGTGTTTAAAAGCATTAGACTTTAGTAAGCTAACTATCATAGAAAAAAACATATAGATTATTTAAGAATTTATCACTTTAGTGATATAGAGGAGAAGAAATTTTATTTAAAAAATTCAAATCGTATTTTCACAAGGGTAAAAAATTATGTTCAAACATATATAAACATTTGTTCTAAGATTGAATTGGAGAAGCCAATAACGAAACGAACTTTGCAGCCATATCAATATAGTACGCTTAGAAATTTTCATTCTGTATTGGGTATTTCAATTTCAAAAGAAAAATTTATCAGTCAATTAAGAAAATCATAGTATTAAAAAGTATCTAATTCTAGATGCTTTTTCTTTTATTTTTAAAAGATAAATTATATTCTAAAAATTTTTTTTTTAAAAAAACTATTGTCAAAAAAGGTCAAACATGTTATAATTTATTTAAGGTCAAAAAAGGTCAAAGAAAATTTGACATTAAAATACTAATTAGACGGGCATAGACCTAAAAAAAAGACAAAGGAGATTTACAATGGATATTAATAGTTTTACAAATAGTGTGAAAGAAATCTTAGCGAAATCTTCCGAATTTGCAACTGAGAAAAAAAGTCAAAATATTACGAGTGAGATGTTTATAAAAGCAGCTCTTACTGGTAGTAATTTATATAGTGATATATTAGGAAGAATTAATATTGATGAGGAAAACTTACTTCGTGAGTTAGATCATGAAATATCAAAAGTAAGTGGGGTAGAAGGGGATAATATAAATTATGCTAGCTATCTTAGTAATGATTTAAACGCCTTATTAATAGAAGCTAATAAGTATAAAGATAAATATGAAGATAAATTTATATCTTGTGAACATATAGTTCTAGCAAGTTATGTAAAAAATAGTATAGTGAAAAAATATGTCGATAAAGTTACTACACTTAAACACGTAACTGAAGTTATCGATGGTATAAGAGGAGGTAAGAAAGTTATGAATGAAAATCCAGAAAACAACTACGAAGTATTAGAAAAATACGGACGTGACTTAGTAGAAGCTGCACGTAGCGGTAAAATCGATCCAGTAATTGGTCGTGATGAAGAAATAAGAAATGTAATTAGAATTTTATCACGAAAAACAAAAAATAATCCGGTATTAATCGGGGAACCTGGTGTAGGTAAAACTGCTATTGTTGAAGCATTAGCTCAACGTATCGTTCGTGGAGACGTACCAGAAAGCTTAAAAGACAAAACAGTATTTGAATTAGACCTTACTAGTTTAGTCGCAGGTGCTAAATATCGTGGTGAATTCGAAGAAAGATTAAAAGCTGTATTAAAAGAAGTTAAAGAACAAGAAGGTAAAATAATCCTATTTATTGACGAAATCCACATGTTAGTTGGTGCAGGTAAAACTGATGGTGCAATGGATGCAGGTAATATCTTAAAACCAATGCTTGCTCGTGGTGAATTACACTGTATCGGTGCAACTACACTTAATGAATATCGTCAATATATCGAAAAAGACTCTGCGTTAGAACGTCGTTTCCAAAAAGTTCTGGTTAAAGAACCAACTGTAGAAGACACAATATCTATCCTGCGTGGTCTTAAAGAAAGATTCGAAGTTTATCACGGTGTTAAAATTTCTGACCGTGCTATCGTAGAAGCTGCGGAATTATCTAACAGATATATTACTGATAGATTCTTACCTGATAAAGCTATAGACTTAATCGACCAAGCTTGTGCTACTATTAAAACTGAAAACTCATCTAACCCCGCAGAGTTAGATACAATCAATCGTAAAGTAATGCAACTTGAAATCGAAGAAAAAGCTCTAAGTAGCGAAGATGACGAAGTATCACAACGTCGTTTAGAAAACTTAAAAGAAGAGCTTGTAAACTTAAAAGAAGAACAAAATAAACTTCAATTGCAAGTAGATAGTGAAAAAGAAAAATTATCTGCGGTAAAAGATCTTCGCGAAAAAATCGATAGAGTTAAATTAGAATTAGAACAAGCTCAAAATAACTATAACTTAGAAAAAGCTTCAGAATTACAATACTCAACTTTACCAAAATTAAAACGTGAGTTAGAAGAACTAGAAGAAAAATCTAAACATGAAGATTATAAATTACTAAAACAAGAAGTAACTGAAGATGAAATTGGCTTTATCGTAAGTCAAATGACAGGTATCCCAGTTACTAGATTAGTAGAAACAGAAAAAGAAAAACTTCTTAACTTAGCTGATACTATTCATGAAAAAGTGATAGGTCAAGATGAAGCTGTTGAGAGTGTAACTAATGCAATATTACGTTCTCGTGCTGGTATTGCCGATCCAAATAGACCAATCGGTAGCTTCCTATTCTTAGGACCTACTGGTGTAGGTAAAACTGAGCTTGCTAAAGCTTTAGCACTTAACTTATTTGACGATGAACGCAATATCGTTAGAATAGATATGAGTGAATATATGGAAAAACACTCAGTCAGCCGTTTAATCGGTGCCCCTCCAGGATACATCGGTTATGAAGAAGGTGGACAACTTACTGAAAGTGTAAGACGTAATCCATATAGTATTATCTTAATGGACGAAATAGAAAAAGCTCATCCAGATGTATTTAACATCTTATTACAACTATTAGATGAAGGTACATTGACAGATTCTAAAGGTGTAGTAGTAGACTTCAAAAATACAATTATCATTATGACTTCTAATATAGGATCATTAGAACTATTAGAAGAAGTAAAAGATGGGGTTATTTCTGAAGAAACTCGTAAAAATGTGACTAACCAACTTTATAGTTACTTCAAACCAGAAATACTTAACCGTATGGATGATATAATTATCTTTAAACCATTGACACAAGATAACATTAAAGGTATTGCTAATAAACTTCTTGATGAATTAGTAAGACGTGTTGCAAGTAGAAATATTGAACTTAGTTACACACCAGCAATCTCAGAGTGGGTTGCGACAGCTGGTTTTGATATGAAATTTGGTGCACGTCCACTTAAACGATTTATCCAAAGCCATATAGAAAACAAACTTTCTGTAGAACTTATCCGTCATGGTATAGAAGACGGAATGGAAGTCAACCTTGATTATCAAGATGATGAATTAAAAATTGAAAAATTAAAAGCTAATTCAGCAAAAATTGAAGAAAGAATTATATCTATAGAATAATATAATTTATTTCTGAAATAAAGGTAGAAATATGGAAAGGAGTGATAAATATCGAAGAATACAAGGAAACAATGCGACAATATCAAATAGCTATTAAATGGTATAGAGATAAAGTATTTCAAAATGCAGTCTCTGAATCAGCCTTTAATTCTATTGAAAAATGTTATGAAAATTATCAGTATAGCATTGACAGAAATATAAAGTTTGAAAAAAGAGCAAGATGTAAAAATAACTGTTGCCCTATATGTAATACAAAATACAAGGCAAATAAATATTTTGAAATAGTGGGAAAGCTTCAGAATATAAATCATAAGTATCTTCTATTTTCATTAACTTTAAATGGTAAGAACGTTGAAATTAACCACGAAGAATTAAAGAAGGAAATAGAAGAAAACAACAGTCAATTCAATAGGCTGATTAAATATCCAAAATTAAAAAAAGTGATAACAGGATATTTAAAGGTAATAGAAATAGCTTATATTCCTGAAAGAAATAGTTTTCTTCCTCATTTACATATTATTCTTTTTACAATAAAAGGAATATATAAGCATTTTAAGATAAGAGAGCTGAAGAAATTGATAGAAAATAGATGGAGTGAATTGAAAGGATTTAAGGCTAATACTTACTTAAAAAAATTAGGTACAGAAGAGAAAATAAATAAATGTGTGTCTTACCTTACTACTTCTGAAAAAAAAAGATTAAGTAAATTTTTCAATGAAGACAGGAAGATATTGGCAACGTATCTGAAAAGTATAAAACGAAAACGCTTATACATTTGGAGTAACTAAAAAAAGAGAGATTGAATAGGTCAGAGTCAGACTTTACCCCTCCAGTGTAACAGATAGAAAGAAGAATTAACCTTAAAAAAGGAGAAATTATGAGCAGAAAGTTGAAAAAAGCCATAAATCAATATTGTTTTGAGTGTTGTGAAGAAAATGCTGAAAAAACAAAGAACTGCCCGTATAATAAATGTCCTTTATGGAAATACAGATTAAAAAAGGAAGTACAAAAAAATATAAATTTGCAACCTTTATTAATTAAAAATTTTAAAGAATGTGTAATAAAATAAAGCACATTAGAAAATATTAAAAAATAGCAAGTTGATTAAAAAAAGGAGGAAATTATGATGAATCTTAGAAAGTTAAAGGGAAAAATTATAGAAAAAGGTTATACTGCAGGACAATTAGCTAAGAAAATTGGAATAGGAAATACTTCTATGAGTTATAAAATGAATCAGCATAAACCTTTTAACCTGTTTGAAATAAAAAAAATAATAGAATTATTAGATTTGGACAGTGAGGAAATTATGAATATTTTTTTCAGTTAAAAGTAATTGAAAGGAGAATTAACAGAATGAGTATTGATAAAAATAAAAGGAGCAATTTTATAAGAATACTACTTATAAAATCACTCACCAGGACTTTCATTTTATCATACTCTTTCAAAAAAATAAATGAAATTTTCTAAAAAAGAAAGGAAGAGATAATATGATTAAAAGACAAAATGGTCATGGAGGAATAGAACGAACTAAAAATGGAAATTACCGTATAAGGGTTTACGATATAGTTGATGGAAATAGAAAAAGAATAACTTTAAAAAACAATATAAAATCAAAGAAAGAAGCTGAAAGAATGCTTGAAGAATATTATACTAATCCATGGGATTTGGATATTGAAACTATGACTTTGGAGGAACTGTTTGAACAATTTTATAAAGAAAAAACAGAACCAGTGATTCAGGTAGCAGAAGATACTCTAAATGGTTACAAATATGACTTTAAGAGATGCAGACCATTACATAAAGAAAAATTTAAGAATCTTAAAGTACCGCAACTACAAAATTTTATCAACAATCTGAATGCTTCTGATGGAACAAAAAATAAAACAAAATTCTTTCTAGTACAACTGTATGAATTTGCAATGAGAATGGAATATGTCAGATTTAATAGAGCAAGAAGTATAAAAATATATAAAAGAAATGATGAAAGAATAGGAAATATATTTACTGATGAAGAAATAGAGAAATTATGGAAGTATGTAGAAGTCAACAATTGGATAGATGTTATACTTATAATGATTTATACAGGTTATAGAATAGGAGAAATAGTAAGCATAAAAAAAGAAAATGTAGATTTAGAAAACGGTCTAATAAAAGGAGGAAACAAAACAAAGAAAGGAAAGAATAGAATAGTTCCTATTAGAGAAGAAATATATGAACTGGTTCAAAAAAGGTATATGACCAGTAAAACAAACTATCTAGTAGACAATAAAGAATGGAAAATTTTAAATGAAAATCGAATAGGAATGCCTATAAGAAAAAATTACCTCAGAGAACAGTTTTATAAAGTTATGGATAAATTAAATATGAAACATAGACCACATGATACAAGAAAAACATTAGCAACATTAATGAGAAAAAATGATATAAATGATAGTATAATTTTAGATATAATGGGACATACAAAAATAGATACAACACGAAGATATTATATCAAAAACGATTTTAAAACTTTAAAGAGTAACATGGAAAGATTAAGCAACCATAGTAAAGTAACAGTTATAAAAAAAAGAACCAGTTGAAAAATAGTCAAATAAGTCATCATAAAAAGGATTATTGTAATTAGCAATAGTCTTTTTTTTTGTTAATGATTTCTATGAAATTAATATATAGAATTTATGTTTATTAAAAAAGTGTGGGCTACCTAACTAAAAACTTAAAATGCAAATTCTCTATAACTATTGATTTTAATGGATTTTATGCTGTGAAAAAGGAGGGCTACAGGTGGGCTACCCTTTTACAAAATAGTAAAAAATAACTCCATTTTATCAAAAAATCTTATTGCAGAAATTAAGGTTTAAAATCCATATATGCCAGATAAATAAAGGAATTAAGAATAAAAAAGAAACGGGCTGAAGATACCCGTTTCTTAAAAGGAGTTTATGAAGAAAAAAGTTTTCACTTTTTCTATTGGTCAAAATAAGTATACAAAACTAATATTAGAAACTACTTTTCTGTATCTTTTTTTTCAATTTGAGCATATTAATTCAATTTTTACAAATAAAAAACTAATACAAATATGTTAATATTTCTTGGAGTAAATAATATATTAAAGGTAGGGAAAATAAAAAATGAAATGTAAGGTAAGTATAAAAAAAATATTATTAGCATGTTTTTTTATAATTTCAGTTTTCATATTTGCAGATGGTGAAAACTACTATGACTATAAAGCACTTTTAGTTGGAGATTTTAATGGGAATATTATAAAAAAGGAAAATGCAATGGCAGTTAGACCACTGGCTTCAATAACAAAAGTTATGACATCAATTCTGACACTTGAAAAAATAAAAAGTGGAGACATTTCAATGAGTGATAGAGTTACCATCTCTCAAACAGCATCAGTAATTCCATATGGTATAAAATTAGTTGCAGGAAAACAGTATACAGTAGAAGACTTATTGAAGGCAACTATTATAAGATCTTCAAATAATGCTGCATATGCACTTGCTGAGTATGTTTCAGGTGGAGATGTTCCAAGTTTTATAAATGCCATGAATAATAAAGCAAGACAATTTGGATTAAACTCACTTAGATTCTGTACTCCACATGGGTTACCGCCTGGTGACACAGGAACATGCATGGATCAGGGGAATGCTGAAGATTTATATGGGTTGGCAAAAGAAGCTATTGCATATAAAGAGTATTTAAATATTTCAAGAAATGCAAAAGATTATATAGATGGTGGAGAAATAAAATTAAAGTCTACAAATGCCCTTTTAGGAAAAGTAGGAGGTGTTGACGGGCTAAAGACAGGTTATCATAAAGCTGCAGGTTCTAATATAATTTTAACTGCACAAAGAGGAAATGACAGGGTTATAGTTGTAATTTTAGGTTCAAATAAGGCAAAAAATAGAAATGCGATTGGAGCTGAAGAAATAAATAATTATTTTGCTTTTGAAACGAAAGCTCAAACTTTTTCTAAAAAAGAAAGAAAAGATAATAATTTGAAAGATTTACAGGGTAATTTGTCAGATAGGTCATCGACTAATCGTAAAAAAAATATTGAAAATGCGCAAAAATTCAAGGAAATTGAAAAAGATATTTTAAGTGAATATTTTAGAATAAAAATCAGAAATTAAGGAGAGAATATGTTAAAAGGAAAATCATTTTTAAAATTATTAG
>ERZ773014.569-NODE-569-length-24961-cov-5.338914_pt1 | contig 24961 bp, 21 predicted proteins | sample MGYA00580841_ERZ773014 | MGnify/ENA primary metagenome ERZ773014 (study PRJEB29015, sample SAMEA2737989) | human oral metagenome | biome: human oral; feature: human-associated habitat; material: dental | place: China | collected 2067 ... | reverse complement strand
AAAGTTTCTACAATTAATGATATAAATATAAAATATATTAATGCAGTATAAATATGTATTTCTTTTTAAATAACAGTCCTTCACTTTGTTTATAATAAAAAAATAAGTATATAATTCAAACTTCCCATGTCCAAATTGAATCATTACATTGAAACTTTGACATTTCAGCTAATTAGATGAAGATGAATTCCGGCATTAGCCCTAAGATATAAATGTATAATATACACCTGAAAGTAAGCTTTCATTTGCTATATTACACATATATATCTATGTTACCTCAACTGTAACTAATAAAATTTACTTCCTAATATAGCCCATTTTTCAACTTGCATTATCATAAAAGATAAATTATAATACCATATACGAAGTTTTTTGTATTAAATTGTTAAAAAACCATATTATAAATTGTAATATAAAGGAATTTATTCAATACAACAAACTTTGCAATAAAAATAACAAAAGGATATATAATATCAGGGAGGAAAGTAATGAAGAAAAGAATTTTTTCTGTATTTGCAGCAGCTCTTACATTGTTTGCACTTACAGCGTGCAGTAGCGGTAATAATGCTACAAGCAAGACACAGGGACAAGGTGGAGCGGAAGAAAGTACTACAGCACAGGCAGAAAGTGTTACAAGTGCGGTAATAGTTGAAGCGGTTGCCAAAAACAAGGTATATGTAGATCCGCAGTGGGTTTACACTCTTGTTGAAGGATTTCAGGAAGAGTCTAAAGATTATGTGATACTTGAGTGTTCTTGGGGAGAGGAGGCTGATTCTGAAGTTTACTCTAAGGGACATATACCGGGTGCCGTACATATGAACACCGACTCTATTGAAGAAGAAGTGGACTGGAATATAAGAAAGCCTGATGAAATTGAAAAATTATTAAAAGACTATGGTATAACAAAGGATACTACAGTAGTATGTTACTCCGACAAGCCTGAAATGTCATCTGATGACAGAGTTGCTTTTATGCTTCTTTGGGCAGGTGTTGAGAATGTTAAGTGTCTTGACGGCGGTCTTGAAGCTTGGAAAAAGGCAGGGCTTGCACTTGAAACACAGAGTAATGCACCTAAGGCTACCGATAAAGAATTCGGTGCTACAATACCGGTGCATCCTGAGTATATAATAAGCATAGATGATGTAAAAAAAGAGCTTGCGGATAACACTAATTTCAGACTTGTAAGCATCAGAAGCAAGGATGAGTTTTTAGGAAAAACAAGCGGATACAGCTATATAGATAGGGCAGGAGAGCCTAAGGGTGCTGTATGGGGACACGATACTGATGACGGCTCTTATAATAACGCAGACGGGACTACAGTAGGGCTTGATAAGCTTGAGGAGTACCTGGCTGAGTCAGGAAGCTCTATTAATAATGATTTGGCATTTTATTGCGGAACCGGTTGGAGGGCGGCTATACCTTTCCTTATAGCTTATGAGAACGGACATGTTACAAAGTTGTATGACAGCGGTTGGTTTGTATGGCAAAAAGATCCTGCCAATGAAGTACAGGTGGGAGATCCTGCAAGTGGAGATGTACTTTATACAACAGTTGGAGAGCTTTCAACCGACAAGGCACCAAAGAAAAAATAATAAGAAAGTATTATGTTAAAGAGATTGATCGTACTGCTGCTGCCGATATTGGAATTTATATTGGTGGCAGCAGCCAATATAATAAATTATTTTACACATAAAAGAATAGGTATGGCAAGGCATATGGTATATATGAATCAAAAATGGCTTGCAATTAATAATTTTGAAATTTATAAAATACTAAGTTTTGTTTTGGTGTTCGTATTTACTGCAATACTTATATTTAGTTTTGTGAGAATAAGAAAAAATACAAAACTTATAACCAAGATAAACCTTGGGATTTTAGTTGTATTTGCGCTGTATTTGATATATTTTGCTACTGTTAATTCTGTAAAAGGAATGAGGGCTTTTTATCTTATGTACTATATCTATCTTGCGGCACTTTTGCTTATGTTTATCAATGCCTTTATAAATATAGTAAATGATAGAACAAAACAAAGAAGCAGTAAATAAAAATATAACCCATGCGTTGTTTCTTAAAAACTTACCCAAACAGCTTATCTGTTTTTCTGATTGCATATATCAAAAATCTTATTCGTAGCCGGTACATCTATGTTTTTGGATATGCATATTCAAAGTTTGTGGTAAGTTTTTTTTCTGGTGGAGGTATTAGAGTGAAAGGTTTATTTAGCTTTTTTAAATCAAGAACTTCCGACACAAGTCGGGGGGATTTTGAAAAAGAGCAGGATGAGATAGAAATTGTTGCAAAAAATAAGATTTATGTAAGTGCGAATTGGATTAACGGTCTTTTGGCAGGAAAACTTGAAGAATCTGCTGATTATATAATTTTAGAATGTTCGTGGGGCGAGGAGTCCTTAAACTATAAAAAAGGTCATATCAAGGGGGCTTATCACCTTAATACGGATATGATTGAAGATGATATTACATGGAAACTAAGAACAGCTAAAGAGATAGAAGAAGTGCTTAAAAAGTACGGTATCAGCAAGGATACTACTGTAATTTGTTACTCTGACAGTGCTATGGCTACAGCGGATGATAGAGTAGCATTTGCATTATTGTGGGCAGGAGTGGAAAATGTTAAGTGCCTTAATGGCGGCTTGGAAATATGGAAGAGTAATAATTTGCCACTTGAAAAAGGAAGCAATAAGCCTCTTTATACAAATATAGATTTTGGAGCTGATTTACCTGTGCATCCGGAATACATTATAAGTACGGACACAGTAAGAAAAAAACTTGAAACTGATAAAAACTTCAGACTTGTAAGTATCAGAAGCAGGAATGAATTTTTAGGAAAAACCAGCGGTTATCCATATATAGAAAAGGCAGGAGAGCCTAAAGGTGCCGTATGGGGGCATGATACGGACGACGGCTCATATAATAATGAAGATAAAAGTATAGTAGGCATAGAAAAGTTAAAGGAATACCTTGCAGAGTCAAAGAGTTCTTTTGAGAATGAAGTAGCATTTTACTGTGGAACCGGTTGGCGTGCGGCAGTTCCTTTTTTAATAGCCTATGAAAATAATTATATAACAAAACTATATGACGGAGGTTGGCACGAGTGGCTGCAAACTCCCGATAATCCGGTGCAACTTGGAGATCCGGAAAGTGAGACTGTAACTTATACTACTGTAGCTGAAATTTGATTTTATAAAAGGTGTGATTGATGTTTATTGATATATTTATAATTGTAACAGGTATATTGGAGTTACTGCTGATATCAGCTGCCGCTATACTTAATTATTTAACCAAGGTTAAAATGGGACCGGCAAGATATATAGTACATCTTAATCAAAAGTACGGCAAAAGATATGACTTGGAATTATATAAAAAAGTAAGTTTTATAGGGGTTTTAATTATAAGCATTATATCTTTACTTTATTTTTTTACAATGATTCACAGTTATGTCAGTATAGGTTTACTACAGGCAGCAGTTTTGGTACTGTTTATATTTTATTATATATACTTTGTACTGAAAAAATCTGTAAAAATTTTAAAAGCATACTATGTTATGTATTTGGCATATAGTATAAGTTTAATATTAATGTCTGTAAATATGTTCCTTGTTGTAAACATTAAATTTATTAAATAATAGGAGTCTGCTTTGAAAAAAGAGTATAAGATATGTATATTTGCAATGTTGGTAGTTCTAATATTGGTACTTAACCATGTCTTCGGATGGTCTAAGTACTTGTTGGCTCAGGAAAACATGGATCTGCTTAAAAATATGGTAAATGAGAATATTTTATTAGCCTCTCTTATTTACATAGCATTGACAATAGTTGCCTCTGTGCTGCTTGCAGTTCCAGGTGTTACATTTGCAATAATTGCGGGACTGCTCTTTGGTCCTTTATTAGGGACTTTACTGTGTTCTTTAGCGGCAACTTTGGGGGCGGTGTTTTCTTTTATTGTGGGCAGGTTTTTCTTAAAAGACAGTATAAAACCTATGGCAGTAAAAAATAAATACTTAAAAAAGTGGCTTTTTTCCGAAAATGAATATAATGATATGTTTGTACTTATGATAACAAGGCTTATACCGGTATTTCCCTATAATCTGCAAAATTTTGCTTATGGAACTACGGATATGAAGCTTGGCAAATACACTTTAGGCACATTTATTTTTATAATTCCGGGAACAGCCATGTATACTGTAGGTGCTGCGGGATTTGCAGATAAGAACAACAGAATTATGTATATAGCTATGGCACTACTTATAGCAATCATTGTAAGTATCATAGGTTATTTTTTAAAGAAAAGGTATATAAAGACAGGAGAAAACATTGAGCAACGAACAGAATAATAGGGTAACAAGACACTGTGATCCGAGTGTTTGTATACATTGTGATAAATGTAGGAAAAGTTGTATATTCTTAGATAAATACAAAATAGATATAAGCAATACGGACAGGTTAAGAGAGCTTGCTTATCATTGTTTTTTGTGTGGCAGATGTACCGAAGTCTGTCCCAAAGGCATAGACGGAAGGGAAATAATCCTTAGGATGAGGCAGGAAGAAGTATCGGCTAATAACGATAAGCTTGCTCAAAAAGGTTACGAATTTTTGCTATTTGAAAAAAAGGACTATATCTATAAAAATTATAGAAAAGGAAATAGGAAAAGTGTGCTTTTTCCGGGCTGTAATTATCCTTCCTTTTATCCTAAAACAACTAAGGATTTGTCAAAAATGCTTAAGGAAGTTGCAGATATGGGAACCGTATATGATTGCTGCGGAAAGCCTATATCAGAGCTTGGACTAAAAAAAGAAGAAGAGAGAACATTAAACGGAATTTATAAAAGAATGAAGGAGCAGGGAGTGGAGGAGATAGTTACCATGTGCCCTAACTGCTTTCATTATCTGAAGCCTAAATTTAGAGACTATAACTTTGACTTGGAAGTAAAAAGCATATATGAGAAGTTTACGGAGCTTGGAATAGGGCAAAAAATAAAGGGGGATTTTTCTGTTTTCCTGCCCTGTCCGGACAGAGAACCGAGGGAAATGTATAAACATATAGAAAATTTTATAGAGGGAGATATGTTTCCCATAAATGAGGTGCAGTGCTGCGGTCTCGGAGGCTGTGCGATAGTAAAAGAGCCTCAGCTTGCTCAGGATATGTGCGATATGATGAAGTTGCGAACAGAGCAGGTGTATACTTACTGTGCTACCTGTGCCGGCAATCTTGAAAGAAGAGGTACCAAGCCTATAAAACATATATTAAACGAGATTATAGGAAGTGATGAGAGGGCAGCGATAAAGAATTCTATGCTTAACAGGGTAAAAACAAAATTCATATAAAATCAAGGGGGAAGTGATGGAAGAGAAAAAGAAAATAAATATAGGCAGTAAAATAATCTTGCTTGTGGTTTTACTTTGTTGTATTTTGGCATATTTTTTTATACCGGCTGTAAATCAAATTTTTAACAAGATATTTGTAATGTTTGCAAGCGGTGATTTTACCGAGGTGAAGCAGTTTATATCTTCTTATGGCGTATATGCGGCAGTTATTTCATTTGCACTGATGGTTTTACAATCAATAGTTGCACCGCTGCCGGCATTTATGCTTACCTTTGCCAATGCTAATCTTTTCGGCTGGTGGCAGGGAGCTATACTTTCGTGGAGCAGTGCCATGGCAGGGGCGGCAGTTTGCTTTTACATAGCAAGAATTTTAGGCAGAGATGTGGCGGAAAGGCTTACAAGTAAAACCGGTCTAAAGCAAATAGATAATTTTTTTGAAAAATACGGCAACAATACCATACTTATATGCAGACTCCTACCCTTTGTGTCCTTTGATTATGTAAGTTATGCGGCAGGGCTTACCTCAATGTCTTTTTGGGACTTTTTTATAGCTACAGGCATAGGTCAGCTTCCGGCAACTATAGTGTATTCCTATGTAGGAGGTTTTCTTACCGGGGGAGCAAGACTTTTTATGTTGGGACTGCTTATAATGTTTGCTATAGTAAGTATGATATTTATGTTTAGAACCATATATATGAATAAGCATAAGAAAAAAGATTAATGCACAATAAATAAAGACCGGACGGTGCATCGAATCATTGATATTTAATCTTATTTTCACTTTGTTAACGAATAACAACAAATAATACAAAGATTTTAAGATCCGTACTACTACTGCTGATATAAATAAAAAGTCAACGATACATTACACCTGCTATCTTACTTAAACAATATTTTGTAATATTAATTTTTAAGATAGGTTCTAAATTATGAGGAAATGTTTATGAAGGCTATAATTTTTTTTACAAGAGCACCTATTGCCGGCAGGACTAAAACCAGAATGCAGCCTTACTTAAGTCCTGACGAGTGTGCAGCCTTGCATAAGTCTATGATTGAGGATATCTATAAGGAGTGCGTTAAAATACAGGCGGATATCTTTGTATACTATACACCCTTAGAGGGTCTTGGCAGGCTTTATAAGCTGATAGGAAAAGAAAGTACATATAGGCTGCAAAAAGGAGCCGATCTCGGTGAAAAAATGTATGATGCGATAGCCGAGGTACTTGATTTTGGCTATGAGTCCTGCATACTTATAGGTAGCGATATTGCGGAGCTTAGGAAGGAGCACCTTAATACAGCCTTTGATAAACTTGAGTATGCGGATGTAGTGTTTGGAAAGACGGTTGACGGCGGTTACTATCTGGTAGGCATGAAAAGAGCTGTAAAAGAAGTGTTTGAAGTGGAAAAATACGGCAACAGTGATGTATTTGCCAATACATTAAAAAGACTATCAAACCTAGGATTAAAAGTAGCCTATACCAAAACCTTATATGATATAGATACTAAAGATGATCTTGCACTGCATAGGCAAAGACTTAGAAAGTATGCATCAAGGCGTAGTAAGTATTATAAAGAGTTGAAAAAAAGAAACTTGGGTAAATTTGCACTTGATAAACTAAAGATTTCTATAATTATTCCTGTGTATAACGAAGAAAAGACCATAGTAAACTTACAAAGTAAGCTTGAGAGCTTATATGAAAAGTGTGAAATAATCTTTGTGGACGGAGGCAGTACCGATGCTACATTAAGTCTTATAGATAAAAAATATAAGCTGTTTAGTAGTGAAAAAGGGCGGGCAAATCAAATGAATAAAGGTGCTTTGGAAAGTAGCGGAGATGTACTTTTATTTTTACACAGCGACAGCACTCTTCCTAAAAATGCTCTTAGACAGATAAAAAAAGTAATGAAAGACTATGAGGCGGGTTGTTTTGGAATAAGCTTTAACACAAGAAGTATACTTATGAAAATCTGTGCTCTAATGTCTAATTACAGGGTAGGTATAGGACATATAATGTTTGGAGATCAGGGTATATTTATTGACAGGACTGTATTTTTTAATATAGGTATGTTTCCTAGTCTTCCTATTATGGAAGATTATCAGTTATCACTTACTCTTAAAAGTAAAAAAATCAAGACAGCTATGACTAAAAGCCATATCACTACTTCTGACAGAAGGTTTACAGGAAACAGTATAGATAAACTCAAACTTATGTTAAAAATGCACAGACTTAGAAGTATGTATAGAAAAGGTGTTGATATAGAAAAGATAGCTTCTTTGTATAAGGATAAAAGATAGGCAGGTATTATATGGAAGCGGTAAAAGGCTTAAAGGATTTTATAAAAACAAAAAAATACAGACAGGCTTTAGATTTACCGGATAGGGTAGAGGAAGTGTATGAGCCTTTGGCACAGGGTGAGTATAATAAAAATTATGTATTCACACATCCGAAACTTAATAAAAAGCTGGTACTTAGGATCAATTTTGGCAGTCAGATGCATCTGGAAAAACAGATAGAATACGAATTTAATGCACTTAAAATGCTTGAAGACTCAGGCAGAACGCCTAAAGCCTTATATGTGGATGCCTCACTCTCTAAGATTGACTATGGAATTATGGTAATGGAGTTTTTGGAAGGGGCGCATCTTGACTATAAGAAGGATTTAAAAGCGGCGGCTTTTTGTCTTGCTGATATACATGCTGTAGCCCTGCCCAAAGAAAACACACTTATAGTACCTGAAAATCCGGTGGTTGCGGTACTTAAAGAGTGTGAAGATATGTTTTTGGTATATGAAACTTCCGACTTGGCTGATAAGTCAAAAAAAGAAAAAATAAGAACCATGCTTGAAAGGGTGAAAAAACTCAGTAAAGCACAGGAACTTGGAAGTTCTTATAGTTGCTGTATTAATACTGAGCTTAATTCAAGTAATTTTTTGGTCAGTTCAAAAAAAGCCTTTCTTGTCGACTGGGAAAAGCCGATAATAGGAGAGGCGGCACAGGACTTGGCACACTTTTTGGCACCGACTACAAGTTTTTGGAAGACGGACATAATACTAAGCAGCAAAGAGCAGGATGATTTTATATCGGATTATATAAATGCTGTGGGAGACAGATTTGATACAGCTAAGATAGAAGAAAGGACGAAGTACTATATACCACTTAATTGTATGCGTGGTGTAACATGGTGTGCTATGGCTTGGATACAGTATAAAAATGCCGATAAGGGGCTTAGAAATGAGTTTACTGCAAGAAAACTTGATGCCTATCTTAGTGATGAATTTTTGGAATTGGTAGATAAGAGGATTTAGATATGAGTGAAGAAGAAATAAAGGAACTTTTTTTAAAAGGTATAGACTGCTCACAGGTGGTAACGGAAAACTTTGCTGATGAATTCGGTTATGACAAGGATTTTATGAGAAAAATGTCGGCTTGTTTCGGCGGCGGTATGCTGCGTGGTGAAACCTGCGGCTCGTTAATAGCCGGACTTATGCTTATAGGATTAAAATACGGTCATAGTAAGGAAGATGATGCAGCTCAAAAGCAGCTTATGAGGGAAAAGTCCGAGGAGTTTAAAAAAAGGTTTGTGGAAAAGTATGAAAGCACCATGTGTAGAGAACTTTTAGGTTACGACCTTTCAAAACCCGAGGAACTTGGGCTTGCTTTAGAAAGCGGAAGACTGTTTAGTTTTTGTCCGAGGCTTACAAAGGATACCATAGATATACTTAAAGAGATACTATGAAATAAGAACTTTTATAGTAAGAGGAATTACTGTAATAGATAACTTATGAAAGATAAGCTCTTTTATAACAATGGAAATAAAGGCAGTTATATTTGCTTTTAAATAAATATATTTTTTCAGGAGGATGAAAAAAATGAAGAGACTAGGTTTAAAATTATTATTGGTAGCCGGATTATCCGCACTTTGGATAAGCGGATGTTCAAACAGTTCAACAAGCAGCACAACTGCAGCAGGTGATTCGAGTGCGGCAGCAGGCGAGACAAGTGCGGCAGCCGGTGAAACAAGTGCAGCAGCACAGGCGGATGGTGCTTATCAGTATGTATCAGCTGATGATGCGGTTAAGGCTGCAGCGGGAACAGATGTCCATGTGCTTGATGTGCGTGAATGGGGAGAGTATGCCAAGGGAAGACTTGCAAACTCATACTGGAGTCCTGTATTTCCGCTTGAAGATACAAGCCTTGAGGAAAGCTTAAAGGAATTCGCCCTTGCTAAGTTAAATGACGGTAAGAACATATATATTGTATGCAACAGCGGAAAAAGAGGTGCCGAGAAAGCAACAGCCGTACTTAAAGATGCAGGTTTTGACGCTTCTAAGCTCTATACCGTAGAGGGCGGTGCAAAGGCATTAAGTGCTAAAAAAGAGTTTAACACAAGCAGAATTGACGAAGCTATAGATTGGAAGTATATAGACGGCAAGGAATTCCTCGCTTTAAGCGGTGCACAGGTAGTAGATGTAAGAGATGCCGATACATATAAGCAGGGACACCTTGCAGGTTCTGTAAATGTGCCTTTAAAGGAGTTTGAGGATACAGCAGCACAGAGTGCAATGTATGATTTTGCCAAGGCAAATCTTGACCCGACAAAGCCCGTATATTTATTATGCTATAGTGGTAACAAGTGTGCAAAGACCGGAATATCAGTACTTAAGGATGCCGGATTTGATACAGACAACTTATTCATAATAAAGGACGGAGCAAAGGATGCTGATGTGTCAGCAGCATTTGTTACTGAGTAAAAGTATCTAAAAACAGTTAGATTAGATAAAACTTAAAATATTATTATTGTTCATGTAGGTTATTCATCTTCTTAAAAAAACTAAAAATGTTTAACTTTGATTTATAAATTATACGAAGATGAATGACGGCAGCAGCCTGATAGATGTACATTTATAATATATGCCGAAAGCAAGCTTTTATGTGCCATATTATAAATGTATATCTAAGCTAAATGAACTGTCAAGCAAAATATTAGCACTCATTTTTAATGAGTGCTAATATTTTGCTTGACAGACTGTGTTTTTCAGTTTAGTATATTCTTATTAATTTTATTATACACGAGTATATCGTTTACAAAATAAGTATATTAAAAACTATGAATATTTTTTGATTTATGCAATTAGGAAAAGAGTCAAGTTCTTTAGTATACTTATTTAAGAAACTATGCACGAGAAAGGATATGTAAAATGGAACAAAAAAAGGGAAGTTTATCAATAAACAGTGAGAATATATTTCCGATAATAAAAAAGTGGTTATATTCTGACCATGATATTTTTATAAGAGAGTTGGTATCCAATGCCTGTGATGCCATCACCAAGCTAAAAAAACTTTCTCTTATGGGAGAATACGAAGAAGGAAAAAGTGAAGAGTATAAAATATATGTAGAAATAAGCCCTAAGGCAAAGACTATAAGTTTTATAGACAACGGTATAGGCATGGACTATAAAGAGGTTGATGAATACATTAACCAGATAGCTTTTTCAGGAGCGAAGGACTTTCTTGATAAGTATAAGGACAAGGCAAATGAAGAGCAGATCATAGGGCATTTCGGTCTCGGATTTTATTCGGCTTTTATGGTTGCCGACAGAGTTGAAATAGATACACTCTCATATAAGGCAGGCTCGGAAGCGGTGCACTGGGAAAGTAAGGGCGGTACGGAGTATGAGATGTCTGAGGGCAGCTTAAAAACTCACGGTACGAAAATCACCCTGCACCTTAATGATAACAGCTATGAGTTTTCCAATGAATACAGGGTAAGAGAAGTACTTAATAAGTACTGTGCATTTATGCCTGTTTCAATATATCTTAAAGACAGTGATGCAGGAGAGCTTAGCGAAACTATAGATGTGGCTGATCTAAAAGATACGGATGTGGTTTTGGAGAAGATAACAGAGCCTGCAAAGACTGAGGAAAAGACTCTTGAAGACGGAACTAAGGAAGTGGTTGAAGTAGCTCCTGCAAGAGAGAAGGCAAAGATAAGAAAAAGAGAGGTTGCCGTAAACGATACCACACCTCTTTGGACTAAGCATCCTAATGAATGCAGTGATGAGGACTATAAAGATTTCTACCGAAAAGTATTTATGGATTATAAAGAACCGCTGTTTTGGATACATCTAAACATGGATTATCCTTTTAACCTAAAGGGTATACTTTATTTTCCAAAAATCAATACAGAGTATGACAGTATAGAAGGAACTATTAAGCTCTATAACAATCAGGTATTTATAGCCGATAATATAAAAGAAGTTATACCTGAGTTTTTAATGCTTTTAAAGGGTGTTATAGACTGTCCGGATCTTCCGCTTAATGTATCAAGAAGTGCCTTACAAAATGACGGTTTTGTAAAGAAGATATCCGATTATATATCCAAAAAGGTTGCGGATAAGTTAAGCGGTATGTGCAGAACCGACAGAGAAAACTATGAAAAGTATTGGGATGATATAGCTCCCTTTATTAAGTTCGGTTGCTTAAAGGATGAGAAATTTGCCGATAAGGTAAAAGACGGTATACTATTTAAAGACATTTACGATAAATACCAGACCTTTAAGGACTTGGAGCTTGAAGAAGCTAAAGAAGAGGTTAAGGAAGAGGAAGTTAAAGAAGAAGTAAAGGATAAAAAAGAAAATAAGATATATTATGTTAATGATGTAAATGCTCAAAGTCAGTATATAAATATGTTTAAAGAGGCAAATAAGCAGGCGGTAGTGCTTCCTCACAATATAGATATGCCGTTTATTCAAAGCCTTGAAGCTAAGATGAAGGATGTCAAATTCGTAAGAATAGACGGTGAATTAAGCGAGGAGCTTGCAGGAAAAGAACATAGTGAAACTGAAAAAGAAAACTTTGATAAGCTTGTGCAAAGGGCAAAGGACTATCTTGCTCAGGATAAACTTAACATAGAGGTTAAAAGTCTTAAAAATGAGAAAATAGCTGCGCTTTTAATTATCTCCGAAGAGTCAAGGCGTATGGAAGATATGATGAAGCAGTATGCAATGATGGGATTGGATCCTTCAATGTTTGGAGGAAATACGGACAAAACGCTTATACTTAACTCTTCGCACAGTCTTGTACAAAAGCTGTTGGCTACAGAAAATAAGGAAAATGAAAAATTAATAATAGAGCATCTTTATGACCTTGCAGAGCTTAGTAATTCAAGTCTCTCACCTGAAAGAATGAGTGCATTTATTCAAAGAGCCAATACTATACTTTCTATGATTGAATAAGCTTATAGGGGTGGTTGACACATACATGACTTTCTTTTATAATGCAGATAGTTATCAATACTACATTTCAAGTAGTAGTATACAAGATGCATTAAGGAGAAGATTATGAACTATAAGCTTATAGGAGACAGCTGTTCAGATTTGGATCAAAGGCAGCTTAAGTCAAAGCACTACTTAACAGTACCTCTTGTACTGCAAATAGGTTCTTATCATATACCTGATGATAAGAATTTTGATAGGAAAGATTTTATTAAAAGAATGAGAGAGAGCAAAGTAGGAGCAAAGACAGCCTGTCCATCTCCCGAAGCTTTCAGAAAAGCCTATGAGGATGCTGATGCCGACTGTATTTTTGTAGTTACCTTATCGGAGCATTTGAGCGGAACTTACCAAAGTGCGGTACTTGCTAAGCATATGTATGAAGAGGAGGAAAATGCGAATAAGAAGGTATTTGTATTAAGCTCCCACTCAGCCTCAGCCGGACAGTACAGGATACTTTTGGAACTGGAAAGATTATGCGAACTTGATCTTGCCTATGAGGAAATATGCGAGAGGATTACGAAGTTCAGGGATAATATGAAGACATATTTTGTACTTGAGTCTTTGGAAACTCTAAGAAAAAACGGAAGGTTAAGCGGACTTTCAGCCTTCTTTGCAACAACTCTTAATATCAAGCCTGTTATGGGTGCGGTAGATGGTAAGATAATAAAGCTTGATCAGGCAAGAGGTATTAACAAGGCATTGACAAGAATGGTTGACATAGCCTTGCGAGAGTCAGGTGAAGACAGCAAAGAAAAGATAGTAGCCATAGCGGAGTGTAACAATCCTGAGCGTGGAGAGTTTGTGGCTAAGATGTTTAAAGACAGCAACAAGTTCAAAGATGTTTTAATTACACAGACAGCAGGTGTGGCTACGGTATATGCCGGAGACGGCGGTATAATAATAGGAATAGGTTAGAACTTATAAAAATTTAAATTTTATAAAAAAATACTAAAAATATTGAACTTTGTATCAAATAATAGTATACTAGGCATATCGCTGGAGTGTACGACAACCTTACCAATTTTGAACCTACATTTTGACATAAGGGATTCTAATTATTTCTTAAAGGATGTCATGCCTTTTAATTTGGAAGACAGATCTTAAGGTGAGGAAACCCACCTAGCACTGCTAGGCGTCACTAAGTAAGAACGGCACTTTGGTCACAAATAGAAAGCAGCAGTAGCTGCTTTTTATAATTAGCCTTGAAAAACATAAGTTTATATGTTAGTATATCTAGGTTAATTCACCCGGACGCAGTTTTAGGATACTCCAACCGAGACTTCGTTGAAGGTAAGACAGGATAAAGCAAAGGAGAAAAGCAATGATTTCAAAGGAAAAGAAGGCGGCAGTTATAGCCAAGTATGCCAGAAAAGAAGGTGATACAGGATCTCCTGAAGTTCAGATAGCTATACTTACAGCTAGAATCACAGAACTTACAGAGCATCTTAAGCTTAATAAGAAAGATCATCATTCAAGAAGAGGTTTACTTAAGATGGTTGGTAAGAGAAGAGGTTTATTAAAGTACTTAAGAGATACCAACCTTGAAAGCTATCGTAGCCTGATTGAAAAATTGGAAATTAGAAAGTAGATTGATTTTTATGAAGCTGTTGCAAAGAGCCGATCTTTATACAAAATATGCCTGTTGGTAGATTCATAAGCATTGCTGTATAATATTTGCTTTTTGTCAACAGCTTTATTTTTAATACAAAATGATTATAAGTGATTTTGCAAATCAGGATTTGTATGGCAAGACTGATGCGCATAGATTTAAAATTAAAAATAAAAGACTATAGATTTCGAGACCACAGATAAAAAACTGTTTTTTGTATACAATTAAAGACAAATTTTGAACTAAAAACGGAGTTTTATCTGTAGTTTCGTAAATAGTCTTAAAAATTTAAGGAGAGGTATATGAGTAAAACATATAAGACTTATACTATGGAACTTGCAGGCAGAGAACTTAGGGTGGATATAGGCAGAGTAGCCGCCCAAGCAAACGGCGCTGCTTTTATGCACTACGGAGATACTACAGTATTATCTACAATTACGGCTTCCGGGAGCCCAAGAGAGGGAATAGACTTTTTCCCGCTTTCAGTAGAATATGAAGAGAAAATGTACGCAGCCGGCAAGATGCCGGGAGGTTTTAATAAAAGAGAGGGAAAGGCAAGTGAGAATGCGGTACTTACTTCAAGAGTAATAGACCGTCCTATGCGTCCGCTTTTCCCAAGTGACTATAGAAATGATGTTACTATAAGCAATTTGGTTTTGTCAGTGGATCCAAGCTGTTCACCTGAACTTACAGCCATGCTCGGTTCTGCTATAGCGGCTGCCATATCCGACATACCTTTTGACGGTCCTTGTGCCAGCACGCAGATGGGACTTATAGACGGAGAACTTATAGTAAATCCGAATGACGCACAGATGAGCGTATCAGACCTAAAACTTACCGTTGCATCCACAAAGGAGAAGGTGGTTATGATAGAGGCAGGGGCTAACGAGGTACCTGATGAAACCATGATAGATGCTATATATCAGGCTGACGCAATCAATAAGAAGATAATAGCCTTTATAGAAGAAATGGTAGCGGATATAGGCAAGGAAAAACATTCCTATGACTCATTTGCCATAGCACCTGAACTTGTGGAGGCTATGAAGGAAGTGGTTAGCCCACAGGAAATGGAAGAGGCTGTATTTGCAGATGAAAAGCAGGTAAGGGAAGAAAATTTAAGGAAGCTTAAGACAAGGCTTGAGGAAGCATTTGCGGAAAATGAAGACTATCTCAACTCTCTTTCCGAAGCCTTTTATCAATATCAGAAAAAGACCGTAAGAAAGATGATATTGAAGGATAAAAAAAGACCTGACGGAAGGGCTCTTAATCAAATTAGAGAGCTGTCCGCCGAGATAGATATAATACCGAGAGTACACGGCTCAGCGATGTTTACCAGAGGACAGACTCAGATATGTAATGTAACTACGCTGGCACCGTTGGCAGAGGCGCAAAGACTTGACGGTCTTAATGCTGAAGAGACTGCTAAAAGGTATATGCACCATTATAATTTCCCATCTTATTCTGTAGGAGAGACCAAGGTGTCAAGAGGTCCGGGAAGAAGAGAAATAGGGCATGGAGCATTGGCAGAAAGAGCCTTGATACCGGTACTTCCAAGTGAGGAGGATTTCCCCTATGCTATAAGAACGGTATCGGAGACCTTTGAGTCAAACGGATCGACCTCTATGGCATCGACCTGTGCTTCCTGTATGTCTCTTATGGCAGCAGGTGTACCTATTAAGAGCATGGTAGCAGGTATATCCTGCGGTTTGGTGACCGGAGAAGATGATAATGACTATGTACTTCTTACCGATATACAAGGCTTGGAAGATTTCTTTGGAGATATGGACTTTAAAGTAACCGGAACAAAGTATGGAATTACCGCAATACAGATGGATATAAAAATCAAGGGACTTACCAGAGAGATAGTTGAGGGTGCTATAAAAACCTGTCATGAGGCAAGAAACTTTATTATGGATACCTGTATGAGTCCTTGTATAGCTGAACCCAGAAAAGAAGTTTTAGAGTATGCACCTAAGATAGAGCTTCTTACTATAGATCCGAGCAAGATAGGAGATGTAGTGGGTAAGCAGGGAAAGGTTATCAACAAGATTATTGAAGAAACCGGTGTTAAGATCGATATAGACGATGACGGTAAGGTAAGTGTATGCGGTACCGATAAGGAAAAAATAAGAAGAGCGGTTGAAATCATAAGAAATATAGTAACCGATATAGAGCCGGGCATGGTGTTTGAAGGCAAGGTAGTAAGAATTTTGGAGTTCGGTGCTTTTGTGGAGATCACACCTAACAAAGACGGCATGATACATATTTCAAAACTTTCGGATAAGAGAGTTGCCAAGGTAGAAGATGTTGTCAATATAGGGGATATAGTCAGGGTAAAGGTCATAAAAGTAGATGCTATAAGAGGTAAGATAGACCTTAGCATGAAACCTTCCGATTTAGAACGATAACAGTTAAAAAAGGGGTTATAGTATACAAATAGGTATACTATGACTTCTTTTTATATTAAGTATGAAGGTAGTAATGATAATCAAGCGTTTTAACAAAATAAACGGGTTTTATCCCGAGCCTATATCGGGTCAGACAAGATTTGCTTTTTCAAAAAATGATTTTGAAGATTTTTATGATATAAAAGAGTATTTCAATTACAAAGACTATAGAGGTCAAAAGCTTTATTTTTATGATTATGATACGGCAAATGTTTACTCTCCATTTGAGAAAACCATAAATATAGTTTACGGTGCTCCTATTTATTTTGAGGGATTCTTTTATTTTTTACAGGGGGATTTTAATAAAAATAAAATTAGTTTATATAAATATTTACCTGAAAAGATTTTGGAAAATGTTGTAGAATTTGATATTAAAGATGTGAATCTTTATAACCTAAAGCTTATCGGAAATGGTGTTAATATTATAAGCGGTGATGATGAGTTCGTGTGTTATTATCCAAGTAAGTTTAAGTTTAAATTGCCTTCCAATGAACAAGTTACACTTATTGATGAGGAGAAGGTTTATATTAATGCATGGATAGAAGAGGACTTTGATGAAGAAAATAATTGTGCAGGTGATAATTATAAATATTATGAGAAACTTGTAATAAGAGATTTTTGGGGTAGGTTTATTTCAGAAGAGATAGGGAACTTAAATAAGGCAGAAGACGGAAATTGGTGGATTTCTTAAAGTTATTATAAATAAAAGAGGATTGTAGTATGGATAATTATATATTGGATATTGAGTGTAAAGGTATGAAAAAAAAAGAGAAATTTCCTATAGAATATACAGGCAGGGGTGAAAATATATCTCCCGAATTTAATGTTAAAAATTTATCAGAAAATGCAAAATCATTGGTTATAACTTTGGAGGATCTGACTCATCCTATAAATAAATTTACACATTGGATAATATGGAATATCCCGGTAGCCAATAAGATACCTATAATGAACCCATAAATTAAGACAAAAAAATTATTGTTTCTAAGTTGGATTTTCCGTATAATTTTATAGCGAAAGGAGTCCAAATATGGCAAGACAACAACACTCCCCGGAGGAAAAATCTAAACTTGTCCTTGAAGCAATTCGAGGCGAGCGTACAATCAATGAGATAGCTGCCGAGAACAATATTCATCCAAACATGCTTTCAAAATGGAAACGAGAAGCAGAGTCTCAATTGTATACACTATTCCAAGATAATTTATCAAAAGAACGCAAAGCTCAAAAAGCATATGAATCCGAAATAAATGATTTATATGCTCAGATTGGCAAACTTACCACTCAGAACGAGTAACTTAAAAAAAATCTGGTTTCTGAGCTTAAAGTAGCACAACGCCGTCTGCTTGTTGACATGAATGGCTCAACCCTTCCTATTTCTACACAAGTTCGCCTTTTAGAGCTTAACAGAAGCGGTCTTTATTATCAGCCGATTCTGCATTCCACGGAAGATTTACATATAAAGCAGATGATTGATAAAATCTATACCAGATATCCAATGTATGGATACCGTCGCATTTGCTGGTATATGAATGAAATAGAGCATTATGTGATTAATCATAAAGCAGTCCTTCGCCATATGAAGGAAATGGGTATACAGGCAATATATCCACGGCAAAATACAAGCAGACCTGAGCCGGCTAATAAAATATATCCATACTTGCTAAAAGGGCTTAAAATCGACCATCCGGATCAAGTCCGGTCGATTGATATCACCTATATTCCTGTAAAAACAAACTGGCTATACTTGGTAGCAATTATTGATTGGTATTCAAGGTTCGTGCCACACTGGCAATTGAGTGATACTATGGAAATAGATTTTGCTCTTGATACCAGCCGTAAGGCATTAAATGTATCCAGTACTGAAATCATAAGTTCAGACCAAGGAAGTCATTTTACAAGCCCAAAATTCACACAGATTTTTCTGGATGCAGGTTCCAAAATCAGTATGGATCACCGTGGGCGTGCCTATGATAATATATTCATAGAAAGGCTCTGGCGGACCATAAAATATGAGGATATATATCCTAAGGCTTATGAGACACCAAAAGAAGCTCGTATCGGAATTCATAACTATATAAAATTTTATAATCATGAGCGTCCACACTCACGCTTAAAATACCGCACACTGTAAGAAGTATACCGGGATAGGTAATTATCCTGTTTCTCCCTATTGTGTAGCATAAGTGCAGATATATTAGCTGTGAAGGGTTCCTTCGGAAGCTGCTTTGCAGCAAACCCTTGACAGTTCATATATCCACACTTGGCGGGTAACTAAGGAAGAAAGGGATGGAATAATCTATTCCGAAATCTAACTTAAGTTTTTGGAAAAATTGTCTTGACAAATGGGGTCACTTTACAAAACGCCTTGTATTTGTCAGGATATTTCTATTTTGTTCTGTAGGGATTAAAATTTAGTATTTCCCGACAGCCCCCCAGTTGTAGCATTAGTTAAAAAATATTTTGTCATAAGGGCATTCCACATAGCATGTCTATAAGCATTAGCAGCATCACCATCTCTCCAATGTGGTCCTTTATCATCTAATGCCTTATAATAACCCCCAAATATTTTATCTGTCCACTCATCAGTCTCCTTTGCAGCATCTTTAACTATCATAGCTTCTTTAGGAGCCAGTAAGATTAGTGCAGACTCTGTTTCTGTTATATCAACTTTTGTAATGTTTTTGACAATTTCTTGTATGATATTTTCTGATTTTTTCGGCTCACTTAATAACATAGTTTTATCCACAGGAACATTCGCTAACGGCGTTTCAGGATATTTACCATTCCTATCCACCCAATTCATAGGATTTCCAAAGCAGTACCCATACTGATTAAGACTAAAAGGCTTATCTATATTTCCTTTTATCCAGTCCTCTCCTCCAAACCTACCCACACTTGGCATATACTCTCTTGCCTGTGCAAAGTAGGTATCAGCTACCTTATCATGCCTATATCCTGTATAGCCAAATGGTTGTATCTTACCCTGAGTTTTATAGGTATCTACTCCAAACTCATCATAGCCATATACCATTTGCTTAGTTTCTTCTGTTTCTCCAAGCTCAAGTAGTCTTATAGGACTTCCAAGCTCATCTTGAAGATATGTATAGGTTTTATCCTTATCTTCCATAAATGCAGTATTATAATCCCATATAAAGCTCTGACTATGTTCTATATTCCTAAACTTTTCATTTTTTTGTAAGAGGTTATGGTATGGTCTAGTTATATCAAGTAGGTATTCTTCTTCACTTACTATATCAAGTTCTTGTAGTATGTCTTTAGAAATATCTCTTAAATCATCTTTGTCCACTCTATGTTCTTTATTTCCTATTCTATTTCCTAATCCGTCATATATATAATTCTTTGCTTTTCCTGAAAAACTGTAACTTAAACTAAGCCTATCTAAGGTATCATACTCATAACCTCTTATAAGCTCTCCTCCACTTAAGACAGACTTTAAGTTCCCTCTTTTATCGTAACTATATTTCCTATTAGGATATACTCCTTTTTCTTCTACAAGCTGATCCAGTGCATTATAAATGTAGTGTATATTACTGTCTTTGCTTTCAAAAGTCAATCTGTTACCAAATGCATCGTAACTATAACTATGAAGTTTTTTACTATCTTTTTTTACGGATATAAGCCTGTTTAGCTTATCATATTCATAATTAAATACTGCTGAATCTTCCCATAGCTTTTCTTCTATTTTTTCCGGGTCTTCTACATCTATATATACTTCTTGTACACTTCTTTTCTTTGAAATACAGGTTTTATTTCCTGCTAAATCATATAGATAACTGTACTTTTCAAGTTTTCTTTCTTTTTGCAGATGTATAAGACTTTCTAAAAATCCTCTTTCATTATAAGTATAAATGCTGCTTATCTCCTCCGGCATATCCTTTCTTATAAGTCTTCCTTCTTTGTTATATGAATACTTTATCTCTTTATCTCCTGATATAAGATTTACAAGTCTTAGGTTTTCATCATATCTGTAATCAACACTTTTTCCGTCGGGATATACGGTTCTTAACCTTTCTCCTTCCTTCCCGTACTCATATCTTACTTCTTTACCGTCATAATCAATTACCCTTGTTGTCCTTCCAAGCTTGTCATTTTCTATCCTTATAACTCCAAGTGCATCCTTTACATAACTTAATTTTCCCAAGCTGTCATACTCATACTCCGCTTCATATCCATCCCCGTAAAGAATGCTTTTTATATCTCCCGCCTTGGTGTATGAATACCTTGTTTCATATCCATCCCTGTCTTTTTTAAGTATTACTCTTCCTAAAAGATCGTATGAAAAGTACTCCTCTTCTCCAAGGGCATTGATGATACATTCAACATCTCCCATCAGGTTTCTTTTATATCTCGTTATCCTTGGTACATTGGCTTCTTTAAGACTTGCTGATATTTCCTTACCGTATATTTCTCCTATTTTTGATATTTCTTTTAATGAATGTTTTCTTTCTTCAGCTTCAATACATGAAAGTAATTCTTTGCTTCCTTCATGCCTGTATACCGTAGAAAGCCTCCCTGCCTTATCATATCCGTACTCGGTTCTGTTTCCCATGGAATCCAAGACGGAGATTAGTTTCCCTCCCTGAGAGTATACATAACTTGTGCTGTTTCCTAATGCATCGGTTTCCTTTATTATGTTTCCCATGGCATCGTATTCAAAGCTTTGTTCCTGTAAAAAGCTGTTTTTTACTTTGGTAATACGGTTTAGTCTGTCATAGCTAAAAAGGATGTAATCGCCCTTTTCATTTTCTCTTTTTATAAGGTTGCCGACTTTATCATAGCTAAATACCTCATATCTTTTATCCGGGTATATTTTTTTATGTAAAAGTCCGCCTTTTTGGTATATGTAAACGGTTTCTTTTTCTCCGGTCTTTATCTTTGACACTTTTCCAAGTTCATTATATTCATACTTTCTCGTATTCCTTAGCATATCGGTTTCAAGCACTACTCTTCCTAGAATATCATAATCATAAGTATATGTACCGATATCATTGCTTATTTTTAAGCTTCTTTTACCGTACTCATACTCCGTTGCCGCTCCCGACTTATCCTTGTAAGACAACAGTCTGTTTCTTTCATCATAGGAATACTCTTCGCTATCCCCTAAAGGATCGATAACCGATATAAGATTTCCGTTTGCATCATAACGGTATTCATACTCTCCCTTGTTTTGTAAAATCTTTTTCTCTACCAGATTTGCTGCGTTATAAACATACCTTACCTCTCCCCCATCCGGTCGGATTTCTTTTGTAAGGTTTTGGCAAAGGTCATACTCCAGTATGAAGTTTTCACCGTCAGGCAGGGTAAAGTCTTTTATTTTATTCATTTCGTTATAGTTAAGTTTTGTAATGCTTCCTCTAAAGTCCTCAAAAAGAGATAACTTGCCATTTTCAGTATACTCATACCTGCAAGTGTTACCCATGGCATCCTTTACTCCTGTAAGCAGGTCCTTGTCATTATATGAAAACTCCGTTCTGTTTTTATTTCCGTCAATGCTTGCCCTTACCCTGTTTAAGGCATCATACTCGTATGTTAAAATATTTCCGTTTTCTTCTTCTATTTTGGATATGTTTCCTCTTTCATCATAAGAAACCTTGCTTTTTGAACCGTCCGGAAGGGTTACTATAACGCTTTCTTTATTTTCCTTATCTTCTTCATATTCACCTTCCTTATACTCTATGCTTGTAATCTCTCCTAAAGCGTTCTTTCTTTCAACAAGTCTTCCCTTATCGTCATAAGAGTATCTTTCAATCTCTTCTTTATTTTTATAATAAATGCTTAGATTTCCGTTTTCATCATACTCAAAGCCTTCTACCTCTCCGCCAGGGTATATGCAGCTTTTTAAGTTTCCTTTTTTATCATACTCATATACCGTGGTGTTTCCCCTTTTATCCGTATATGATGTTAAAAGGTTTCTTTCGTCATAGGTAAAGCTTTCGCTCTCTCCCGCATACTCGCTTTCAATGTTTCTGAAACTTTCATCATGTATGTGTACTTCTACATTTTCATTTTGATTTGTTACAAAGGTTTTACTTTCTTCACTGTCATACTCATATCTTATTATTCCTCCGTCGGCAAATCTTTGTATCTTCACCCTGTCGGCACCGTCATACAGGTTTTCAAGTACATATACTCCCCTCGGATTTCTTATTTTTACCAAAAGATTTTTTTCATAGAAGTAATCATACATTCTTTGTCCGTTGGAATATACTCTTGTAAGCTGAGTGCTTTCATATCCGTACTCAATCTTTCTTCCGCTATGGTCTTTTACTTCTCTTAGTTTACCCTGTTCATCATATGAAAAGTTAAGGCTGTTTCCTGCTTTATCGGACACGCTTAAAAGTCTCCCTTTTGTATCATAAGAAAGTAATACTTTTACCCCGTCGCCTCTTTTAATGCAAAGAAGTCTTCCTTCTTTATTAAAGGTGTATAAAAGTCCTTCTCCGCTTTTATATTCAAACCCGTCCTTTGTTTTTTGAAGGCGGTTAAAGTCATCAAAAACCGAAACTATCCTTTTTTCATCATCTAAAAGGTAGGCTTCATCCTGCCCGTCTGCAAGGTGTAGTATATATCCGTTTTTTTCTCTTTCTACGGATATTTCATAACTGTGTCTCCAACCTTTTCCAAACACTCCGACTTTTTCTTCCTTACTGTTATAAAACCTTGTAAAGCTTAAAGGTATTCTTGACAGGATTTTAAGGTCTTCTTTTGAATAGATAAAGTTTCCGGTATTGGCATTTACGGGGTCTCCTGTCATGGCACAAAGTGCCGCTCTTGCTCCTTTTAGAAAATCTTCCATTCCGTGATTTTTCATAAGGTCTTTTAGCAAAGCATTCCATGAGGCAAATGCAGGACCCCCTTTTTCAAGCATTTCTGAAATAATCTTGTAGATTTCCTGCTTTAGCTGCTCTTCATTAAGCTCCTCGGTAACCGGCTTTGCATTGTTTCTTACCCTGTTTAATGCGTTCATATAGGATACACTGTAGCTTCCGTTAGGATTTTTAGTAATGTTTACCCCTGCACAGACCGCAAGCCCTCCCATAAGCTTTAGCATAAGCTTATCTTTTTCACTCGGTACTCCTGCCATGACAGGTAAACCTCCAAGCAGCCTTGGAAGCAGCTTTTCAAAGTCCTTTGACTTGTCCTTGTACGGTTCTTTTAAATCTTCCCATGTCTTTGACTTTTTTCCCTTAAGCACCACTTCTTTAGATGCTATGTTTACCTCTCCGCTTAACTTTATGGAACTTCCCTTTATCTTCTTCATTAGACACTACCTCCGCTAATACTTGCTATGGTTTAGCTATGGAACTGTATTTACCTGACTCTCTATTTTTATTTCTTTCTTAAATTTCTACTTTTCTTAATTCCCCCATATACTCTCCGACAAGGATAGAGAGATTTTCTTTAATATCTTTATCTTTTAAAATTTCATCTTTCAGTACTTTTTCTACCGCCTTTTTCCAAAGGACAGCAATAATACCCTCATATCCTTTTAAAACAACTCTTATTCCTTCTTCTATCTCCGCTTCACTTAAATCAGATATCTTTACTTTATTTTGTACAAGTTCTTCCCTGATAAGGCTTGCATCCTCCTTTATAAAATCAGGTACCCAATATCTTATGGCTAAAGGCTTATTTATATAAAGGCTTTCATCCGCCGCAATAAGCATGTATTTGTAAGATTTTGTATAAAGACTTGTATTAAGAAAAAACAGTATAATATATGCTGGATTATCCGCTTTTTTCTTAACCTGTTCTTCTTTTGCATCAATAAGCAGTGCCTCTATCTCTTTTTCCAAGCTCTCGGTAGGATAATCTTTATACCCTCCAATTTTTTCACTTATCCGGTTATACCTGAAAGCTTCAAAATACTTTATTTTTTGGTTTTCTCTATTCATCTTTTACTTTCTTATAAGTTCAATATTTTGAAATATATCCGTTACCGCTTTTTTCCATGTATTCGCACTTGATTCCCTACAATTAAAGATTGTCTGTATTATTCTCCTATCGGCTTTTCCCATACCTATCATATGATAGATTTTTTCATCTATCCCGGGTAGAATAAAATCAAAGCAGTACATTTCAAGACAGCCTTCTTTTTTCAGTTTCGTAGAATCTAAAAACTTAATACCCTTATGTGCCTTTGAAAGAATATTTACAAAATCACTTACCAAGGTTTCAACATCTGCATTACCACTTTCTTCCAAAAGACTGAAACTTAAATTTATATCTCCTGCAAGGTTGGTTTTTATTATCTCCGGTCTAAAGTTA
>ERZ773014.565-NODE-565-length-25114-cov-2.780757_pt1 | contig 25114 bp, 24 predicted proteins | sample MGYA00580841_ERZ773014 | MGnify/ENA primary metagenome ERZ773014 (study PRJEB29015, sample SAMEA2737989) | human oral metagenome | biome: human oral; feature: human-associated habitat; material: dental | place: China | collected 2067 ... | reverse complement strand
TTGATGCACTGCTCGCAGGCCACGCAGCGGTTCGGGTCGTACTGCGGCTCTGTCATGCCGATGATGCCGAAGTCCGCCATGCGCACCTTCGCGCAGTCATTCGAGCAGCCGGTGAAGGCAACCTTCACGTGGCGGTCGTTCGGGAAAATCACATTCTCCATCTTCTGCGCAAATGCGGTCGTGTCGTAGCAGCCGAAGGGACAGAGTCTCGCACCCGGGCAGGCAATCACGTTTCTTGTGCCGGAGGCCGGATAGCCCTTGCCCTTCTCCGGCTGGTTAATGCGCAGGGAATCAATGATGAGCTGCACCTCTTCATTGACCTTGTCCATATCCTCGAGGCGGATTCCGGGAATCTCGATACCCTGACGGTTGGTGATATTGATGGTTCCGGTGCCGTACTTCTCCGCAATCTCAACGACACGGCCCAGGGACTTTGCATCGATCACACCGCCCGGAATACGAATTCTGGAAGCCGTCTCGCCGCGCACCTTCGAGTAGCGGAAGGCATTCTTTTTCAGTTTCTTTAAGTTGATATCCAAAGCACTCATTTCTTCTCTCCCTTCCGACTCAGTCTACCATCTGCTTGGCATCCACATAGTTGAACACCGGCCCGTCGAGGCAGATGTAGGTATCGCTGACGCGGCAGTGCCCGCACTTGCCGAGACCGCAGCACATTTTTCTCTCGTAGGAAACCGTGATATTCTCCTCGCGGAAGCCCTTTTTCAGGAGTTCGATGATGGAAAACTTCATCATGGCCGGCGGTCCCACTACGACTGCCTTCGCCTTGGCGGGATCCGCAAGCGGCAGTTCCGGGATGTACTTTGTGACAAGGCCTATATTGCCCTCGTAACCCTCCGGCGCGCCGTCCACGGTAAGGGTCAGATTCAGCTTGTTCTTCCAATTCGCGAGGTCGTCGCGAAACAGCATGTCCTCCGGACTGCGGAAGCCCGCAATCACATACTTCTGCTTTGCGTTTTCAAAGGTACTCAGCGCCTCAATCACACCGCGCACCGGGGACACACCCGTGCCGCCCGCCACGACCACAGTCTCGCCGTCTTTATAGAGCTCGGTGTCAAAGCCGTTTCCGTAGGGACCGCGGAGCAGGAGGGTATCGCCCTCATAGTTCTCAAAGACTTCGTTCGTCACGCGACCCACTTTGCGGATGGTAAGATCCACGAAGCCCTCGCCGATACCCGAGACCGAGATCGGCGCCTCGCCGTACTTTGGCATCGAAACCTCGAAAAACTGTCCGGGCTTTACTTCTTCCTCGCCCTTGTATTCCATCCGGAATGTGAACTCTTTCTCCGTGTGCCGGATAACTTCCAAAATCTTGGAAGGATAGGGAATATACGGATTACGCATTCTTGCTGCCCTCCTTTTCCATCTCTTCGACCGCAGCTGCCACCTTGTTTATGATGTTGGAGAAGCTGATGTACTCGCCGCAGATATCGTCGCAGCGACCGCAGCCCACGCACATGTCATAGCCGAAGCGCTTCCGGAAGTCGCGAATCTTGTGAAGGGTCTTGAAGCGCATGCGCTCGCCCTGTGTCTTCCGGTACTGACCGCCGCCCGCCACATTCGTATAACCGTCCACCATGCAGGAGCTGCCGACCCGGCGGCGCTCACCGACCTTGCCGTTGTCCGTGTAGTAGACGTCCTGCATCGTATAGCAGGAACAGGTAGGACAGGCGTAATTGCACCGTCCGCAGCCGATGCAGCGGGTGTTGTACTCATCCCAGAGCGGATGCTTCACGATTGCAATCGGGATAGTCTCCGGTACGGTGACGTGGACTTCGTTCTCGGTCACATGGCGCGGCACCACTTCCTCCTGTCGCTCGCTGCTCGCTGCAAATGCGCTGCGCACTGCCTCTTCGAGCACGTTGATGCGGTAGTTCTCGTCAATCTTATCGACCGAGAAAGCGTAGCCGTCCTTTGTGATATTTGCTCCCATGTCCACACAGAAGCAGTTCTCATAGCTGTGGCCGCAACCGATCAGCACATAGTGAAGCTTCTCGCAGCGTCTCCGGTAAAACCAGTCCTGCTCGCGCCCGTTGTGCAAGTACATGTCGTCGAGGCGCTTCATCGCCTGTAAATCGCAGCTCCGAAGGAAAAGGAGCACCGGTCTCGTGTCGATATCCGCCTCCTTACACTGCTCTTCCGTGAAGAAGAACAGGGTTTCCGAGAGCGGCGTCAATACCTCTTTTGCGGAGTAATCGGATTTCGCCTCGAGTTCAATCGGGGTTCCCTCTTCCACTTCGTCATAAATCACGGCGTCAATGTCCGTGAAGCGCCCCGCTCCCTTTTTGCGGACCGGTGCAAAAATGCGGTACTCTTTCCGAAGTTCTTTCAGAGCGTCCTGAAATCCTTCTTCTGTCAGTATGTAACCCATTGAAATTCCTCCTTGTGGAAAAATGTTAGTTCTGCAACTCATATGTGTAGAGGGCATTCCCGGAGTTTGTCTTCCCGAGGCAAATGCCGAAACAGCGCCGCAGGGTATCCCGCTCTTCGAGCAGTTCCTCCGGGGTCCCGGAGAGTATCATGCGTCCCTCGTTCATGACGAGAATCCGGTCGCTCACCGTAAAGCTGAGTGCGAGGTCATGGGAGGTCATCAGCACGCCCTTGCCTGCTGCCGCGAGATAGCGCACCAGCTCGACCGTTGCCTTCTGGTGGGCTATATCCATATAGGATGTCACCTCGTCCAGCAGAAAAAAGGCCGGATCCTGGGCAATCAGCATCGCGAGAAACGCGCGCTGCCTTTCGCCGCCGGATAAAGCGGGCACAAGCTTATCGCCGTACGCCGCGAGATCCGCAATCCGGAGTGCCGCCGCAATCTGCTCTCTGTCGCTCTCCCCGAGCGACCGGAACATCTTTTTCCGGCGAAAACAACCGTGTGCCACCAGCGTCCGCACATCCATGTGCGGGGCTGTGAGTGTCTGCGGAAGGTACCCGATACAGGCTGCGCGCTCTTTCGGCAAAAGTGTTCTGAGCTCCCGCTTGTCGCAGCGTATGCTGCCCCGATACGGCAAGAGTCCCACGAGTGTCTTTAAAAATGTGGACTTGCCGGAGCCGTTTTTTCCGATCACAGTCGTTATCTTGCCCGCGGAAAAGGTCTCCGCCGCAATCGAAATGACAGGCGGCTCGCCCCTCTCTCCCGGCGCGGCATAGCCCGCTGTCAGCTCTCTGATTTCAATCATATGCCACGCTTTCTGTGCATCAGCATCCAGATAAAAAACGGCGCGCCGAGAAGGCTTAAGAGCAGCCCGACCGGTAGCTCATAGGGGTAAAAGAGACGCCGCGCCAGAAAATCGGCCGCGATCAGCAGGGCGCTGCCGTAGAGCCCTGAGAGCGTGAACATCTGCCGCGCCGACATCTGCCCCGCAAAAAAGCGCCGCAGCACATTCGGCACAATCAGACCGAGAAATCCGATCAGTCCGCCGATACAGACCGCCGCAGCCGCAAGCACGGTCGCGGTCACCATCGTGAGCAGGCGATGTCTCGCCACGGATAATCCCAGTCCCTGTGCGACCTCGTCGCCGAGCGCAAAAAGATCTATGCCGCCGCCGAGCAGGGCTCCCGCGAGAAGCCCCGGCAGAATAAAAACCGCCGAAAAGAAAAGTCCGTCATACTGTAAGCCCGCAAAGCCGCCGAGCGTAAAAGCCTGCCTGTCCGCAACCGCATGCGGGAAGAACGTCACGAGACCGTTCACCGCCGCGCCCATGAGCGCCGATACCGCAACGCCGGAGAGCACAATCACACTCCGGCTGTAGCCCGCCCTTCTCGCAATCAGCAGTACTAGCAAAATCGATAGTAGCGCCCCGAGAAAGGCCAGCACAAAGCGGGCTGCCGTCACCGCCGGAAACAGAAGGGCGGCGAGCAGCGCAAACAGTCCCGCGCCCGCGTTGACGCCCATGACACTCGGGGAGGCAAGTGCGTTGTGCAGCGCTTCCTGCATGAGATAGCCCGAAGCCCCGAGCGCCGCCCCGGAGAGCAGCGCGCCGAGCGTGCGGGGCACCCGCACATAGCAGAGAATTCTCCGCACATCTCCCGCTGCGCCGTGCAGGCCGAAGAACACCGAAAACCAGGTGAAAAGCAGAGTCAGCGCAAGCCCGAACAGAAGCGCGGACACAAAGGATCCTTTTTTCACTGCTTTGCCGCCACACCCCCGAGGAGCTCTGCGAGCTTTGCGTAAGCCTCGCCCCAGCGCGCATTCGGCTTATACTGGAACAAATCCTTCGGCAATACCGCCGTGTGACCGTCCTTGACAGCCTTCAACTGGTCGTAGGCGGGCTGTCCGCCGATCAGCTCCCGGTAGACTGCCTCTGCCTCCTTCGGATCTCCCTGAAAAATCACGAATAAGTAGTCCGGATTTGCCTCCGTGATGCCCTCCATGCTGAGCTGATTCAAAAGACTTTCGGGCGCGGCATTCGTGAGGCCGAGATCCTCGAGCATCGCAACCGTAAAGTGATCGGACTTTAACACCTTGGTCTTTGCCGCGGAAGCCCGGATGACGAGGAAGGTCTTTCCCTTAATTTCGCTAGGCAGCGCTGCCTTGACGCTGTCAATCTTCTGCTGCACCGCCGTGACATTCTTCTCGTAGAGATCCGTGCGACCGGTCTCAGCGGTAAAGCTCTGCATCACCGACGCGTAATCAGCAAAGTTATTGATGTCGACCGCCTGACAGCGGACACCGGCCGCCTCCAGTGTCTTCCGCACTTCGCGCTGTGCCGGAATGTCCGGCGCCGTCAGCACGAGTGCCGGGTGCAACGCGAGAATCGCTTCCGCGCTCGGCGCCGAAAGTTTGCCGACCGAAGTGCACGCCTTCGAAAGCCCCTCGAGATCCGTCGCATCGTCGGTCACACCGACCAGATTTCCGCCCGCGAGCAGCCGCATCTCACCGACCGAGCGGGACAGTGCCACCACGCGCGAATCCGCCGAGAGCCCTTCCTCTGCCGCCGCAGCCTGAGAACTGCTCTCCGCTTTTGCGGCTGTCGTCGTCTCCGTCTGCTGTTTCCCGCCGCAGGCGACACAGAACAGAATTCCGAACAATAGACATAGTGCCAAATACAGCCAATTTCTTTTCTTCTTCATCATCTTCCTTTCTCCGAAACACAAGTCGAGGGACGGCGAGATTGTTATTTCTATAACAATCTTCTCCGCCCTCTACCATCTTCTCACAATTCAGTTTATACTAAAGGAAAAAGCAAACTGTTTCCTATGCAACAGTTTTTTGTTGGTCCTGTATGAGGTATCACAATGGAATCCGCTGAATTCAGCTTAGAGGCCTTAACCCGTTTTCCGCTCTTTGAGGGACTCACCGCCGGTGAGCTCGAAGCACTGCTCCCCTGTCTGGACGGCTACATCCGCTCCTATCCGCGGAACAGCTTCCTGATTCTCGATGAGGACACGGTCCCCTATGTCGGGATGCTGCTCTCCGGCATGATTTTCATGCTGAAGGAAGATGAGAACGGCCACCAGTCTTTCTTAAATTACATGATGCCGGGCGACCTCTTCGGCGAATCTTTTTCGCTCCGCAAGAAAAAGACGCCGGCCCATGTCTCCTTCCTCGCCGCCAGAAGTGCGACCGCTCTCTTTTTGCCGCTCGGAAAAATCATGCGAAGCTGCGAGCATCGCTGTCGCTTTCACCGCATCATGACCGAGAATATGTATGAGCTCCTCGCAAAGAAAAACGGGCAGCTCATGCAGACACTTGACATTCTCTCAAAAGACACGCTCCGGGAGAAAATCCTCTCCTACCTGCACCTCCGTCCGGAAGGACTTCAGACACCACCCGGGCTGCCGCCGACAGCCGCCGTCGCGCAGACCGTAGATCTCCCCCTCAACAAGTCGGAACTCGCGCACTACCTGAATGTGAACCGGAGCTCGCTCTGCCGCGAGCTTGCCGCAATGGAGAGGGACGGCCTGCTCTCGGTCTCCGGAAACCGCTACACGCTCTTCGCTCCCTGCAGAAAAACACCGTGAGCCTACAAAGCACAGTACAGCATCTGTTCTTCATCTTCTTTCGAACGAAATACCTCGGCCCGTTACGGTTACCGCTGCGCTCTCGCCCACACGGCAAATTTGCCACGTATGGTTTGTCCGTTGTCGCTTCTCACACAGGCGGATTGACCGTAAGCCGCAAAAAAGCCCCGGGACTTGCGTCCCGGGGCTTTTTTGCAAAACCGAACCCGGCTTCTACCTGCCTCGATTTTATTCCGTTCAAACTTCACGCGGCCTTGTCTCGGTGCACACTGTCGCCTCGTACTGCGATACCCAGTACTCTGCTTCAGAGACCAGCCTTGAAAAACTTACGGAATTCTGCGACTTCCGCCGTGGACTGGGTAACTGCGACGGAGTACTTGGCCGAAGCTTTGATTCCTGGATCGTAGGTGATGGGCTCAAGCTGATGGTGAACGCCTTCCTTGGCCGCCGAGCAATAGCCGGTCCAGCTGGACGCGATTTTGCCGCCGTTCTCCTTATTGAAGACCTCAGCCTCGCCCCACTCGGTAAGTTGCGCGTTTACCGGCACAATCACAACTTCACCGGGCTTGTAGCCCACAATGTAATTGCTGTGCACATTGACTTCCACAACGACTGCGTTGTGCGAATCCTGCATGTGGCAGTAAATCAGCGTGTAGGCATCTCCGTCCGCAACCAGCGAGTTAAAAATCTCCCGCATCTTCGCCTTGTTCTTCCGATTGTCCTCATCGGACGCTCCCGTCAGCGCCTTCTTTAACAAATCCTTTAAACCCATCTCTCTTTCCCCCTTCTTTTTTTCTGTCCAGCTCAATTTCTTACAGAAGCACTATCTTTTATTATACGACAAAAAAGTCTAACTACAAACAAAAGCTCACACTTCTCTTTCCGCTCTTCGGGAACACACTTCTCATACGCCCGCAAACCTCTGTCTCCGATCAAAAACAGTTTATCGTACCTTCCCTTATCCGACACCCGGCGCCGTGCAGAAGACAATGCTTCCGAGCCGTTCGGTGCAAGCGTCTACCTGTATCCCCCTCCGTGCAGCAGACAGCATTCCGAGACCTGCCATGCGGTGAGGCTACCAGCAGCCACACGCCCCGTACAGAAGGTAAAGATGGAACCGGTAGAAGATTTCCTCTTTCATACTCTCCGCTGTTTTCGGTATAATAAAGTTCATCAGGGAGGTAAGCGTAAACTATGGAGAAATACACAAACCTCAAAGAAATGGTCTACAATGCGGTTCTTCAAGAGATTATCTCCGGCAAGTATCAACCCGGCGATATTCTGAACGAAAAGAAACTCATTGAGAAATACGAAGTCAGCAAATCTCCCGTCCGGGATGCTCTGATTGCCCTCTGCGCGGATGGCGTTGTCCAGAGCATTCCGCGCTACGGCTATGAAGTCATACGCCTGACGCATATCGACATCTATGAAATGCTTCAGTACCGGGAATTTCTGGAGAGCGGTGCGTTGCGCGAGAACTACAAGCGCTTCGGCGAAGCCGAAATCGAGCTGCTGAAACTGCTGAACCGGAATTGTCAGCGGGATGATGTGGATCCCATTCAGCACTGGCGCTTCAACATGGACTTCCACGAAAAACTGATGGAGTTTTGCGGCAATACCTTTATCACGATGAATGTAAAGCGCTGCATGTCGCGTCTGCTCCGCGCCTATTCCCAGCTCTACTGGAACAGGCGCGCCGACCGCCTCCTCTCCTATGACACGAAACATCACGAATTGATCATCGCCGACCTCGCCAGGAAGGATCCGGAGGCGCTCGTGCGGGACATCCGCGACGATCTCCGCGACTTCGGCGGGTATATGGGCCTCTGAGCCGAAGCACTGTCTGTTCTGTTGACTACCCTCTTTCCTGTCCCTGCGGGAAAGAGGGCCTTTTTATGTTTTCTCCATTTTTCTTATAATTTTTACAGGCTTTTTCGTCAAAATCACTTGATTCTGATAATATCAGTGGTATTATCATTGTGAGAGGAGGCCTGTTATGTTCGTTGAAAATCCGGAATCGTTTAGCAATTACACAGCAATCCTGCAGGAAGAGCTGGTGCCCGCAATGGGCTGCACCGAACCGATTGCAATCGCCTATGCCGCGGCAAAGGCGAAGGAACTGCTGGGGGAGGAGCCGCTCCACATCACGGTGGACTGCTCCGGCAACATCATCAAAAACGTAAAGGGCGTCACCGTGCCGAACTCGGGCGGGCAAAAGGGCATCAAGGTTGCCGCGACCCTCGGCATCACCGGCGGGCAGGCGGACAAGAAGCTCGAAGTCATTTCCGCCGCGGATGACAGCGCACGCGCGCGCTGTCGGGAGCTCGTAAACGCCGGCTTTTGTGAGGTCAATTTTGCGGAAGATGTACCGAATCTCTACATTGCCGCAAAAGTCCGCGGCAGCGCGCACACGGCGGAAGTCGTGATTGCGGAGCACCACACCAACATTGTCCGCATGGCGCGTGACGGCGTCACGGTCTTTGAGCGGGCAAATGCCGCCGCTTACCCGGAAAATGCCGCCCTTTCAAGCGCCGACCGCAGCAAAATGACCCTGCGGGGACTGCTCGACTACGCCGCCCGGGTGGATCTCTCGGAAGTCAGCGAACTTCTCGAACGACAAATTCGCTATAACTGGGCCATTTCCCAGGAGGGACTCGACAACGGCTGGGGCGCCCGCATCGGCAAAACCATGCTCGAGAGCTGGGGCAGCGATGTGAAGACCCGGGCGATTGCGCGGGCGGCCGCCGGTTCCGACGCTCGCATGAGCGGCTGCGCCCTGCCGGTCGTCATCAATTCCGGCTCCGGCAACCAAGGTATCACCGTGACCCTTCCAGTTCTGGTCTATGCAGAGGAATTTCAAGTCTCAAAACAGAAATTGTACCGCGCGCTGCTCGTCAGCAACCTGGTGTCTATCTACATCAAACACTTTATCGGCCCGCTCTCCGCTTTCTGCGGTGCCGTCAGTGCAGCCTGCGGCGCAGGCGCGGCAATTACTTACATGGCAGGAGGTGATGAAAAACGCATTGCCTGTACGATTACCAACACCCTCGGCAATGTCGGCGGCATTGTCTGCGACGGCGCAAAACCGAGCTGTGCGGCAAAGATTGCTTCTTCGGTGCACGCGGCGATTCTGGCCTACCAGATGAGTATGCGCGACCAGCAGTTCCAGCCCGGCGAGGGCATCGTAGAGGAAGATGTCGAAGAGACCATACGGAATATAGGCTACATCGGTAAAGTCGGCATGAAACCCACCGACCACGAGATTCTGAATGTCATGATTGACAAAGTTGATGTCAATGCTTGCGTCTGAGCTTCAAACATAAGGAGGGAGTTTTTATGGAAAAGAAGGGCTTTCTACACAGTTTGCCGTTCCGGCTGGTTCTTGCACTCATCATAGGTCTTGTCGCCGGACTCGCCATGAACGGAATGGAGGATTCCGCGCTGCTCACCGGCATCCTCAATGTTGTTGTCACCGTCAAATACATTGCCGGCCAGTTCATCAGTTTCTGTGTCCCGCTGATTGTCATCGGTTTCATTGCGCCGTCCATTACGCGCATGGGCAACAACGCGTCCCGCATGCTCGGCGTCGCGCTGCTGATTGCCTATGTTTCTTCGATCGGCGCTGCCTTCAGCTCGACGATTGCCGGCTTTTCGATTTTGCCGCATCTCTCGATTAACCCGAACGTGGACGGACTCCGCGAACTCCCGGATGTCATCTTCCAGCTGCAGATTCCGCCTGTCATGACCGTCATGACCGCTCTCTTCTTCTCGGTCACGGTGGGTCTCGCGGCGGTCTGGAACCATTCGGAGTACACGACCAACCTGCTCGAAGAATTCCAGAAGATTGTGCTCTCGATTGTCACGAAGTTCCTGATCCCGGTGCTCCCGCTCTTAATCGGCACGACCTTCTGCACCCTCGCCTATGAGGGCAGCATCACAAAGCAGCTTCCGATTTTCTTGATTATCATTGTGATCGTGATGATCGGCCACTATCTCTGGCTGACCCTGCTCTACGGCATCGCGAGCGTCTACTCCGGTCGGAACGGCCTGAACATTCTGAAGCACTACGGCCCCGCTTATATGACCGCAGTCGGCACCATGTCTTCAGCCGCGACGCTCTCCGTCGCACTGCAGTGCGCGAGAAAGTCGGAGCCCACTCTCCGCGATGACCTCGTGAATTTCGGCATTCCGCTCTTTGCGAACATCCATCTCTGCGGCTCCGTGATGACAGAGACCTTCTTCGTGATGGCAGTCTCGAAGATGCTCTACGGCGAATTCCCGTCCGTCGGCAAGATGGTGCTCTTCTGTCTGCTGCTCGGTGTCTTCGCAATCGGCGCACCCGGCGTGCCCGGCGGCACCGTCATGGCGTCCCTCGGTCTGATTACCGGCGTGCTCGGCTTTGACGAGACCGGCACTGCGCTCATGCTGACCATCTTTGCGCTGCAGGATTCCTTCGGCACTGCCTGCAATGTGACCGGCGACGGCGCTCTGACCCTGATTCTCACGGGCTACGCGGAAAAGCACGGCATCAAAGAGGCAAAACTCGGCGACGTACTGTGAAAACACGCTTTCCTGTCACAACAAAGCTCCCGTCCTGATAAGACGGGAGCTTTGTTCGTTTCCGACATTCCGGTCGGCATTGCGTTCAAAACTTTGTCACTCTACACCGACCGTAAAGATCTGTTCAAATAAGACTTCGGTCGTGAAATAGTCCGCCGGTTCTACCTTCAGCGTAAACTCCGCTGTCTCGACCTTGGAAATCTGATTCTTTTCGAGCTCGGACTTGCGCCACTTGATGCTCGCAAACATTCTCTCATGCGCGTTGATACCTTCTATGCAACCGGCATCCGTCATATAGCCGTTGACAGAGGTCTTTTCCATCAAGAAGCGCACCGCGCTGTCACCGGGATTTTCAACGTAAAAGTCCATCGAATAGTTGCCGAGCTTATTGTACCCGGCGCTAATCATCGTCACCTTCAGCGTATCATTGTCCAGGAGCACCCGGTCATTTTCGCCGGGCGCTCTCTCAAAACGAATCCCGCTGTTTTCGCCGTGGGGGTAGATGTGAACCACATCCGGTTGGTCTCTCCTTGCAACGCGATCCGCTATATCCTCGACCTCAAAAGTCAGTTTCAAGTCACCGAAATCCTGCATCGTATAATTGCGGGTGCCTCTGAGATACAGCACTTCATTGGCTTTCTTACCTGCCGTGACATCCGTAAACATAACGCCGTTCAGATCTAAATCATCACCTTTTACTGACCTGATCATAAAATTCAGCGTCTTATCCGTCGTCTTATTCTCGTAAGCCACGCGGATTGCGCAGCGATTGTCCGCCTCAAAATCGATGCCGCTGACCGTAATCGAATACATTTCATTGTCCGCCGCGAGGACGGGCTCTATCGCCTCGCTTTTTGCCTTCGCGGTCGTCTGCTCGCCTGCCTGCTTCGGCTTTACCTTGTTCTTACTCGCTGTCTCCCTGTCCGCAGCCTTGTCGCGCTTGCTCTCGCTTGTTTCGTTGCGATTTCCCCTCTCGACATCCAGACTCGCGTTCTTTTCGATGTCCCGGCTCTCATCCTCATCGTCCTCGTCTGCCTGCTCGGTCGAAACCCGATTCGCCTTCTTCGCGCTCTTTTTCTGCTCACAGGCGCTAAGAGAAACTGTCAGTGCCAAACCCAGTGCAAGTGCCAGTGCAATCCGCTTTCTCATCCGTTTGTCTCTCCTTTTGCATTGTCAAAACAAGTACCGGCCGTATGAGTAAATCGTAGCATTATGTTACAAATAATTCAACATTATATTTAACTATGCTTTTCAATTTATCAAAATTTTAATTCGTTTTGTCAAATACAAAAAGCAACTATTCTGCATATTGTCACAATCTCTGCAATAAACGAAGTGCTGCCTCTTCCTTCCTCCTTCGTCCTGCTTCCTTCCCGGCAAACAAAATCACCTCCCGCGCTGCCCTATGCCGCGATGGGAGGTGATGTTCTGTCTTAGGCCTTGACCGCCCTGGTCAAAATGAAGGTCGGAATGTTGTGCTCGAAAAACGGACCGGCTTCGTTCGTATCTTCCAATATGTCTTTTAAAAGAAAACCCGCTTTTAGCTGTCCGCCGATCTGTTCTTCCAGCGTATGCGAAAAGACCAGCGCCATATCCTCTGCGAGCAATTCCTGTCTGAGGGCCTCATCTTTTAACGGATTAAAGGGAAGGCGCCGCTTGAGAGTCGTATCTTCCTCGCCCCAAAAGGCCCAGTAAATTCCGGTGTCGAGTCCCGCCAGAAAGACGCCGCCCGGTTTCAGCACGCGGTATATCTCGACGAATATCGGCAGCACCTCTTCGACATAGTGATTGGAAACCGGGTTCACTACAAAGTCAAAACTCTCATCCGCAAACGGAAGCCGCTCGGTCATATCTCCCTTGCAGAGCTGAATCGAATACCCTTCCCGCTCGCTCACAAGCCGATCTGCGGTCAGTTGTTCTTCCGAAAAATCCAACAGCGTGCAGGCTGCGCCGAGGGCCGACAAAACAGCCATCTGCTGGCCGCCGCCCGCCGCAAGGCCGAGCACCTGTTTCCCCTTGCAGTCCTCATACCAGGAAAACGGCACCTTCCGGTTTGGCGTGAGCGTCAGCATGGCTTCTCCGCGCGCCGCCGCGCGGAACTCTGCCTCTGTGAGAGGCTTCATCCAGGGCAAATCGTACTTTTCCTTCCAGGCGTTGATGCTGGCCTCGTTTTGACCGGTATACTTCATGTTTCCTCCCCCGCCGTCACGGTAAATGTCTTTTCAAATGTCGGTTCGTCAAAGAAGTACCGTCCCTCCCCGGCCCGCAGCATGAATTCGAGCTTCTTCACTTCCGTAAGCTGATACTTCTTCAGTTCCTCTTCCTCACAGCTCACAGTCAGGAAGGTCTTTTCCCCGACGTCCAAGTTTTCGTCAAAGCTCTCGTGCATCATGCAGTCGTCGGCGGAGACATGGTCAAACTCGAAAAAATAGGGCTTGTCACCGATGTTTTCGAGGTAGAGGTTTGCACAGTACGCGCCGTCCTCAAATCCTGTCTTCAGCAGGGTCACCCGGAAATTTTCATTTTCTTCGAGCACTTGCTCGTTTTCTCCGGCACGACGCACAAAGCTCGTGCCGCTGCCCTTGCCGTAGGGGTAGATGTGAAACACATCCGGCGTATCGCGGCGTGCGCCGATATCCGCCGTGTCCTCGACATCGAAGGTGAACTTTAAGTCCTGAAAATCCCACATGTCATAGTTCGGGTTCTCGCGGAACACCACCTGCTCTTTGACTGTCTTTCCGGCCTTCACTTTCGGGGTGCAGTAGGCCTCGAGTCGCAGGTCGTCGCCGCTCACCGCTGTCATCCGGAATAAGAGCTCCTTATCGTCTGTCTTATTTTCAAGGCTGAGGTTCACAAGATACCGTCCGCGCTTTCCCTTCTCGATGCCCTCCACGGTAATCGCATACCACTCTTGATCGACTGCGAGGAAGGACTCAATTTGCGGCGCTGTCGCGTGCTTTCCGCTGTCCGCGCCGCTCTTTTTTGCCGTGCTCTGCTTTCGCGCGCAGGCGCCGAGCGTTACCGCGAGTGCCAGAACGAGAGCCGCTGCCAACCGCTTTTTTCCCATCTTGTACCTCCTTTCGGGTTCGCTGCCTTGTTCAGGGCTTCAAACGAATCGTGTCGTCAAAGAGCAGCGCGCTCGAAATGTTCTTTCCGTCCGTCACCTTGAGCGAAAACTCTGCGTCGTGCACCGCCGTAATCTGATTCTCCTCGATCTTCGATTTGCTAAAGCGCAGCGTGTCGAAGCGCCGCTCGCCGGGTTCCAGATACACAGTCATGACATTTGCAATCATTTTGCCGTTCAGCGACGGGTAGTCGATTGCGAAGCGCATCTCTTTCTCGCCGTTATTCTCGAGATAAAAGTGCATCAGATAGTTTTTTCTGTCGTTGAATTCGCCGCCAAGGAAGACCACCTTGAAGGTATCCTCTTCCGCAATCACCTGATCGCGCTTTTTCGCCTGCCGTTCAAAGCGGGCGCCGCTGTTCCCGCCGCGGGGGTAGATGTGCACTTCGTCCTGCTGATCGCGACGGGCAAGCGGATCTGCCTCATCCTCCACCTCAAAATCGAGCCGGATGTCGCTGAAATCCGAGAACGCGTAATACGGCGATTTGCGAAACTCGATGTTCTCTTTGACGGTCTTGCCTGGCGCAAGCTCTGCGCCGAGATAGCTGTCCAGCACCAGCTGATCTCCGCTTGCGTGCTCGAGCGAAAACTTGAGGGTCTTATCCGTTGTCTTATTCTTTAAGGTCACGAGGACCGCATACGCCCCGTCCTCTTCGGACTGTATGCCATCCACGGCAATCGAATACATCTCCCGATCCGCCGCGGTGAAGGGCTCTAAGGCTGTGGTTTCCGCTGTCTCCGCCCGCTTCTCTGCCTTCTGTCCGCAGGCGCTCACGGAGAGTGCCAGTGCGAGCAGAATTGCCGCGCTCCGGTGTCTTTTCATCTGCCTTCCTCCTGTTGTCCCCTTTCCGTGTGCCGCTGCCGCGGCACAGGTTCCGGCTGTGCACGCAACTATTTTCAAAAAGCATACCACGCTCTCAACATTTCATACAAGTATTTATATACTCAAGACTTATAATTTGATATTTCTCCCAACAAAAAAGCAGCCCTCCTCCAGCTGCTCTTTTGCTGCTTTCTTGTTTACGGCGTGACGGTATAGGTCTTATCGAGGAGCGGTCCGCCCGCAAGATTGTCGACATCCTGCACCCGCAGATTGAACTGCAGCTCCTTAATATTCGCCTCCGGTATCGTGAGATCCTGATACGTGATAAAGCCGAACAGGGACTGTCCCGGACCTACATCAAAGTAGCGCGTTGTGCTACGCGTCTCTCCGTTCACGCTTCCCTTATCGCTGTTGATATAGAGCCGCTTGTTTGTCTTGTTCCGAAGATAGAAAAACACATTCTCATCTCCGAATTGGTCCTGCTTGCACTCTGTCACCACCGCTTCAAAAATCTCATTGTCATCGAGCGGCTTAACGCTGTCATTCGGCGCAAAGACATAGCTCACTTCCTTGTTCTCGCCGTAGGGGTAGATGTGAAACACATCGGTCTCCCCCTTCTGATTCTTCGCATTACTGTCAAAAATCGCAAAGCGGAAGGTCAAATCGCCGAAACTCTTAAGGCTATATGTGCTGTTATTTTGGAAGATTAGATTGACCTGCTTTTCCTGTCCGGGCTCTACGGTCTCGCTGATTCCGCTCGTTGTGAGCACAATGCCGTCGCCTTCCAAGTTTTTTAACACAAAGACATAGCTCTTGTCCTCACTCTTATTCTGCAAGCTGAGCTGCAGGTATTCCTGGTCCTCGCCGACGTTTCCGTAGTTGACGACTTTGACGCCGTAGTCTTCCTTGTCCACGGCCTGAAACGGAGTAATGCGGAATTCGGCTTTCACCTGCTTCTCGGTTCCGGCCCCGCTCTCTGCGGTTTCTGTCATCTCAGTTGTCTCTGCGCTCTCTTTGGCCGCTTTCTTGCCGCCGCAAGCCGTCAGGGAAAGTGCCAAAATACATGCCAGTGCAAGTGCCGTGCGTCTCTTCATCCCTCAGTCTCCTCCGTTTTGCGATGCCTGTCACTTTACCGAAAAAGCATAGCACGCGGGGGCTGACTTTACAATACAGCCCCCCTTCATCTAATCTTCCGTCCGCCTGTGACAAAGCCTTTGCTTGTCGCCCGATACAAAAAGGCAGTCCCTCGGGACTGCCTTTCGATTTACGGTTCCACCGTATAGGTTTTTTCGAGCGCCGGATGCTCCGACATCACGAAGGTATTTCCTTCGTCCACAAAGAGGTTGAAGCTCAGATTTTGAATCTCCTCGACCTTCGTGTCCTCGACATAGGAATGATCCCAGAAAATCGGGATGAACGCAGCCTGTCCCGCCCCCACAACATGGAAATTATTCATTTCAATCGGGATGCCGTTGACTGCGCCGCCCTGAATATACAGGGTAATCAGCTTATCGGAGCGGTTCTCGAGATAGAGGTTCAGAATGTAATTGCCGTACATATCCTTCGTGACACCGGTGTTTGTCGCCTTGAAGTACGCGTTCTCATCGAGGAGCTTATCGCCCTCCTTCTCCTTCCAAGTGTAGTGAACCTTGCTATTTTCTCCGTTCGGGTAGATGTGGAACACCTCATCCTTTTCCGGCGTATAGACCGAGAGCTTCGAATCCTGAACCAGGAAGCGGAACTCGAGGTCGCCGAAATCCTGAAGTTTATAGTCCGGGTTCGTCCGAATCGGGAGCTGTACCGGCGTCTCCTGCCCCGGCTCCACGACCTTGTTAATCGGGCCATAGAGGCGGATGCCGTCTCCGGTGAAGGAATCCAAGAGGAAGCGATACGATACCGTCTCGCTTTTATTCTGCAGCGTGAAGGAAATGAACCCATTGTCGATCGGGTCCGTCATATACCCGTCGACGCGGATGCCGTAATCCTGCTTGTCGACGGCCTGAAAGGGCTGGATGGTAAAGGGCTTCTCTGCCTCGCCGCTCGCCTCGCTTGCCGCTACGGTCTCGCTCTTTGTCTCCGCCTTTTTGCCGCCGCCGCAGGCAACGAGCGGAAGCGCAAGGCTCAGCGCAAGGGTCCATGTCACAAGTTTTTTCATATCTTCCTCCTGTTATCCGTGTGTTCTATGTTCGCGTTCTCCGGCTTACTCTTTTCCGAAGACCTGCTCCCTCAGTCTCTTTCCGGTCGGCGTTGTCGCGAGACCGCCGCCCGCGGTCTCCTTCAGATCGGACGACATGCGGTCGCCCACTTCCTTCATCGCGAGTATGCACTCATCCGCCGGAATCTTTAAGCCGATGTCGGCGAGTGCCATATCGGCGCAGGCGTAGGCCAGAATCACGCCTGCCGCATTTCGCTTGATGCAGGGAATCTCAACCAGGCCCGCGACCGGGTCGCAGACCAGGCCCAGTTCATTCACAATGACCATGCCGAGCGCATCCGCGCACTGCGCGGGCGTGCCGCCCATGAGCTCAACCAGTGCAGCCGCCGCCATACCGGCTGCGGAGCCGCACTCTGCCTGACATCCGCCCTGCGCGCCCGCAATGCAGGCATTGGTCGCAATGACCATGCCGAAGGCTCCCGCCGTAAAGATGGACATGACGACATCGCGCTTCGGAAAGTTTCTGTCCTCATACATGGGTACCAGACAACCGGGCAAAATGCCGCAGCTGCCCGCAGTCGGCGTCGCGACAATGCGTCCCATCGCCGCGTTACAGTTGCTCACCGCAAGCGCGCGCGCCATGGCCTTGGTCATGAGGCTGCCCGTTAAGCCGCCCTTATGCTCGGCGTACTGCTTCATGCGGTAGCCCTCTTCGCCGGTTAAGCCCGATCGCGAAATTCTGCCGGGCTGCTGTCCCCAGTCCGCCGCTTCAATCATCACGTCAAAGTCCTTCTCCATCTCCCGGTACAGCTCTTCTTCCGTGATGCCGAGCTGCTGCGCCTGGTCTTTCAGACAGAGCTCGCTGATTTTAAGGCCTGCCCTTTCGGCTGCCTCCACGATTTCCTGAATGGAATTGTACTGAATCATTCTGCCCTCCGTCAGCCAAGCGCGCGAATCAGAATGGCGCGCTCCACATTTTTAATGTGATTGAGATCCTCAATCACGCTCTCAGGCGGCATCTGGTCGAGTTCCAGCATCATCATGGCCTCGCCGCCCTTCTCCTTGCGGCTCAAACGGAAGTTTCCGATGTTCAGATCCGCATACTTCTCATACATGAGCTGGGTCACTGCCGCTATGACACCCGGGCGGTCGTGATGCAGGATGAGCAGGGTGTTGTTATCGCCGGTGAAGTTCACCTCCATGCCGTCGATGTTGGTAATCTGAATGTTGCCGCCGCCTATACTCGCGCCCTCGACCATGCCCTGCTTGCCGTTGTCGCACTCGTAGTAGACGCGCGCCGTGTTCGGATGCGTGCCCGGAATATCCTCCGGCACAAATTCATAAGAGAGACCGCGCTCTGCGGCAATGCGCATCGAGTCGCGGAGCTCCTCCGACCAGCTGTAGTAGCCGAGAATGCCGGCGAGAATCGCACGGTCCGTGCCGTGTCCCTGATAGGTGCGCGCGAAAGAACCGGAGAGCTGAATGCGCACGCGGACAATGCGGGCATCGCCGGCAAGTTTATTGACAACGCGCCCGATGCGGCACGCGCCGGCCGTATGCGAGCTCGAGGGCCCTATCATCACGGGCCCGATAATATTAAAAATATTCATGTGTTTACTCCCTGCGGCTTCTGTTCTTTGTTCATTCTGCCGCCGCTTCCAGTGTACCACAGTGTGCGCAAATTTTCCGCAACGGAAAAAGCAGCCCCGGTTTCCCGGAGCCGCTTCTCAAATTTTGTTGAAACTCAAGCCTTCTTGACAGAGACAACCGTGCCGTCGAACGGATCGACCTCGGAAAGGGTGCCCGTGTAGGTAACGGTGACCTTGTCGCCTGCCTTGACATCGGAAAGTCCTTCCGGAGCCTTGCCCTGCTCAAAGCTGAACATATAGGAAGTGCCCTTCTCATCGGTAACGGTGAAGGAGAAGTCCTTGACCTCGTCAAGCGTACCGACCAGAGTGCCTTCCTTTGCGTCCATAGCCTTCTCGTCCTTCTTGGACTCCTCAGCCTTGGTCTCGCCCTTCATGGACTCGCCTGCCTTGGTCTCGACCGAAGACTCCTGCTTCGCGGTGGTCTCCTCAGCCTTCTTATCGCCGCAAGCGGTGAATGCCAGTGCTGCCGCAGCAGCCGTTGCCAGTACAAGTGCGCGAACCATATTCTTTCTCATCATTTTATCCTCCTTAAGTTATGCCTGCGGAAGATTCCGCCTGCAATGAAGACAAGTATAGCCACTTATGATGAGAAAACAAGCGTTTTTTGTGATTCTTAAAAATATTTATGCTTTTTTTAGCTTTTTCCGCAGCCTTGTATACAAGCATTTCGGGCGGCGGGAATCCCACTCTACACTCAATAGCGCACGCTGCCTTTAAACTCTCGTTCCACTTCGCGTCTCGCATCGTTCTTTGCGATGGTTGCGCGCTTATCGTACTTTTTCTTACCCTGCGCAAGCCCTATCTCCACCTTGACCAGTCTGCCCTTTAGGTACACTTCAAGCGGCACGAGTGTGAGTCCCTTCTCCTTGATGGTGCCGATCAGACGGCGTATCTCTCCCTTGTGCATGAGGAGCTTTCGCACGCGGAGCGGGTCCTTGTTGAAGATATTTCCCTTCTCGTAGGGGTTAATGTGCATGCCGTAGATGAACACTTCCCCGTTTTTGATATCGACCCAGCTCTCCTTGATCGAGCACTGGCCGAGGCGCAGGGATTTGACCTCCGTGCCGAAGAGCTCAATGCCGGTCTCAAAGCTCTCCAGAATAAAATAGTCGAAGCGGGCTTTCTTATTGTTCGCGATGAGTTTCTTGCTCTCTTTTCCCATGCCTCTCCTCTCTGTTTCCTTAATCCTCTTCCTCCGAAGGCAGCGGCGGCTCCGGCAGGAAGTCTACGGTGCGCATGAGGCGGTCTGCGCCGGTCACGCGGACGCGGAGCGGCTCGCCGAGGCGATAGCGCTTCTTCGTGAACTCACCGAACAGCTCGGCCTTCTCCTCGTTAAACTGATAGCGGTCGTCCCGCAATTCCGAGACCCGTATCATGCCGTCCACGGTATTTTTAAGCTCCACATAGATGCCGTAGCGCGTCACACCGCTGATGATGCCATCGAATACTTCGTTGATGTGCTGCTCCATGTACTCGCACTTTTTGAACTTCACGGCATCCCGCTCGCACTCCTGTGCTCTCCGCTCGGTCTTGCTCGCCTGCTCGGCGACACCCGGCAAAACAGCGCGGTAGTGCTCCGTGCGCTTTGCATTCATGCCGTTTCGCAGATGCTCCTTGATGATGCGGTGTATCTGGAGGTCCGGATAACGGCGAATCGGCGAGGTGAAGTGCGTGTAATAGCGAGAAGCCAGACCGAAGTGCCCGACGCAGTCCACCGAATAGCTGGCCTGCGTCATGGTGCGGAGCGCCATGCGGCTCACCAGGTCTTCGGTCTCGGTGCCCTCGACGCGGAGCAGGAGCTTTTGAATTTCGCGCGGTGTGACCTCTCCGTTTTTGAGCGGCAGGTTCAGGCCGAAGTTCGCGACAAAGGTCTTTAATACCTGCAATTTTTCTGTCGTGGGTGCCTCGTGAATGCGGTATACGAACGGAATGTGCTTTAAACAGTAGGTCTTTGCGACCGTCTCATTGGCCGCAAGCATGAAATCCTCAATGAGGCGGGTTGCCTCGTTCCGCTCATAGGCGCGGATTTCGAGCGGCTTGCCGGCGGGGCTCAAAATCACCTTGCTCTCCGGGAAATCAAAATCGATATAGCCTCTCTCGCTGCGGCGCTCCCGGAGTGCGTGCGCGAGGTCATCCATCTCCTCGAGCATCGGCACGAGCTCCGCATAGTGTTCACAGAGTTCCGGCTCATGGTTCGTGACAATCTGATTGACCGTCGTATAAGTGAGACGGCGGTCGGAGCGTATCACCGACTCGCAGATATCGTGCCTCACCTGTTCGCCGGTCGGCGTGAACTCCATGAGACAGGAGAGCGCGAGGCGATCCTCGCCCTCGTTCAGCGAACAGATGCCGTTCGAGAGTGCGACCGGTAGCATCGGAATCACGCGGTCCGGTAGATACACGCTGGTACCGCGGTTTAAGGCCGTGCGGTCCAGCGCTCCGCCCTCTCTCACATATTCGCTGACATCCGCAATGTGGACACCGAGCAAAAGGTTGCCGTTCTCGAGGCGGTCGAGCGAAATCGCATCGTCCAGATCCTTCGAGTCTTCGCCGTCTATCGTGACCGTACAGAGCGCGCGGAGATCCCGGCGCCCTCTCGGCTCTGTCTCCTCCGTCTTGCCGCGCTTTGCGACATGCGCTGCCTCAATCAGACATTCCTCGGAAAAGCTGTCCGGAATGTCAAAGCTGCGCACAATCGAGGTCAGATCGACCCCCGGCGCCGTCGCCCGGCCCAGCAATTCGGTGATGCGCCCCTCGAGCGCCTCGCCCTTCTCCTTCGGATAGCGCGTGATTTCGACCACGACCTTCTGGCCCGTCTCCGCGCCAAGTGACTCCTTCTTCGGGACAACGACATCCGCTGCAAAGCGCGCGTTGTCCGGAATCACGACGCCGCCGTTGTTTTCGCGCCGGTAATAGCCGACCAGACGGCTCACACCGCGCGCCACCACCTCCACGACGCGCCCCTCGCGGCGCTCGAGTTGCTGCCCGCGCGGAATCAGAATGCGGACGGTGTCGCTCTGCAGTGCGCCCCTCGTCTTGTCGCGGGGGATAAAGACATCGTGTTCCTCGCCGGGAATGCGGACAAAGCCGAAGCCCTTCGCATTTGCCGCGAAGATGCCCTCCTTCTCCTCCTTTTCCGGTTTCCCGTACTTGCCGCTCTTCGAGATGCGGATTCTGCCCTCCCGCACAAGGGCACTGAGCGTCTCCTCGAGATCCCGCCGCTTAGACTTCGGCACATCCAGAAACAATGCGATTTCCCGGAGGCGCATGGGCTGATACATCGGGTCTTCCATCAACTTGAGCAGCACCTTTTCTCTCTTCTTCAATAACTCTTCGTGCGTCATACGCTCCCGATTTCTCCTCTTTCTTGGAATCTGTTGCCAAAAAGACCGTGAAAAAAAGCCCCCGCGCGTTCTGCGGGAGCTTCCTCTCTTTTACTTTATCAAGTTCAGTGCAAATGCAAGGGCGAGGAACAGCACCGCCGCAACTGCTGTGAGCTTTTCAAGTGTTCCCTCCACCGAGCGCCCGCGAATCTTACCCCAGTAAGAATCCGCAATGCCACCGATTGCACCAAGTCCCTGATCTTTTCCCTCCTGCATCAGAACGACACCGGAGAGAAACACGCAGACAATGACAAAAACAATGGATAAAATTCTGTTTAAAATGATCATCCCGTTCCTCCAGCCTGTGCCGCAACTCGTCTGAATGCGGACACATTTTCCGATATAATACCACAAATGATGCGGCCGGACAAGGATTTCTCGGAAAGTATACATTCAAATAAAAACAGGAATTATTATTGACATTTGAGTAAGACATGGTAAACTGTACTCAAGATGATTTTGATTCATCTAATCTTTATAAGTTGCTTCTAGGTTTGCATTTACAGTTAATACAAGGAGGAAAACCACATGTCTCTTATCGGCAAGGAAATCAGCGATTTCAGCGCACAGGCGTTTCAGAACAACAGCTTTAAGACCGTGAACCGCGAGGATCTCCGCGGCAAGTGGAGCGTCTTCTTCTTCTACCCGGCGGACTTCACCTTTGTGTGCCCGACCGAGCTCGAGGACCTCGAAAACAACTACGCTGCCTTCCAGAAGGCAGACTGTGAGATCTACTCGGTCTCCTGCGACACCCATTTTGTCCACAAGGCTTGGCACGACCACTCCGAGAAGATCTCGAAGATCACCTATCCCATGCTCGCAGATCCGACCCAGGCGCTGGCGCGCGACTTTGAGGTCCTGATTCCGGAGGCAGGCCTTGCGGAGCGCGGCACCTTCATTGTGGATCCGGATCTTAAGATTGTCGCTTACGAGGTCAACGCGGGCAATGTGGGCCGCAACGCGGAGGAACTGCTCCGCAAAGTGCAGGCTTGCCAGTTTGTCCGCGAGCACGGCGATGAGGTTTGCCCGGCAAAGTGGACCCCCGGCGCGGAGACCCTGAAGCCGAGCCTGGATCTTGTCGGTGCCCTGTAATTCAAAAAGAAAGGAATATCCATGACGTCAGCAGAGAGAGCATCTTTCTATGACGCGATTGTCATCGGCGGCGGCCCTGCGGGGCTGACCGCCGGTCTCTATCTTGCGAGAGCCTGCTATCGCGTCTTGATTTTGGAAAAGGATAAATTCGGCGGCCAGATTACGATTACCGCCGAGGTTGTGAACTACCCGGGTGCCGCGCCGATGAGCGGCGAGGCACTGACTGCCGAGATGCGCCGCCAGGCGGAAAACTTCGGCGCAGAATTTCTGCTCGCCGAAGCGACGGGCCTGAAACAAGAAGACGGTTTCTTTGTCGTCAGAACGCCGAAGGGGGATTTCCGCGCCCACGGTGTGATTCTCGCGACCGGCGCACATCCGCGCATGATCGGTTTTCCGGGCGAGGCGGAATATAAGGGGCATGGCATTGCCTATTGTGCGACCTGCGACGGTGAGTTTTTCACCGGCCGCGAGGTCTTTGTGGTCGGCGGCGGTTTTGCCGCTGCGGAGGAGGCTGTGTTCCTCACAAAGTACGCCTCTCATGTGACCATCCTGATTCGCGAGCCCGATTTTACCTGTGCCGCGAAGGTCGCGGAGCCCGCGAAGCAGCATGAAAAAATTACGATAAAGTACGACACCGAGGTCGAGGAGGTGACCGGCGACAGCCTGCTGCGCCGCATTCGCTACCGGAACACAAAGACCGGCGAGGTGACCGAATTCAGCCCCGCGGACGGCGGAAGCTTCGGTGTCTTTGTCTTTGCGGGCTACGCGCCCTCCTCTTCGCTCCTCAAGGGCCTCGCGGAGATTGACGCGCAGGGATATGTGCCGACCGACCGGAATCAGAAAACCAGTCTGGACGGCCTCTACGCCGCGGGCGATGTCTGCGAAAAGAACCTGCGCCAGGTCGTGACCGCGACCGGCGACGGCGCGGTTGCGGCGACCGAGCTCGAAAAATACATTGCAAAACGCCAAAAAGAGACAGGCGTCAAAGCGGATATTCAGACCCGCCGCGCGGCTGTCCACACAGCTCAGGACAGCGCACCGGCGACCGTGGCGGTACAGAGCGGCGATACTCCCTTTGACAGCGCAATGATACAGCAGCTGAACACAGTCTTTTCACGGCTCACCGAGGAGCTCACGCTGAAACTCTACACGGACGAGGGCGCAGTCTCCTCCGAACTACGGCACTATTTGGAGGCGCTCACCGCTCTCAGCGATAAACTCACGCTCTCCGAAGAGAGCGCACCCGATCCGCTCGCCTCTCGCGATACGGACACTGCTCTGCCCTATGTCCGCATTTTCCGCGAGAACGGCAGTTACGCGGGGCTCTGCTTCCACGGCGTGCCGGGCGGCCACGAATTCACTTCGTTCGTGCTCGGACTCTACAATGCCGGGAGCAAGGGGCAGCCGGTCGCCGAAGAAGCCTTGTCCCGCATTGCCGCGATCGACAGGGACATCCGGATTCGGATTCTCGTGAGTCTCTCCTGCACCATGTGCCCGGAGCTCGTGACGAGCGCCCAGCGCATTGCAACCCTGAACCCGAACGTGAAAACCGAGGTCTACGACTTAAACCGTTTCCCGGCGCTTCGCGAACGCTACGAGGTCATGAGCGTCCCCTGCTTCCTCGTAAACGATGCGCCGCCGCAGTTCGGCAAGAAAGATATCGCCCAGCTTCTCGACCTGCTCGGCGTATAAAATAGTTGGCGGCCCCCCGCTACACCTGCGGAATCAAGCGTTACGGACACAAGAAAACAGCGTCCCGGAATGAACCGGAACGCTGTTTTTATTTGCCTTTACGGCCGAAAAGCTCAAAGTTCTACCCGAACCTTTTTCAAGTGCCAGATATCTCTCACGTACTCTTCGATTGTGCGGTCGGAGCTGAAGGGGCCTGCCGCCGCGGTATTCCGAAGGCACATCTTTGCCCAGTTCTCCTCGTCCGCGTACGCCTTGTCCACGCGCTCATGTGCCTCGGCATAGGCGCGGAAATCCTTGAGGATGAAGTAGACATCCGGACGGTCTCCGTTCGAGCCGGTGAGCAGGGAGTTATAGATATCGCGGAAGCGCTCCGGATCATCCGGCGAGTAGTAGCCGTTGATGAGCTGCATGAGCACGCGGCGAATCTCCTGATCGGCATTGAAGATATCCATGGGGTTGTAGCCGCCGTTTTTCTCGAGCTGAATGACCTCCTCCGCGGACATGCCGAAGATAAAGGCATTTTCCTCGCCGACTTCGTGCACGATCTCGATGTTTGCGCCGTCCATGGTGCCGAGTGTCGGTGCGCCGTTCAGCATGAACTTCATGTTAGAGGTGCCGGACGCCTCCTTACTGGCGGTCGAAATCTGCTCGGAGACA
>ERZ773014.564-NODE-564-length-25161-cov-16.167968_pt1 | contig 25161 bp, 19 predicted proteins | sample MGYA00580841_ERZ773014 | MGnify/ENA primary metagenome ERZ773014 (study PRJEB29015, sample SAMEA2737989) | human oral metagenome | biome: human oral; feature: human-associated habitat; material: dental | place: China | collected 2067 ... | reverse complement strand
ACTCGCGACCCCAACCTTGGCAAGGTTGTGCTCTACCAACTGAGCTATTCCCGCAGCTTGTTTTTACTAAGACATTTCTCTAAATGCGCTGCAAAGGTACTATGTTTTTTCGAACCTGCAAATTATTTCCGCCTTTTTTTTCGATTTGGCCGCTATTTTAGCTGCCGAACCATCTGTGCTGCCTTTGTTGCATTTATATATATAAGGTGTGTTCCGCACATTAACTCATTAATAACCAACTGTTCGCTTGCATTGTTGAAGGAAAAGCGGTGTGTTGTGGCATTCATTCTGTACGATTAATGAAAGTGGTAGAGTGGTTGGTAGTAGAGTAGTAAGTCGTATGGTAGTAAGGAGTAGAGTAGTAAGTAGTAAGTAGTATGGCAGTATGTAGTATGATAGTAAGGAGTAGAGTAGTAAGTAGTATGGTAGTATGTAGTATGGTAGTATGTAGTATGGTAGTATGTAGTATGGTAGTAAGGAGTAGGATAGTATGTAGAGGGGTAGTAAGGAGTAGAGTAGTAAGTCGTATGGTAGTAAGGAGTAGAGTAGTAAGTAGTATGGTAGTAAGAAGTAAGTGGTGCTGTGGTAAGTCGTAAGTAGTAAGAGAGTAAGAAGTAGGGCGGCAAGGGGAAAGTTGTAGGGCGTTTTTTGAAAAACCTAAGTTTGGTAAATATATTTTACAAAACGTTCTTTTCCGCCGCTCCATTCTAGCGCAAATCGGGGTCTAAAACCATGCGTTTAGGGCTATATTGTGCTTTCATAGCCGTTTTGTTTTGTCCAGATTTGCGCATCTTCTGTGCGTTTTGTATCACTTTGCATTTCTCTTTGCTCTGTGGCTCGCCAATTTTAACACCTCCAAAATGGGCGTTTTGCATCCCAAAATGGGCATTTTGCATCGTATTTACCATGTTTTGGTGCAGCAGTTTTGCATTTGTAGCCTGAATATTTATGCCGTATAAACATAACATCACCTCTAGGGGGACTGCTATTTTTCACCTTTGGCTTGCAATTTGCGGCATTTCACCCTGCGTTTTGTAGCGTTTTACCTTGCGTTTTGCTGCATTTTACCTTGCGTTTTGCAGCGTTTTGCACTGCGTTTTGCTGCATTTTGCCTTGCTTTTTGGTACAAAACGCAATTGTTTTTGCATCGTTTGTGTATTTATGCAGTATTAAAATGGCTTGCACACTGTTGTGTGCGGTACCCACTTTTACCTTAATAACCCCTTGCAATACTCCATTTTTTGCGGCCGAGTGGCAGGCTGGATGATTTTAATGCCACTTTTCGTGTTGAACTTTGTGCTGAAAAGATGACAAAAAGAGATGGTGAGTTGATTGGATAACCAGTTGTTGAGTTGACAAATTAACAAGTTGGTAAGTTAACCAGTAGACGAGTTGACAAGTTAACCAGTAGACGAGTAGACAAGTTAACCAATAGGTGAGATGACAAGTTAACAAGTATAGAGGTTAACCAGTTAACCTGTTGTCGGGTTGACAAGTTAACCAGTTGATGAGTAGACAAGCTGATATATAAGGGGGCATAAAGGGGCAGTCGAGTGGCGGTTTTGCCGCGCCGAACATCCATTAAGCATGTTCAATGCGCAGGCAATACCGCTATTTCTTCTTTGCGGCCTTGGTTTTTTTCTTCTTTCGGCTTGTTATTCCAAAGAGGTCTTTCCAGCCGTTGAAGTCTTTTTTCAATATCAAGCCAATGCCTTGCGTGTTCAAGCTGTTGCGCGTAAAGTAGCGGTCGTTGGTTTGGTTGTACATCTTGATGGCCATGTTGCCGCTTGGGAACAGCAGATAGCGGATGTCGAAGTCGCCAATGAAACTCTTGGTGGTGTTCACGTTGTCGCGATAACCAAACTGACCATTAATCAGCAGGCGGTTGTTGAGCAACCTACCGCTGAGCAATCCTTCGTATTCGGCATTGCCCCAACCATCGTCGCCTGTGGCAATGTTTGCCCCGAAGTTCCAGTTGGTGTTGTTTACAACCGTTCCAAGCACGTTGTTAAGCTGCTGACTAAGCGTGCTGCTAAGCAAACTTTGCATGGCCAACGATGTTGTGCTTTGTGTGCTGCTGTTGCCCAAGTCGGCATTGTTGCGGCCCTGCGTATAGAAACGACCCACGGCCAGAAGGTAAAGCACCTGCTGGTTCATTTCTTCTTCGCCATTGATAAGGCTATATATCATTTGTTTGGCGTTAGAATTGACGGTGGGCAAGTCGAGGTCGAACGACACTTTGGGCGCGGCTGGGGTACCTGTGATGTTCATCAGGCAGTTAACGCGAATGTTGTTGTTAGAGAAACTCTTGCCAAGGTTGAGGTCTGAAAGGCTCACGCCGTTGGCCGTGTAGATGGCCTTCATGTTGAGTCGGGCTGCATACGGGTCGCCATTAAAGGCGATGGTGCTGCCCTGTTCGAAGGAGAAGTCTTTCTTAATTACGTTTTGAATGGTGAGCTTATACACGCCGTGGTCGATGGCGAAGTTGCCAAACATGTCGAATGCACCTTTATTATAATAGGTGGCCCTTAGCACGCCATATCCGTTTAGCGATATGTAGTCGGCGCTTTGCTTGTCCATGATGAGGCGTATGGTGGCATCGGGTGTGCAGTTCACCAAGAAGTTGAGGTGCAAGTCGGTGGGTATGTCGGCCGTGTTATTGTCTTTATTTTCTTGGTTTTCGGTGTTGTCTTCCTGCGCTTTCTGCTCTTCGGCAGTGAGCAGCGCATCAGAACCCCAATGAATGAACGAGTTGTTGCTTACGGCTTCTGGGCTGGCCGCATTGTAAACCAGTACCGAATTGCGGTTGGGTGTGGCATCGATGTCGATGTTAACTTCACCACTTCGCCCTCTGATGTTGCAAGTTCCCGTAGCGAACACCGTTCCGTAGAAGGTGTTTTCGCCAAAGGTTTTGGTGTCGTATGCCAGTAAATTGTTGGCTTGTACGCTGAGGTTGTAGCTTAGGTCGGTAAGATGGTCGTGCCTAATTTCGCCGCTTAGTGTGCCAACATTCCCGTTTCGGTCGGTAAAGCGGCAGGCGTTGAGGTCTATCCTGTTGGGTACAAAGCGCACGGTGTCGTTTGTCAGTGTGTAAACGGTGTTCAATGGGGTCATGGTAAAGCTGCCGTTGGCCACCAACCGCCCAGTAAGATTGATGCGGCTTAATGGTCCTGATAGGCGCACCTCGCCGTTGGCGTAGGCCTTAACGCCGTGCATGAAACTCTTGCAAAAGGTTTCCATAAAGGCGATGTTGGTGTTGTTGGCCTTGATGGCTAGGTCGATGTTGTTGTGCTTGGGCGAAACATAACCGTTGATAAAGGTTCTGGCGTTCAGTCCGTCGCTGGCAATGGCATCTATTTCCACGTTTCCTTTCTCGTTGTTGAACTTTACCCCGGCAACCAGCGTACCCATGTCGCCCTCTTCGAAGGTGAAATCGTTCACCCTCAAGTTGGCGTATGCGTTGGGATTGTTGAAAAGTGTCTTTACGATGGCTGTGCCAGTGGCACGTCCGCCAAACTCTACGGCATGGAAATTAACCAGGTTGAGCATGTAGCTAACGTCTACATCTTTGAGTTCGACCATGAGTGAGTCGTGCGCATTGTTGGTTGCGGCCCCGTCTATGGCGATGAGTTGCTTGCCGCGCGCAATGGCGAACTTGTTGAACAGCACGCGATTTTTGCTGTATGTTACCTGCGAAGGCTTCACTTGCCAAATGGCATTGCCCACGGTTATGCCCGATTGTTGGAACGTTGCTTGGGCAGTGGCCTCGCCTTCGTCGTTCTTAAAGAATGTGGTTTGCCATTTCAGTTCGCCTTTTAGTAAGGGTTTGCGCAGGTTGTCGAACGAAACGGTAGACGAAATCTTGTTGTCGGCCGCCGAGGCTTGCACGTTGCACCATGTTTTTTTGCCGTTTTCGGCCACGTTTATGGCCTGTGCAGCCAGTTTGAGCGTGTCGTTCAGCGTGCTGACCCTCATTTCGCCGCCGTCGATGTGGTGCCCGTCGTAGGTGAAACAGGGCGCTTTAAGGCTGATGTTGAGCGTTTTTTGCGCATCGTTCATGCTTGCGGCGAAGTTAACGGGCTGCTTGATGCTTAGCGGAACATTGAAAATGTGTTGCAGCCAGTCGGTGTTGTCTACGTTGGCGCTGATGGTGAAGTTGTTGGTTTGCGCGTTTGTAACCTTGGGAAGGCCGGGCATGGTGGGCACTTTGCTGCCGATTAGGTTGGTTAGACTTTGTGCCAGCGTGTTGTAATTGTACTTGCCCGTTAGCAGAATGTTGCCAAAATCGCTGTTCACCGCTAGCGAATGCAGTTGGTTGTTGTTGCTTATGTCTACGGATATGGCGTTAAGCTTATAGCTTTTCGTATCTGAAACCATCGCAAAGCGGTCTAGCTGCACCCTTCCGTTGGCCGTATTGAGCGAGTTTCCCTTGATGTCGGCCATTACGGCAAAGCTAAATTGCGTGTTGGGCCATTGCTTTGTGAGGCTTAGGGCAGTGGGATTGAAGTTTGTTACTTCGGCTTTTAGCTTGGCAAAGGGCTGTTTCGATGTCAGGTTGAACTGTCCTTGCAGGTCGAAATTAACGTTGGGGTCTTTGACATTTAGCTTTCCGTCGAAGGTGCCGTTGTTCCATTCGCCGTCTACGGCGATGTTCTTGTAGCTGTATGCGTTGTAGAAAAACTCCTTAACATCGCCTTTTGCCTTTACATACACCGAGCCGCGAGTGGGCAGTTTGCCGTCGACGTCTATTTGGGTAGATATGTTTCCAAAGCGTTTGTCGGCCAAAATCTTGCCGAGATCTAGGGCGTTGGTTTCCACTCTGCCCGAAAAATTGTCGTTATGCCGGCCAAAAGCCACGGTTGCGGTGCCTGCATCGGTGCGTATGATGCCCTTGGTAGCCACGTCTTGGCCATAGCCGCCAGCCTCGCCAATATAGTCGATGTTGCCCAAACGACCGATAACGGCAGGCACTTTGAAGTGGTTGGCGAAGTTGTCGGAAAGAAATTGCACGCCCTCGGCACTCACGCGAAGTCGCCTGATGTTGGTGGCCCAGCGCAATTTGGATGTCCAATTGCTGATAGAGCCGTCGGCTTGGAGCGAAAAATTGTTCGCGCGCGACGATATTTCGAGCGTTTTCACACGTAGGGAAGTGCTTGTGCCCGACACGTCGGCTTGCAGAAAGAAGGGCTTAGTAGAGGTTTTCAGTTCGGGTAAGAAACAAGCCAGGTCGGCCAAGGTGAGTTTTGACCTTTGCAAACTGCCACTGAACTGGAAAGAAGGCGACTGAAATTCGGTGCCGTTGAAGGCGTATGTGGCTGTGATTTGCCCGAAACTGATGCTGGTGGAGGGCAAAACGCAGGTTAAGTGCAGCAGACTTGCCCGTTGCCTGTTGGCCGTAAGCTCGCCTGTAAGGGCTTTAACGTGCAGACCCGACTGCTCTTTGAACGACAAGTCCTTAATATTGAGGTTCACACTGTCGTTGGTAAGGGCGTCGAGCGCAATGTGTGCGCTGATGTCGGTTGCTGAAATGTGGTTGGGAGAGAACGTGTTGGTCTTGGGTTTGTCGAGCTGATTGTAGCTAACACTGCCCCTTCGGATAATAAGCGTGTTGATACGGAGGTCGAGGGGCGTGTTAGAAGTGGTGTCTTTGGATGACAATGAATCGAGCGCGAATTGGAAATTGGGCTGGCTTTGCGCCGACTTCTTATAAAGGTTGGCTTTTAATCCGAACAGCTGAACAGACGAAATGTGGATTTTTCCTGCTGCAAGCGCGGCGTAATCTAGCTTTGCCGAGAGCCGTGTGGCTTCGAGCATGCGCTGGTTTTGCTGGTCGTTGATAACGAGATCGTCGATGATAATTCGGTTAAGAAAGCCTAAATCCACCTTACCCACCGACACATGGGTACCCAATTTCTCCGAAAGGGCGTCGCCGATAGTGTTCCCAACAAAAGCCTGAATAAAGGGAACATGCAGCAAAACCACAAAAACGAAGTACAGGCCAACCACAGCCCATAAAATAATATTTATTATGTGTCTTAACTTTCTCAATTGCTTTCTTTGGTTGGCAAAATTACATCAAAAAAATCTTAATGCGAAATATACCCACCGTTTTTCTTTTTATTATGTTTTATTTTGATTATATTTGCAACGATAAAGCGGTGGGTGGCGTTCCTATCCATCGCTTTCGGTGTTTGTTTTGATGACGAGCACCCATTAGGCAAGCGTTCGTTGCCTCCCCGATGGAGGCGCGAAGGGATGCTGCCAAGGCAAAAAGAATCGGACAAGAGATTAATCATTAAAATCAGATATATTATAGTTTATCATGGCAAATGTCATTAAGTTACGTAAAGGCTTAAACATTCACCTGAAAGGAACAGCAGCCCAAACGAAACGCGTTGTAGGCGCATGCGCAGAATATGTGGTGCGTCCTGACACCTTCGAAGGCGTTGTTCCTAAACTCGTTGTGCACGAAGGAGACCGTGTAGACGTGGGTGATGCCTTGTTTGTAGATAAGAACTTTCCTGAGGTGAGGTTCGCATCGCCCGTGAGCGGAACGGTTAAGGCCGTTGAAAGAGGCGAAAGGCGAAAGATACTTGGCATCAGGTTGCAGGCCGACGAGGTACAGAAGTATCACGACTTCGGCCGTCGCGATGTGTCGTCGCTTTCTGCTGACGACGTGAAGAACGCCTTGTTGGAGGCTGGTTTGTTTGGCTATATATACCAATTGCCTTACGCCGTGTCTACCAATCCGCAGACAATGCCGAAGGGCATCTTTGTTTCCGCACTGCGCGACATGCCCCTTGCCAACAACTTTGAATACGAGTTGCAGGGCAACGAACGCGATTTCCAAACGGGATTGACAGCCCTTTCGAAGATGGCAACCACCTATTTGGGAATAGGGAAGAACCAAAAGGCCGACGCGTTGGTGAACGCCAAGGACGTGGAAGTGACGGTTTTCGATGGTCCATGCCCCGCTGGAAACGTTGGCGTGCAGGTAAATCACATCTCGCCAGTGAATAAGGGCGAAGTGGTTTGGACGGTCGACCCCACGTTTGTGATTTTCTTCGGAAGGCTGTTCAATACAGGTAAGGTCAATCTTCTCCGCACAATCGCCCTTGGGGGCAGTGCTATGGCAACGCCTATGTACGTTGATGCGCTCATCGGAACGCCTTTCTCGGTGATTTTGAAAGACGCTTTGACACGTCAAGAAGACCTTCGCCTTATCAATGGCAACCCCTTAACGGGTACGAAATCGTGCTTGGAAGATAGCGTTGGGGTAAAAACATCCGAGATAACCGCTATTCCCGAAGGTGCCGATGCAAACGAAATGTTCGGTTGGATAATGCCGCGCACCAACCAATTTTCCACATCGCGCAGCTATTTCTCTTGGCTTATGGGCAAGAAGGAGTACGATTTGGATGCACGTGTGAAGGGTGGCGAACGCCATATTATCATGAGTGGCGAATACGATAGTGTGTTGCCAATGGACATTTATGGCGAGTTCCTCATCAAAGCCATCATCGTTGGCGACATCGACAAGATGGAACAGCTGGGTATCTATGAGGTTTCGCCCGAAGATTTCGCATTGGCAGAGTTCGTTGACAGTTCTAAACTCGAATTGCAACGCATCATTCGTCAAGGGCTGAACATGTTACGTAAAGAAAATGCATAAAGCAGTATGAAAGCATTAAGACAATATTTAGATAAAATAAAGCCGAAATTCGAGCCAGGAGGCAAGCTCCACGCCTTCCAAAGCATTTTCGACGGATTGGAAACCTTCCTCTATGTGCCGAACACAACCTCGAAAGTGGGAACGCACATCCACGATTCCATCGACTCGAAACGTATCATGAGCATGGTGGTTATTGCCGCTTTGCCGGCTTTGCTCTTCGGAATGTACAACGTAGGCTACCAAAACTACGCGGCAGCAGGCCATTTGGCCGATGCCAGTTTCTTTGATTTGTTCTTCTTCGGCTTTCTTGCCGTGTTGCCAAAGGTGGTTGTAAGCTACGCCGTAGGGCTAGGAATAGAGTTTGCTTGGGCACAATGGAAACACGAAGAGATACAAGAAGGATATTTGGTGACGGGTATTCTCATCCCATTGATTATTCCCGTGAACTGTCCGCTTTGGATATTGGTGCTCGCCGTGGCCTTCTCGGTCGTCCTTTGCAAAGAGATTTTCGGTGGAACGGGTATGAACATCTTTAACGTTGCGCTTTGCGCGCGCGCGTTCCTCTTCTTCTCTTATCCTTCGAAGATGACGGGCGACACCGTTTGGGTGGCATCCAACTCCATCTTGGGCTTTGGTTACGACCTGCCCGACGGCTTTACGGCCGCCACGCCTTTGGGAGAGATTGGCGTTGGAGCCAATGTTCCGTACAGCCTTAGCGACATGATAACCGGCTTTATCCCCGGCAGTGTAGGCGAAACAAGCGTGATTGCCATAGGTATAGGAGCTGTTATCCTGCTTTGGACGGGCATCGCCAGTTGGCGTACTATGGGAAGTGTGTTTGGTGGAGGCATCTTAATGGCCTTGTTGTTTAAGCATTTGGGCATGACCAGCATCGAATGGTACGAGCATATCGTGCTGGGCGGTTTCTGTTTCGGTGCCGTATTCATGGCCACCGACCCCGTTACGTCGGCCCGAACCCACACTGGGCAATGGATTTACGGATTCCTTATCGGCGCAATGGCCCTTATCATACGCGTGATGAACCCCGGCTATCCAGAAGGAATGATGCTAGCCATACTGTTTGCCAACATGTTTGCGCCCCTTATCGACTATTATGTGGTGCAGGCAAACATAAGCAAGCGCATGAAACGTTTAACCAAAAACAACAAATGACATCATGGCAGAAGTGAAGAAAAAAGGACTAAACACCAACTCCAACGGCTATACGCTGATATATTCTACCATCCTCGTCGTTGTCGTTGCTTTCTTGTTGGCTTTCGTCTTTAAGGCGTTGAAACCTCAGCAAGACATCAACGTGGCCTTGGATAAGAAGAAACAACTGCTCTATGCGCTTAACATTCGCGACATAAGCGATGAAGAGGCTGCACAGAAGTATAAGGAAGTGGTATTGGCCGATGAGATAATAGACACCAAAGGAAACGTTACCACCAAAGGCGAACAAGGCGGTGAGAAGGCCGGTTTCTTGCTCAATAGTGCCGATTACAAGGCAGGCCGCTTGGCATTGTTCGTTTGTAAAGTAGACGGACAAACCAAGTACATCGTGCCCGTTTACGGTATGGGACTTTGGGGACCTATTAATGGCTTTATCGCACTAGATGCAGACAAGAACACTGTTTATGGAGCGTACTTCAATCACGAAGGAGAAACGGCCGGATTAGGTGCAGAGATAAAAGACAACGTGAAGTGGCAGAACCTGTTTAAGGGCAAGAAAGTGTTCGCAGAGGGCACGCAGAAAGTGGCACTCTCGGTTGTTAAGAAGGTAGACGACCCCTCTACGCAAGTGGATGCGGTAACAGGCGCCACGTTAACAAGTAATGGCGTGAGCGACATGCTTATCGAGGGCTTGTCGAAGTATCTTGTGTTTTTAACCAGTAAATAATCGAACGCAGCAGTTATGAGTAAGTTATTTTCAAAGGAAAACAAAGAAGTCTTTGTAAATCCGCTAAATCTCGACCATCCCATCATGGTTCAGGTGCTGGGCATCTGTTCGGCGTTGGCCGTTACCTCGCAGCTAAAGCCAGCCATCGTCATGGGACTTGCCGTTACCATCATTACGGCTTTCTCTAACGTTATCATATCCTTGATACGCAACACCATACCTTCGCGCATCCGAATCATCGTTCAATTGGTGGTGGTTGCGGCCTTGGTTACCATCGTTAGCCAAGTTCTCAAAGCCTTTGTGTATGATGTCAGCGTAGAACTTTCGGTTTATGTGGGCCTCATTATCACCAACTGCATCCTCATGGGACGTCTCGAAGCCTTCGCCATGATGAATAAGCCGTGGCCAAGTTTCCTCGACGGCATCGGCAATGGCTTGGGTTACGCCTTCATTTTGGTGCTTGTAGGCGGCATTCGCGAGTTTTTCGGCCGTGGTTCGTTGCTTGGTTTCCAGCTAATTCCTGAGAGTGCGTATCATGCAGGCTATCTAAACAATGGCATGATGACCATGCCTGCCATGGCATTGATACTGCTGGGCTGTGTGGTTTGGCTGCACAGAGCATATTTCTACAAGGAGAAAAATTAAGAAAACGCTATGGAACATTTAATCAGTTTATTCTTTAGGTCCATCTTTGTGGACAACATGATATTCGCCTTCTTCTTGGGAATGTGTTCTTACTTGGCCGTTTCTAAGAACGTGAAGACGTCTTTGGGACTGGGTTTGGCCGTAACCTTCGTGTTGCTTGTTACAGTCCCTGTCGACTATTTGCTGCAAACCAAGGTGCTTGGCCCTGGTTGTTTGATAGAGGGTGTAGACCTTTCTTACCTCAGTTTCATCCTTTTCATTGCCGTTATTGCTGGTATTGTGCAGTTGGTAGAAATGGCTGTCGAGAAATATAGCCCCTCGCTTTATTCCGCTTTGGGTATATTCTTGCCCCTTATTGCCGTTAACTGCGCCATCATGGGTGCCTCGCTCTTCATGCAACAACGCATAAACATGGACCCATCCAGCACGCAATACATCGGTTCTGTATGGGATTCCATTTCTTATGCAGTTGGTAGCGGCATCGGTTGGACGTTGGCCATCGTGTCGATGGGTGCAATTAGAGAGAAAATGCAATACAGCGACGTGCCCAAACCCCTGCAAGGACTGGGCATAACATTCATCACCGTAGGACTGATGGCTATGGCCATGATGTGTTTTTCGGGCTTAAATCTATAAGATAAGGATATATGTTACAGTTTATATTAATAAGTATAGCCGCTTTTCTGCTCATCATCTTGCTGCTGGTGATTATGTTGCTGGTGGCCAAGAAATACCTTTCGCCCAGTGGTAAGGTGGTTATCACCGTTAACGGAGATAAGGAACTTACCGTAGAGCAGGGCAACAACGTGATGGCCACCCTCAACGAGAACGGCATTTTCTTGCCTTCGGCTTGTGGCGGAAAGGCTAGCTGCGGACAATGCAAGCTGCAAGTGCTGGAAGGGGGCGGCGAAATTCTCGACTCAGAACGCTCGCACTTCTCGCGAAAAGAGGTGAAAGACCATTGGCGACTTGGTTGCCAATGCAAGGTTAAAGGCGATTTGAAGGTTAAAGTGCCCGAAAGCGTGTTGGGCGTGAAAGAGTGGGAGTGCACGGTTATCAGTAACAAGAACGTATCGAGCTTTATCAAGGAGTTCATCGTTGAGTTGCCACCAGGCGAACACATGGACTTCGTACCAGGAAGTTACGCTCAAATAAAGATACCTGCATACGAAACCATCGACTATAACAAGGATTTCGACAAGAAAGATATTGGCGAAGAGTACGTGGCAGTATGGGAAAAGTTCGGCATTTTCGACCTCAAAGCTCACAATCCCGAAGAAACCATCCGCGCCTACTCTATGGCCAACTACCCCGCAGAGGGCGACCGCATTACGCTAACCGTGCGTATTGCCACTACGCCGTTTAAGCCGCGCCCCGAGGTAGGATTTCAAAACGTGCCCACGGGTATTGCATCCAGCTACATCTTCTCGCGCAAGCCAGGCGATAAGGTGGTGATGAGCGGTCCGTTTGGCGACTTCCACCCGATATTCGACTCGAAGAAAGAGATGATATGGGTTGGTGGCGGTGCAGGTATGGCTCCTCTTCGCAGTCAGATTATGCACATGCTCAAAACGCTTCACACTCGCGACCGCGAGATGCACTATTTCTATGGCGCGCGTAGTCTTAGCGAGGCGTTCTTCTTGGACGACTTCCACGAGTTGGAAAAGGAATATCCCAACTTCCATTTCCACCTTGCACTCGACCGCCCCGACCCCAAAGCCGATGAGGCAGGTGTGCCATACGTGGCCGGTTTTGTGCACGAAGTGATGTACAACACTTATCTTAAAGACCACGAGGCACCCGAAGACATCGAGTTTTACATGTGCGGTCCGGGTCCGATGAGTAAAGCTGTACAAGGTATGCTCGATAGTATTGGCGTGGATCGCGAGAGCATCATGTTCGATGACTTTGGATAAACGCATGTTGTAATACAACTCGCAGAAGTTTTTACTTTTTGAGTTCAATAATGCACCGCATGGCGAATGGCAACAACATTCGTTATGCGGTGTTTTCGTATTCCAATATAAAAGGCTATCTTTGCATTAAATTTTCAGGATATGATTAAAGCATTGTTCTTCGATATCGACGGCACACTCGTAAGCATGAATACGCATACCATCCCCACTTCGGCAGTTGAGTCTATCGCACAAGCCAAGCGTAAAGGTGTGAAAGTGTTTATTGCCACGGGCAGACCATACGCCATCATCAACAACATCGATTCCATTCTTCCCTTTATAGACGGCTATCTTACTGCCAATGGCGCACACTGCATGGTGGGTAACGAAGTGGTTTATCATCATCCCATCCCCAAACGCGACGTTGAATTGATTCTAAACGATGCCAGAGAGCAGGACTATTCGTGCGTGGTGGTGGGCGAAAAAGACATTACCACCTATAATTATAAGGACAACATCGACCGCATTTTTAGGCGTACGCTTGATATTCACGGCATTAATTATCATTTGCCAATCGACAATGTGATGCAAAACGGCATTTTGCAGCTAACTCCATTCGCCACTGTTGAACAAGAACAGCAGCTAATGCCTCGCATCCCCGACTGCGTTTCTGGTCGTTGGCATCCTGAATTTATGGACATTACCTCGCGAATGGCCGACAAGGGTAGGGGACTTGCCGCCATTGTCCAACACCTCGACATACCCATTGATGCCTGCGCCGCCTTTGGCGATGGTGGAAACGACATCAGTATGATGCGTGCAGCAGGCGTAGGCGTGGCAATGGGCAACGCCGGTGACGACGTAAAGCAAGCTGCCAACTTTGTTACAACGCATATAGACGACGATGGCATCATGCACGCCATGCAACATTTAGGGATTGTTTGAGGCAGGTCTTAAAAATTACCTTTGCTGTATTTTTAGCTTTTGGCAGAGCAGGTTTTGCTTACTCCTTGAAGGAGCATAGCGCACTATGCTTTCTGAAAGCGTAAGCCAAAGATGCCAGATAAAAGCAAAAAAGACAGTGAAGAGCAATACAAGGAACAGTGATTGAACCTTTACGGGGAATGTTTATAACATGCCTTTTGGTTCATTACCGAGTGACCAACGCCATCTTGTGTTGAGTATTTCTTTATTCAGTTCCGGATGATTTGTTTCAAAACATTTCGTACTGGCCATATTTTAGAAAGTTGTTTGTATACTTCACTTTGCCATCAACGTATCAGCCCAGTAGCATTTGCAATGCTATAAGAAACTTTGTGTACGACTACAAGTGCCTTGTAGTGTCCGTACAAGACACTTTGTAGTATCAGTACAAGTACCTTGTAGTGCCAGTACAAGCGCCTTGTAGTATCAGTACAAGCACCTTGTAGTATCAGTACAAAACGGCTTGTACTGATGTTTGTGCCCGATATATGCTCGTTTACTCATAGTACAATTAATTCCAAAACCAATTCTTTTTTGATTGTAAGTATCGTTGGAACATTTAATTTACAAATATAAAGCGTGCCGCATAATCATAACGAACCAGTAAGGTTGATAAGAAAAAGATTATTGATGGATTGCTAAGCTTTACAATGTAGTTAGGGATTCTTGTCCTACCATCTGCTCTTTGTGCCTATTGTTAATATAAAAGAAATGCTAGTGAGCAACACCCAGACCGTTACCTAACCGATCGGCCAAGGTATTGTTAATATAAAAGAAATGCTAGTGAGCAACACCCTATAAGTGTTATTTTATCTGTATTGTTGTAGGATAAATCATCTGAAATTTGTTTTTGTCGTTTATTTTTCATACATTGCGGTCGAAAATGACTTTGTAACGAATTTCACAAATCATATATAACTATGTCGAAAATAACAAAAACATTATTAGGTATAGCTGCTGGAGCAGCTGTTGGTGTAGGACTGGGTATTCTTTTTGCCCATGACAAGGGAGAAAACACGCGTAAAAAAATTAAAGGTTCTGTAAGTGATAAAGTTGATGACCTGAAAGAACAACTAGAACGTTTTACCGAAATGTTTAGTGAAAAGTCATCGAAGTTGAAAGGAACTTTAGAAGAGAACGTAGACTACCTCTTGTCTGAATCAAGTTGTAAATCAGAAGAACTGATTGAATTACTGGAGAAGAAATTAGCTTCTTTGAAAAAAGAGGCAAAGAAACGGATGGGTTAAACTTGTGTATTGCTTACATTTAAATTTTATAAGTCATGAAAAAAGGTTTCACATTAGTTACTTTAATTTGTTTAGTCGTAGTGGCTGTACTTTCTATTTCGTGTAGCAAGAGCGACGACCCTGCTGATAATGATTTGTTTGTAGGGAAGTACCACGGTACAATATCTTATACAGTTGACCATAAACCGAAAATCGTTGATAATGGTACCGTAACTGTTATTAAAATAGGAAACAGTTACAATTTTGTTTTTTCAGATGGAATCCCTGACCTTAAGGGTGTTAAATTCAAAAAACAAGGAGATCACACTTTGGTGAACATCGATTTTAAGGATGGGATAAAAGCAATTAATATCACTGCTTCTAGATTAAATATTGTGTACGAACAAGATGTAAAGAGATGGACTGCTATTGCAACGAGATAGTTCAAAACCTTCAAACAAAAAGCCCCGAAGTACATCATACCTCGGGGCTTTTCGTTTATTAGGTGAATTTGAATAATAGCAGAGATTAAAAAATCTGCTTATCTTTTCTTATTTCTTCTTTTTGAATATCAAATTTATCAAGAATAAAATAACAATAGCTCCGATAGCTCCTGTTAAGATAGACCCAATCCATCCTTCTCCAAGCGAGATGTGAAACACGCTTCCTAAAAGCCACGAGCCCACACCACTTCCAAGAACACCAACAATGATGTTGCCGATAAGTCCTAATCCACTGCCTTTGTAGATAGTTCCTCCCAGCCATCCGGCGATGGCTCCAATAATAAGTGTAGCAATAATACCCATAAATCTTTAATATTAAATTAGATTACAAAGATAAGAATATTTATCCAAAATAACAAAGAACTATAATTATTGCTGTTTCGTAATATCTATGAAGATTTGTTATGTCTTGGTTATTGAAGCGGCTTTTATCCAACGTGGCTATCAAGAAGGATGCAATGTTCGCCCCGGCCCAATAGGTAGTAAAGGTAGCTATTGCGCACCCTGCTTAACCTTCTTGCATGGACAAGTTCCCAAGAAAAGGACTAAACTAAGCCTGAAGCTTGGAAAACTATGCCACATGGACCAGGCACAGCTCCATGCTAGATGTGCAATAAAGTTATCCCATAGCCAAGAAAAGTAAGCAAACCACTGTTTTTAGAATGGGTAACCAATGGCCAGATGTAGGCTTTGACTATTCTTAAAGCGCCCCATGTTATAGAAACCACTCTTATAAGGCACATGAATACCAATGCCCCAATCTACACGAATAACAAAGAAGTCGAGGTCGTAACGCAGGCCTATGCCTGTGCCAAGAGCCATTTCCTTAGCTAAGTTCTTTACATTGAACGTGGCGTTTGGCCGCATGCTTGATGAGTGCATGGCCCACACGTTGCCCGCATCGATGAAAACTGCCCCATAAAGACTTCCAACGAGGCGTGGCCGATATTCGAGATTGAACAGTAACTTGATGTCGCCAGTTTGGTCGAGGTACGAGTTTGTGCTTGCCGTAGGATAATAACCTCCTGGTCCGATGCTGCGAGCAGTAAATGCCCTAATGCTATTGGCACCGCCCACATAGAACTGTTCGCTGTATGGAGCCTCAGTAGCATTGCCATAACTCCATATCGCACCTGCCGAGGCGTGCGCTACAAGTTGCGAATGAGCATTCAGTTTCCACGTTTTGCGCCAGTCGGTTTCTATCTTAAAGAAATGCGCAAAGGGGTTCTTAAATAGTGTCTTATCTTTCTCGTTCCACTTCTTACCCGCAGCCATATAAGCCAACGACAAGAAGTTGGAGGCCTCGCTAAAAGTAGTTTGCCACCAAATGGGATGACGATAACGCGACGGACTGTTGAAGATGTAGCTGTAACGCATCTTGGGAATGAACACATCTTTCATGGTAACCTTCAAATATGGGTTGGCATTGAGGATGGAATCAAACACGGCTGTGTGGCTCGTCATGTAGTTATATTGCAACGAAATGGGCGAGAACTGGTGCATCGAACGTTCGGAAGTTTGCACATTGTAAGTGAGTTCGCCCGAAACGATGTGCCTTTTGAAGTAGCTGCCCCTGCTGATAACGCTAGATGCCACCTTGATAAGCGAAGAAGGCGTGTTGTAAAAGCGGCGCGACTGCCAAAATGGAGCAAAAAGACGAGGGAACTCTAACGAGGCCGACGCACCGTATTCGTACGACTGCATCTGTGCAGCAGCCCCATTAGCACTGTGACCAGTTTGCCATTCGTACGAACCAAACACATTAATGTCTAGCTTTTCGGCACCACGGAAGGCGTTACGTCTGGTGAAACCCATAATGACGGCAGGCCCCATGCGCCCGTTGGTCTTGCCTGTGTAGTTGGTTTCAACGTAAAAGTCGTAGGGTTTATCGAGCAAGCCCGTTATGGAAAGGTCGAGCGTGTCAGCTAACGAAGTGGTATCGCGTGGGGTAAACTTAAAATCGGTCATACTGAAAAGTCCCATGTCCATCAGTTTGGTCGAAGTAAGGTTCTCATCGCGATAGCGGTACATGTGTTCTGGCCGCAACAAGATGTTGCGCATCAAGATACGCGAACGTATGGGCGAACGCTTGCCGTTGTAGTATACGGTAAGTCTTTTGCGCTTTACGGAGTCGGTGAGTGTTTCGCCCATTTGCTTGCGAAGATAGAAGTCTATCTTACCAACATACCACCGACGTTTAGCCGTTTCGGGCATTGTGGCTGTGGGCAACATCTTCAATTGTACCTTTTGTGGAACTTGTATGGTGTCGGCAAGGAACGAGGAATAGCCCGGCTGGTAATAGTAATAGCCGTTATCGCGCAACAAATTGCTTATGCGGTTGCGCTCTGTATCGAGCGAGGTCACGGAGAAAGGACTGCCCTTTTGCAACTTCGAGATAGAGGCGCGCGAGGCAATGAGCTGCGTTATTTCGGGCGGGAAGTTGAGATAGGCCACCGAGTCGAGCGTGTAAAGTGGGCCAACGCTGACCGAATAGCCAATCTTGGCCTTCTTGGGGTTCTTTTGTGTTAGCACTTCGTACTTCACTCGACCTTGAAAATAGCCATTATTCTTCAGTGTGTTCTGCGCAACCGATGCGCGCAAGGCGGGATTTACCCAGCTCATCAGCACTGGGGGCTTGCCAAAGGTTTTGCTTATCCACTTGCCTGCGCCCGATGTAGACTCGGAAAAGGCGTTCCATACCCAAAGGCTTATGGGGAAAGGGGTGCGATAATAGCTGCTGCCCATGAATGCACCATTGGGTGCGCAATCCAAAGCAGCCTCCATTTCTTCTTGTGTTGAGGAGAAATGCGAGTTGTCTTCGTAGTTCGAGTATTTTATTTTCGTAAGGCCAACGTACAGTTGGTCGCCTTCGGGAACGCCCTTCGTGGTGGAACAAGAAGTAGCGACAAGCATTGCGACACAAGCTAACAATGCCGAGAAAACGTGTTTGGGGTTATTCGCCATCTTTCTTTTCTTTATTTAGTGAGTCGGGCGTTGCTGGCAGCACCACCTCTTCTGGAACTTTAAGTCGGAATATATCGCGGAAGTGGCGCAGCTTTCTTCGCCAAATAAAACCAACGCCATACTTTCCGATGTCGCCTTCCAGCCAATCGTAGCTGTCGCGATTGTAGAACATTTGCATGTAGCGTGTAGAGCCTTGGTTTAGGCGATACTCCAACGATACGTTATTAAAGAAGGTGTTGTCGCTTCGCCCGACGTCGGAACCAGACGACACCTTACCACCAACGATAATACGAAGTCTGTTGCTCCACAATCGTTTTGCAAACTTAAACGAATAGTCGGTGTGCATGTTGCCACTGGCATCCGTTACGTTGTCGAGACCAATACTTAGGTCGAGTGTTCGTAGGGCGTTGCCCGTGATGTTGTTTATCTGACTTTGCAAGAATGCACTTAAAGCGTTGTTCATAGAGAAACTGCTGGTGTTGCCGTCTGCCAAATACATACCCGTGGTGAGCATCGTAACGGCTAGTTTTCCGCGTTCGTCGCTACCCATCGTTTTAAGTTGGTTGCTGACAGTCATGTCTTGTGGTGCGTCGATGGTAAATTCCAATCCCATATTCTTCAAGGTCTTGGTTACCACCACACCACATTCGAACTCAACGATACGTCCGTCCCTGCCGTTTGTGGTTACAGAGGCCTTTGTTATCTCGGTTGCGGTGATGTTTAGGCGCGGATTCATTGCATCTCCCGTAAATTCAATGTAACTTCCATTCTTAATGGTAAAGGTCTTAAGCGGAATAACGGGGAGCGAGTACTTCATCTCGCCGTTGTTAAGGGTGTAACGTCCTGTAAGCCTTAGTCCGTTAACTGGAGTGTATTGCATGCGCAAGTTGCCACCGCCCATCAAGTCGATATAGTTAGACTTATCGGCATTGAGCGCACAAAGAATGTGTGCATTGGGGTCGATGTTCATGCTCAGGTCCATGTTAAAGCCCGTCAATGCGGGGCGATTGATAATTTCGGCTTTGTTTTCTGCAAAGTTGGTAAACGACACTAAGTCGTCCATCTGATTGTCGGTAGAAAGCGGTGAGTCGCGCAGAACGTAAGTCATGTCGGTGGCATCAAGCACATCCAGCTTACCGCGCAGGTTCAAGTTGCTCACTTCGCCCGACATTCGGCCAGAGAAGTTAACGAACACTTTGCCAAACACTTCGGAACGATAGTTCTCCTTGGAGTTGATAATCTCGTATTTGTTGGCACGCATGCGCATGTCCATCCGCATGCGGTCGGGATTGGAGAAGTCGAATTCGCCCGAAATGTTCAGCGGACTGTCGTTGTGAGCAAACACTTCGAAGTTTTCGAACAGCAGATGGCTGTTCACAATGCGCACGGGGTCGTTGGCAAAACGTAGCGTTACGCCATACGGGTCGCTGAACAGGTGGGCCGAGTCAAGGAAAACTTCGCCGTTAATCATAGGCTTAGACAGCGGACCTTTGATGGCCAACTCGCCTTCGGCATAGCCGTTAAGACCGAACATGCGCTGGGGTATAAATCCGTTAACGATGGTAAGGGGCAGACGTTCTAGTTTCAAGGTGGCATCAAGCTGCCCACCACGAGCCGAATTGTACGTACCCGATAGCTGACCAACCTGTATGTCATTCTGACTTAGCGTGCCATCGATGTAGTGTCCGCCGTCTGATTTCGGCATATAAACAAACTCGGAACTGAGATTTCCCATCTGGCTTTGCTGATAAACCAAGTCGGTAACCGACACGGCCGACGATACAGACAGCGCTTCTTTCGTTTGTATTGCGTGGAAGTCGCCGTTAAGCGTACCCGACACTTCGGGCATGTAAGGCAAGACAGAGAATAGTTGTTCAAGGTTTAAGCGATTTACCGAGAGCGTAATGTCTTGCAAAGCCTCTTCGTTCTCGTTGTTTGTTGCAAGTCGGATACCTGTTCCGTCTGCGGCCCGTAAGCGCAGGTCGGCGCGAACGCGGCGGTCGTCGCCCATAAACACATAGTTGCTGTCGTTAACTGTGAACTCTTTATAGCCCAAAACGGCCTCACGGTCCATCAAACTAAGGCGTATGCCCTTGTCTTCCATCGTGGCACGTACGCCCATGCCGATGCCCAGCTTGTTGTTTTCATCGTAAATCTGCGCTTTGATGTATGTTCCGCGCTCTTCCAATGCACCATTTAGGAGGGCATTAAACACGTATTGAGGATTTTTCTTGTTGTTGCGCACCTGCACCGAGTAGGCTATTTGGTCGGCATCAGACTTCAATGCCAAACGCACCGTGTCGATAAGTACGCTGTCGGCCACCAGCTGGTTGACGTTGAGATAACCATTTAGCCCGGCAACGGGCGACGAATGGAGGTCGGCAGACATTTCGCCCACCGAGTAGCCATACTTACGCAACACGCGCATAAAGATATTCTGACGTCCGCTTTGCAAGTTGATGTTGGCTAAGGGCAAGCGTTCGCGTAGTCGTACCTCGTTTAGGTGTTTTGTGGCAAGTTGGTGTTGCAGTTCTTTCCAAAAGCCCATGCCGCGATTTAAAATATAGGCATAGCCGCCCTTGCTGTTCATTTGCAATGCAAGGTCGCCGCAAACAAGGTTGGCATGGGTGGTGTCGCGATTGGTAAAGAGGTTTACAGACATGGCTCCAAGGCGATAATCTTTGGCCGTATCGTTAACCATGATGTCGGCAACATGGCCTTCAAGCTTATAATAATCCTTGCCGTTGGTTTCCAAGTTAAGGTTGCTACGGAATGAGGCCACCACCTTTTGGTCTAGCAAGTGCAGGTTATAAAGGTCTAGTTTGGAAAGGTCGGTGTTGATGTGTGCCTTAATCAGCTTACCGCTATTTCGCCCATTGAGGTTTATCGAACCCTTCAACAAGGGGTTGTTGCTTTGCAGCGAGGCTGTGATAAGGCCGTTGCTCATCTGCACCTTGCCAGCAATCTTGTCCAAATCGTAGCCGCCAAAGTGGAAACGATCTATGCGCACATTGGCAAACAGTTGGGTTTTGGTAGACATAAAGTCGGTTCCCACACCTCGTGCCTCCACTTCACCCGTAAAGGGATGTAAGCCTTGATTGGGTAAGAAATGCTGTAAAGCCAAACTTTTCAGCTTAATGTTGGCATCGTAAGCCATCTTGCGCGCATCAAAACGCCCCTTTAACTGCACACTGCTGCCGCCTTCGTGCATCGTGGCGTCGGCTTGATACGTTTCGCCCTGCATCTTGGCGCGAGCGTTTAGCGAGATACCCGACGGGATATTCACTTGCCGTTGCAGCTTTTTGTCAAGCAACACCTTAGCAAAGTTAAGGTTATAGGTGTTGGCTTTCAAGAAAATCTCTCCTTTGCGCCTACGCTTATCCATAGGTTTCTCTACATAACCCGTGGTTTGCAGCTTAAAGGCGGTGGGCAAAACCACATTAAGTCCTGAAAAAGAGATACGTTCCTTGTTGCCTTTCGCCACGCCATCTATACGCAAAGGGTAATTGGGAAACGCCTTTCTAAACCCTTCGGGCATGCCGCCCATAGCGCGCAGCAAGTCGGCCTTACCCAACGAGGCGTGCAAGGCAACATATAATTTACCTGGATTAACCTCATCAAAGGCGTTCATATCCATGTTGAACTTGGCCGTGAGCGACGATTCGGGAGTGCGCAATACAAGGTTGGGCAACGCAATACGTGTAGAATCTAGCGCAACATGTCCGCTAAGATGATTTACACGAATGCCGCTTTTCTCCTTAAAGGCGCATACACGGAGATTCATTTTCAACTCTGGCTGACAGAAATAAAACGAGTCGATGCCCAAATTCAGTTCTGTAAGATGTATGTGATTAGGGTCTAAGCCGTCTGTTCGGGGTTTGAACGTTTGGTCGTAGTTCAAACTTCCGTTCTGCCAATCGATCGTTTCAAGCCGATAGAGGTTCTTATACAGGTCGAAATAGCCGTTTTTAGCATCCAACTTGGGCAGGTCTACCAATACAGCCATGCTGTCTCGCGGTGTTCGCAGCAAAGCTTTTGAATGCTCAATCTGCAATTTATCCACCTTTATTTTCCAATAAATGGGCGTTTTAGTGGTGTCGGGCGGAACGGTGTCGCTCAACTCCACGCTGATGTTGGCATCTTTCAGTTGGGCTTGGTTCACCCTGATGGTCTTCGAGTTGAGGTCGACACCCCTGCTTTGCACAAGCAATAAGCCCACCTTTCCTTTTATGCGTGCCTCGTGCACAAGGTTGGCGGTGTTCATCCGCACGTCGTGTAACGACAGCTCGTCTACTTCCACCTTGTTGCTTAGTAAAGGCATCAATTGCACTTTGGCCACAATCTTGCCCACATTGGCGATGGTATCGGTTTGTCCCGCTATCGAATCGTTGGCTTGCAGCACCCTCACGCCCTCAACACCGAGGTCGAGTGGAAACACAAGTCTCACCCTATCCACTGTTATCTCCATGCCCATCTTTTGCGAAGCATAGCTCGCAACCCGCTTAACAGCCCAGTTTTGTACTGGTGGGCAGTAAAGCAGAACCACTAAGATAAGAAAAAGCACAATCGGGATGGCAATGGCTATGACAACCCATCGGATATATTTTTTCATACAAAAATGTTCGCTCGTCTATCTATTTACCTTCAAGACTCCTAATTTATCCTGCAAAGTAAGCATTTTTTTTTGAATAAATGCTACCTGTATGCCAAAGAAATTTTAATGAACAACAATTTGTTTGAAATAAGGATAGAAAGGTAACAAATGCAACACAAATGTGCAATTGTCATTAAAATCATTCTTAACTCATGTAATGAGCAACTTATACAAGGGAGTCATCCTGACTTAAATTATTTCTATAATATCGAGAAGTGTTTTTCACCTTTGTGCTGTAAGCCAAGAAGAACCCTTCGCTTATGTACGCAGTACCGTGCTAATTAACTCGCTGCTTATAATTTAACGAAAGCCTAACAACTTCCAGTTGCAACCATTCCACAACGCATCAAGTTGACAGCCCCTCAACTCAAAAACTTAAATTCTTATTATTTATTTTACAACCTCGACCTAATTTCCACTCCGTTTTAGCGAAAGTGTTGGCCGAAAAGTTGGCAAAAAGTCACTTTTTCTCGCTTTTTACGCCTTAGAGTTTGTCCATTTTTAAGCATAGTGCCTGCATTTTGCACCATTTTACCCTTCTAGTTTGGTTGTCAGCTCGTATTTTCTCAGCCCCAATTACCCACTTTTAACCCCTAAAAACCTACTTTTTAATGCCTATTTTGTCTCTTTAAGCCATGTTTTTCATAGCTTGAAAGGGTTTTGTTTATACCATTTCGGTGTATTTTTATGCTTAATTGCCTCGCATTTAGCTGCAAATTGCACTGCATTTAGCACCAAATTACCTTGCGTTTAGCACCAAAACGTACTGCATTTAGCACCAAAACGCACTGCATTTTGCTGCAAAACGACTCTATTTTGCTGCAAATATCCTTGAAACAGATGCAAATGGCAGTCTATTTTAATAATTATTCATTCTGCCGCATGTACATGTTGGCCCTATTTTGCATCACAACAAACCTTCGCGAGAATCGATTTTTTGCGGCAAGGTGAGCGGTTGGTGCACGAAAAGGGCACTCATAATGTTAAATTTCTGACCGAAAACTATACAAAACAGATGCGCGGAAGACACGAGCGAGTGTGCAACGGCACGAAGGGCATGTACGCTTGCGACGGCCAGCGCGAGCGTTTGTGGGGCATGCTGCCCACGGGCAATGGGAACAACATCATGAAAACGCTGAAGTAATCTACCATCGACACGCGGTTTTCAGTTTGTGGAAACCGCATGGAATAACTTCTGCCCTACCACTTTTTGACACCTGACCGCGTTTTGCCGCAAACAAATTGGCCATAATTTCATATTTCTTCGTATCTTTGTTTGGCATGTCGTTCATGGTCGGGGTGTTTATCTTGGTTTTACAGCACAAAGATAATAAACTCCTCTCAATTTGTAGAAATACTAAACTTCAAGACGACTTCATTCGAAAGAGTGTGGTAAGAGGTATGGATAAGGGATGAAGTGTGCTTTTAAGTTGTCCATCTATTTTTCATACTCAAATCATGTAGGGGCCATTACACCATTTGTTTAGGTAGTCATTTGTGTTGTATTACCATCCCGTTATTATCAAATATAATGGCTTTTCCATTTAGTGCATTGTGTTTATAACGGCATAAAGCTATTAAGTAATGGCTGTGTGGGTCAAAAAAAACCTTCTCCACCTCTGAACAACTTATTGTTGCGCTTATAACAGTGCGTGAAGATTGCTTCCAGAGTACCCTCTTTCTTAACGACAAAACATAAAGAGCCTATAAGCAAGATGCGTTTATCCCGAGTTTTGTGATACTCCATAGAACTATTCTTGTATAAATCTCCATACCCTGGTCTTGGAAGTTGCGTGTTGAAGAGGCTGTCCGAAAATACTTCTTGGTGGACTTTACCCATAAAATTGGTATTAGTCAATTGTTGATGCTGGCTTTCTCCTTCATTGAAGTACTCGTATCTTTCAACCTTTCCCGTATCATTATAGAATACGGCAAAACCATGAAGGTGATTATTCTTTAGCGAATAGAAATGCGATAGCTTGTGCGTATCGTCGTCGAAGTGATAATCTCTTCCAATAATGGCTCCTTTTTCACCTGCATATCTAATATGAATGGTAATCAGTTCAGATGCCTTTTTATTAAAGGTAATGTGGTTTTCACCAATGGTTATAAAGTCCATTACATAGTATTCGCCTTTCGCATGGTATTGCAATTTAAGTGCACTGTCAATGACGATGGTGCTTTTTCTCTTCTGCACATCCTTTATTATGTCTTTTTGTGGGGTGTTTGGTGATAAAGCGCATGCCGAGAGACATACAGCAAGCAATAAGTTGAAGATAAGTTTCATTTGATGTTCTTATTGTGGAAATAGTATCTGATAGGTTCAGATACAATCAATTTGGTATGACAATCTCAGGTGTTGGGTATTTACCATAGATCCATTGCTTAACTCTATTTATACTTTGCTTATGCACATTGTGGTTTGTGTACTGTGCAAGAAAGATGGAGTCTTTCTTATTTTCCCTCTCAACTACAAGCATTTCGGGGGTTATTTCTTTTATTTCAAAGGCTTCTGCACAAGATGCAGACGTGACAGTAAGGATGCTGTCGTTTATCAATTCATTTTCAGTCTTTATCTTATAGAGGGTGTCATTACTCACATATAGTACAAAGAAGGCTTTATGATACAAATCGGTATCATCTTCAAATCCACCTTTCAAGGTGTCCCATTGTATTTGTTTAGGAACGAAAAGTCCACCATGCTTAATTTTCTGGTTG
>ERZ773014.562-NODE-562-length-25192-cov-20.518916_pt1 | contig 25192 bp, 26 predicted proteins | sample MGYA00580841_ERZ773014 | MGnify/ENA primary metagenome ERZ773014 (study PRJEB29015, sample SAMEA2737989) | human oral metagenome | biome: human oral; feature: human-associated habitat; material: dental | place: China | collected 2067 ... | reverse complement strand
TGCCCGCGAGCGCGATCATAATGATCGATATAATACGTGCGACGGCAAACATCCCGTTTGTTATGATCGTAAGGTTATTCTGAAAGGCGTTGTCGCCGCCCTTTAGTCCAATGTCTGAACTAAAATGCGCGGCAGCGGATGCCGTCGTGCCATCCATGAGGAAAAGGGCGGCAGCAGCGACAAGGATGCCAAGCGGCAAAACGCGCCGCAGATCCTTGATATGTTGGTGCATATTCCTCACTCCCATCATTTTCTTGCCTTGATGCTGTCAAGAGCATCCTGACCTGCCGCAATATTGCGTTGTGCGGACTGCTGTGTATTCGCCTCGATGGTCGCGCGGCGCAGATTCTCTGCCTGGTAGTGCGATGCCTCTGCCGCGATGGCGTTGCTGTACATCTTCGTCATCTGGAGGAGTGCCAGTACGCTGTTGGCATTGATGGCGTTGCCTGACTGCATGACCTGCATGGTTCCCACCGCCTGATTCGACGCATTCAGTGCCTCTTGCGTAGACTTTGCGATCTCTAGGTTTGCCTGCTGTGTGTTCTGTGCGGACTGCGCCGCATCCCTAAATGTGGCAGAAAGCGTCTCCTCGCGGCGGCGTTCGTTCATAATGCCTGTGGCGACAGTGGTGTTGCCGCTTAGGATGGACTGAAGATCCCCAAGACGCTCACGCCAGGCGGTATCGAGAGGATTTTTATTGGCGTCCTTGCCGCCGCTCCAGATCTGACCAAGTACCCCCTCCTGTCCCATCTTTTCATCAAAGATCTGTTTCTGCTGTGCGCTCTGCATCTGAGCGTATTTTTCGATCTCTGCACGGCCGATCTTCTTTGCGTTGAGGATCATGAGTGCCAGCTCTTTCTCCTCTGCTGACAGGATCTTTGCTGTCTGGATCGCCGTCTTGATGGCTTCCTCAATGTTCTTTTGGTCAATGACCGCAATCGCCGCTTTACTGTGACGCCCGGATGGAATCATGGCAAGCAGCGACGCGGAAATGCCGAAGGCAACACCGACGGCGACGACTGTTTTTCTGACTTTCATCATGGTGAAACACTCCTTTTTGATAGTTCTCCTATTCCATAATTCATGATAACGGAAAATTTTGCTGAGAAATCCTATCTTTTTTCATTTTTCCATTTTTTGATGTTAATTTGGCAATTCTTTGGTCATCTGCATCATTTTCCCCTGATCAATGATGTGAAAGAATGGCTCACGCATCAGGATGAATATGCGTGTATGGTCTGTATCTTTGTCAATCACCAGACGATTGTCCTGCATCTCGATGCTATGTCCCGTCTCGTGCATCAATTTGAGAAGATCAACCGTAGATGAAACGCTGTACTTTTCAATCACTTTCTTGACGGCGATCTCATTTTTTGCCGCATAATAGAGGTTGAGCGTGAGAAATAGAAGCAGTGCATTGACGAGAATCAGAAGTTTCGTAAGAACGCGCAGCCCGCCCCCTTGGCAGCGCAGATAAATCCAGCTGCCGATCATCAGGATGAGCAAAGAAATGCCCGCCGTTTGAATTAGACTCATCATGTTCCTCCCTCATCCATATTGATACATTTGATAGAGGTTCATGTAGGCACGATGCACCTTGGCCATATAGTCCAGTGTCTCCCGATAGGGAGGAATCCCACCATACTGATAGATAGCGGCACTGCCGGCGTTATAAGCGGCGACAGCTGTCGTTACGCCGTATGCACCAAGTCCGCCGAAGTTATCGAGCTGGATGCGCAGATAGATCGTACCGCCGAGAATGTTGCCGAGCGGGTCATATGGATTCACGCCAATTCCTGCCGCCGTAGCAGGCATAAGCTGCATGAGACCGATCGCACCGGCAGGACTGCCCGCCTCCATATAAAAGTTGGATTCCGTCTCCATGACGGCCGTGATGAGAAGCGGATCGACGTTGTAGCTCGCCGATGCATAAAGGATGGCGTTTGTGATCCAGTCACACTGTGCTTCGTTGCCGTTATAGGTACTAGCATCAGAATAGATGACGCTATAGAGGTCTGCAGCTTCTCCCCTGCACGGCAGGAAAGCGCTCAATAAGAGCGAACAAAGGATAAATAATCTGATGTGGTGCATAGCATTCTCCTTTCTTGTCCGTACCTATAGTATAAATGACCGGAAGGTCAAAAAAATCCGCTCTTTTGTACAAAAAGAACCTGCCAAAATTGTGGTGACCCCAAAAAGTTAGATCCTCTATGTCTAACTTTTGGGGGGCACTACAAATGACAGGTTTTTTTGTGTATGTATGATGTTATCAACGTGTGAACTCTGTTGGCTGGGTGTACGGAGGATTTTGGGGCAGTGGATGCACGCCCTTTCCGTGCATCCATTCGTCCATGATCTCAACGAATTTGTGGATGTCGGCCTCGTGGAGCGGATAGTAGCTGCGCTCAATCTGCTCCATCGGCACGGCCGTAAGAATTGTCTCAAACGGGATGCTGCGCTGCCATTGATAGTAGGCAAGTGCCCATCCTGCCCAGTAGGCGGGCGTTTTCTCTGCATAGAGTGCCGCAGGATAAGGCGGCTGCTCCATATTGAGTTCCCATAGGCAGTCCCATAGAAGTTCACAGCCGGTACGCCCGGCAACGTAACGAGGATTCCCCTTGCCAAACTGATCGGCCACACCGGAGTCCACGAAATACTCTGCCGCTTTCCCGATCGGTATATGGCAGGTATTGACGGCATAGTCAAACATGTTGCCAAGATTCACCTGTGCGTCCGCGATATAGAGATCTGAGTAGGATCTTGTCATCATTCCTTATTCCCTCCTGGATGATACGTTCGATGGTCAGCTTGTTGGGAACACGAATCTGCCCTCGGAGAGAGCGTCGATAACCGTCACGCGCACGAACATCGCGCTCCATGTACAAACGGATGTATTTCTGTGCCGTCTGGTAGGCACGTTTGAATGTCAGCCGCTCAAATGCCCGCTCCGATCTTACGGCAACCTGTTCCCCCAGTTTGCCAAGATGCATTGCTTCACTGAGTTTGTCCAGACTGATACGGTTCTGCAAAAAATCCGTTGCATACTGAAAATACGAATCGTCCGCACGATACCCCACAACAACATCTGCCCGGGTCAGGTCTACCGCAAAGTTTTGGATGAGATACTCCCGCGCATAGTCGCTGTCATCATCCAGATTGTTCGGCTGTCGATGCTGCAATAGTGTTCCAATCCAGTTGAGTGTGTGGTACTGCTCTGAATTTAGGTTGACGATGTTCAGTCCATCCATTTTTAATGTATAGCCCGAAACGACGCCTCTTTTTCCACGCTGGCAAGACCACTCTTTGGCGAGTTCCATATCCTCTGTACAGTAAAAGCACCTACCAAAATCATTTTCCTCACGACATTTCGACAGGCTTGGCCAACCAACGGCATCAACTGAGCCGTGGAAGAGGATGATTTGCCGCTGCGTGAGCTGCGCAGGAAGAAATTCCTCATGGAGATAATGTGCGTTGAGATAGGCGCGTGTCCCAGCTGAGATCTCTCCCGCATCGAAGGCGCGTTCGATGCGTTCTCGCAGTTCGCGCTGCGCCTCTGGGATCAGTGCAGCCTGTCCCGCAGATTCAAGGATGGCAATCTTCTCCTGAATCCTCGGCGGCATTTGCTCATCTGCATAAATATCCGGTACGTTTTCATTGCGCATAGGCCTTCCTTTTCTCAGCAAGCTGCCGCATCATACGCATGACGCAAAAAACACAGATTGATCCCACGATCATTGTAGGTAATCTTCGGGTTCTCGATTTTCCCCGAATGATAGGCAAACTGAATCACATAGCCGCTGAGTACTGCCTCAAGTTCAGCGGCATTTTTGATCTTTTGATTCCGCCACGCCAAAACGATCTCGTCGTACTTCTCCATACGTCCACCTTAACGCATGATTCTCTGATGCCATTATACCACATTATTTTAGGGAATCGCTGATAAATAGCGGATGATCGGATCAGGAGATTCGGCAAATTATCAGCGATTCCTTAGAGAAAATTTCTTTTTCAAGCGATCACACATCGCATCCATACAGTTCTCGATGTATGGATCTTCGTCTGTCAAGATTGCCATATAGTCTTTCTCTTTGTCTTTTTTGGCAAGGGAGGCAAGGTACAGTCCAATTGCTGCACCAACAACAACACATAGAATCCATGAGAGCATGATGTTCTCCTTTCATCGACACGCAGCATCTATCTGCTGTTCCAACACTTTCGTTTCTGCGCGATCTTCACGCTCGTTCTGCTCCTCGATCTTAAGTGTGACTTCGTTGAGCCGCTGCGTTTTCATGCGGAAATCTTCTTCCTTTGGAAATGTCTTGCCAAGCCCTGCCGCACAGTCCTTCACCTCCTAATGCAGATGCGCCAGATCAGATTCCGCCGATGCCAGTTTCTCTGCCACGCGCTGCGGTGCTTCCATGAGACGTGACGCATTCGCCTCCACTGTGCTCACCCCAATTTTGAATGAAGTGGTACTTTTGCCGGAGAGTATCACCTCGATGCCGTGCCGGTCTTTCTGCACCACAGATACCTTCATGCCGCGATAGGCTCCGCGCGGCGTTTCCTTCATCTGCCCATCATAGATCGCCCGTGCACATTCTGCGAATGCTGTTCCGATTTCCTCCGGTGTCTGATACGTTTTTCCGTTTAGGATAAGCACCTCTTTATTTGGATGTGCGCTTAGTGTATCAACATCTGTGCGTAATGCCAGGACAAATCTTTCTGCCGTCTTGATGCTTGCCGGCAAATGTACGTTCAGCTGCCTTGCAATCCGTGTCTGGTCGCTCAGATATTGTGCCCGCTCTGCACCGAGTTTTTGCAGGTCGCTGCGCAGTTCAAACTGTTCCTTTTCAAGGGAGAGCAGCAGCGGATATGAGGAGTCCTTTGAAAAATGATTCCGCAGCTTGTTATCCTCAAAGATGTACCCGTATGTACTTGTGTAGCTTTCATAAAATTCGCGCAATGCTGCCTGATGCCGGATGAGATCCATATCGCTGCAGTCTTGCAATTCTGCGTCATACATTGCGCGCATCCGATCACGGATCTGCATCGCAAGGCGCACCTGAGCAATGCTCTTTTTATCGAAAGTCTGCGCCTGAATCTCTCCTTGTGGAGAGTAATAGACGATGCTGCCATTTTTTTCGTAATACCCGAACGGCAGATTTTTTTCGGCCGCTTTTTCCTCCTTCGGCGGGGGAAGCTGTTGCGCTGCCGATTGATAGGTATGTTCCGACAATGAGCCAAGCACAGCGGATAGTTCTTCTGCAAGTGCCTTGCCATCATGTCCCTCGACGTGAGGGGTAACGCCAAAGGCAAAGCTGCGCACCGACAGCGTTCCGAGAACATCCTCCGGATGTTCTCGGAAATAGTGGTTCATGTAATATTCGGATGTGATGTACTTGCCGCCGCGATAGTCAGTGGTTTCCTGCCGATCGGCGTGTACCCATTCCGGCAGCGGCGCATCTGCAGAAAGCTCCTTTTCCCTCTTGCGAAAGATAAGAAGATCCGAAAGTGCATCTGTCCCCGCACCGGCAAATAGTTTGTTTGGCAAACGCACCGCACGAATCAACTCTCCTTTTCGAGCAAGTTCGCGCCGCAGTGTCTCATCCTTTTTGTCCATCGTCCCATGACTCGTAATAGCAACAACAAGTCCACCGGGACGCACCTCATCCAGCATTTTCTTCAGGAAGTAATCATGGACAAAATAGTTCTTGGGATAGTTTTTATCGGTGATGATATAGTCCCCGAACGGGACATTAGAAATAGCAAGATCAAACGAGTTCTGCGGAAAGCTCGTGTGCTCAAATCCCTGATTTACAATGTCAGCACCATCTGATGCGTAACGGGCGACCTTAGCCGACAAGAGGTCAAGCTCAATCCCAATGCGATGACTCCCTTCTTTCATTCTGTCCGGCATATAGCGCAGGAATCGCCCCGTTCCGGTGGATGGGTCAAGAATATTTCCCGACTGAAACCCTGCCCTATGAATCCCTTCATAAATTGCCTGAACGATTTCTGGCGGCGTATAGAATGCATCCAGTGTGGATGCACGGGCGGATGCAAATTCTGCTGCTGTCATCACCTGTTTTGCCTGTTCATATTCTCTGTGCCACGCTGTGTTGTGCGCATCAAACACTTCAGAAATCCCACCGAATCCGGAATACGCATGCAGCACCGCGAGTTCCTCCTCAGTGGGCTGCCGACCATCTCGATCCAAATTGTTGACAATCTGCACAGCAGCGAGATTCCGCTGAAAGACCGCACGTTTCCCTGCCGTCGTTTCCATGTCTGCTGCAAGGTCAATCTGCGAAAAATCTACGGTATAAGCATCGCCTGTTTCTCGTACGCCTTCTTCCGATGTTGGAGCAACTTCTGCCGTGATCGAAGATCCCGTCTCTAATGTCGCCTCCACATCAGAAAGAATCTTCTGTTCCAGTGTCTCCTCAGGCAGATCGTTATTTCCTATGGGTGCAACGGATTCCTTTGCTTCCACTTCGATTGGTGGTTCTTCCGCAATCGCAGCCTCTGTACGTTCTTGACGCATCTCTGCTGATGGAACATCTGCCCATGTCTGTAGAATATCGTCATAGGAACGCCCGGACAGCTCTGCAAGCTGCGCGAAAAGTGCTTCTCTCACGTCACTGCTGTCGATCCCTGCATAAGGATATAGCGCACTGCCCATCGGGAGTGCGTCGGCAAATTCACGGAACGTTATATCATGCAAAAAATCACCGCTTGGATCGTCTGCATGAAGTCCACGATACCAGTCTCTGATGGACATCTCAAGTGACGGCTCTATTGGGTTGTCTGGCGATACCTCAATGGGCTGTGCAGACAGCTCCTGTATCTGTACAGAAGCCATCTGCTCCGGCACACCCCCATACGTCACTGCAATGGCGTAATATGCTCGACCGATTAGGGCATCCCGCTCCTCCTGCGCTATGCTCTGCGTAGACATAAGTTCACGCACGAAAGAAAGGTAGCTCTCACGGGATTCGGCTTCCGTGATACGACCTTCCTCTCGCGCGTGCGCAATTTCTGTGAAGATGTCCTCAGCGAACTTTGCATGAAGTTCCTGTGGGACATCGATAGAGACGCTTCCTACAGGGATTCTTCCTCGAACGGCGGCATCACTTCGTACCGCAGAATTTCCCTCACCTCTGCCAGGACGCTGTTGTACGCCCGCGTCCACTTCATCACGTCGTCCTTCTTCAGTTGTTCGGTCACGCCGTCCCGCTTGCAGGCTTCCTCCGTCATCCGGGTGAACTGCTCGAACATCACGTCCTCGTAATCCCTCAGATACTGCTCTGCGGTTCCCTCGCGAATCATCCGTGCCCATTCCTTTGGATGCACTTGGCGTAAATAATTCCGTCGCATACTCCCCCACTCGCCGAAACTGGTGTGAAGGATTTCTTCCTCTGTCATTTGAATCTGCCTCCTTATTTTTCTTTGCTCTTTCCTGCTGCGCTTTGCGAATTGCATTCCCAAGCGCATCCAATATATCTTTTGATGCGTCATGTACCGCATCAAGGATAACGGCGATATGAACATTTTGGGGAATGTCTTCGATAGGGGGCGGCTGTGGTTGCAGCAGCCCAAGACGCGCCCGCACAACATGCTCCACACTCCTGACGATGAAATCTTCTGGTTTCGTACGCCGCTGACGGACAAGCGCAACGGCTTTTTCATGGATCGCTTCATCCAAGGACTGCCTCTGCGTACCCCCCAATACATTCTTTGCCGCTGCCTCATCTTCCGCCGTGAAGTTCCACAATACATTCCGCAATATCGCATCGCCGCTGCGAAAACCGGCAGTATCGCGTACATCGTAAACGTATCGGAGCGCATATTGACCGTTTTCCTGCGGCACAAGCAGGGGAATGCTCACAGCGTCTCCTGCCAGTTTCGTATGGAATGCCTTTTGCCAAATGTCCTCCGAAGCAACCGCAATGGCATCATCCGGCGCACGATCATGCAAATTAAACTGTTCAATAATGGAATATTTGTGGAACTTTGCCATCGTATTGAGGAAATTCCTGTACTTTTCTGCGTTGCCGGCCACATCTGCCAGATGTTTCCTGACTTCGTTTTGCAGCATCTCCTGCTCATTCATATCGTGTCCTCCTATAAAAGCAACCCGTCACTTTCATAGTAACCCACAAATTTATCAAAAAAATCCTATGTTTTTGCAGGAGGAGCTTTTCCTCACATTCATTGTAACATCTTTTATTTTTTATTGCAACTTTATTTAGTCGCAAATAAAAAGATAGACTACAGAAAATTAACATTCCGAAGAAAGTTCGCGGGGCTGTCTGCCCCGCCGCTCCGAGCAAGAGGGCGTGCCCTCTTGCATTTCCCATTGAACGCTTGTCGCTAGGCAGAGGGGCAAGGGTTTCCCTTGCCCCTTGCGGGGATAGCTTCGGGCATCGTCACGTGTCAAGGGCAAGCCGCTCTCGCGGTCGCCGATGGCGCCCCTTGACACTTCAAAGCCCCATAGAGCGATCGTTTTGCGGTTGTTCATAGTTTATATAAAAAGACGCTCAAAAACGTAACAGAGAGCCTCTGAGAGCGTTTGAGATGTATTTCTGCTTCGTTGGAACCCGCACCCGAAGAGAGCGAAACTTTAATAGGTTAGCTCATGTATTACCCGATGTGTTTTTTGTCTGTCGTGTCCGAACGAGACTTCTCTCCTGTATTTGATCTTTTTCCCTCGCCTCTTTTTCTATCTGTTTTAGAATATAAGAGGGATATGACAGATTCGGATGCTCCTGTTCCCAATTCTCTGGTTTGCAGCGCGATAGGAGAGGAATTAAGTGTTTGGATTCTACACCGTCATTTAGGAGTGCTTTTACGATTTTGACTTCCATCGTGATGTTATAAGGCAGCCGGATTGCACCTTCGATTTTTTTCCGTTGGTACTGGTACTCGGATTCAGGATCTTCCCTCATATTGGATCGTGGGATGACAACGTAGTGGCTCAGTTTTTCCTGCTCCCTTATGTTTTCATGCGCAGAGAGCTTTTCTTCCAAGAAATGATCTGGTTCGCTTTCTCGATGTCCAAGCATCTGATCTTTCACCACAGAAAAAAGGTCGATAAGTCGCTGCTTGCAGCCTTCAATATGCTCACTGTAAAGAGGTGATGCCATGACAACACCTTTGCGCATGATCGGATCTACGTTCTTTTCAAGAATACGGAGAATTTGTTTTGGATGTTGCTGTCTGTCCGGCTCTCCTTTCTGGTACTTACGGAGATAATCCCGATAGATGCGCTCGATGATGTTTTCTTCATCGTGGTCTATTAGGACGATCGCTTTTTTCTCCTCCATGTAGTCACGAGCAAATTTTCGATATACGTCTGTTTCGCTGTTCATACGCGCGGCACAATAGTTTTGTATTGCCGCATATCGCTCTTGCCCCGCAGAGAGTGCAAAGAGCAGTGTACTCAGGTAGGATTCATCTTCTCGTCGGGCTGCGCTCTGCTCTATCACTTGCCGGACGATGGGCAGAGGAAATCCGTCCTGCCGGATCATGGCAAGCCCAATCCGATAGTCTCGCTGCATGGTATCTTCCTGTGCGGCAAGACGGCGCAGGTAGCTTTCTTTGGCTTCCTGCAATGTTCCTTCTGCCCTCTCTGCCCAGTGTTCATTGATCGCTTCCATGACTTTTTCGGTATACAGCATCATAGCGCGTGTGTCCGAGAGTTGTTTTGCCATCGGGGACTTCTCTCGTATGACGGAGGTGACGCTCTTAATATCATATCCTCGTTCCAAGAGGCGGATCGCCGCTGTCAGATCGTGGTCATAGATTTCTGCATGAGAACTTCTCTTGACATGATCTTCTACCTCTCTGTCACGTCTGATCATGAGTTTGCCAAGCATATCCAGATAGGAAATGGCGATATTCCTCATCTTTTCCTCCTCATATCAACTACTGTGCAGCGCTTTACTCTCCTCGATAAACTTTGTTAGAAATATAAGCTGTTACAATTTCTCGTGCTTCCCTTAGAGATTCTCGCATTATCTTGAGCCGATGAATGCAATAGAGGTTAAAACATAACAAGAAGACAGTCAAAATACCGAGAGCAACAAAAATGACATCATACAGCATTACAATACCTCATTCCTAATAGATGCATTACAAAACAACAATTTCTCCCTGTAAATTGTCCGCTTTTTCCACAAGAATGTTGGAGCGGATCAGCCAGTGTCGGTTAAATTCTTTCGTTCCATAGGTTCGTACCATTTCTTTTGCCGCAAGTACGCCCTCTGTATTGACAGCGACATAGGAAAGCGATACGGGACAGGCATCAAGAGCGAGCTGAAAAAGGCGTGATCCGTAGGGAGAGACGTAATAATAGTGGCGTTTTTTTGTCGCTGATGCGAGAATTTCTATCTGCCTCCGATTAAGCCCAAACATAGCGTAGTTTTCAGCCGTTTTCTCTTCCAACGCATCGTTATTTGGCAGGAAGATACGGCTGTAGCACGTATCGAGTACAGTATGGAAGATGGGACTGTTGACAATATCGGTGATGGACTGCGTAGCAAAGATAACCGAAGCGTTTGCCTTACGGAGAACTTTGAGCCATTCGCGGATTTTTGCAGCGAACTGCTCATTGTCAAAGAAGATCCAGCACTCGTCCAAAACGATGATGGTCGGCTCGCCCTTTAGGCTCTGCTCGATTCGATGGAAGATATACATGAGGGTCGTTCCAACGATCTGTGGTGTACTCATGAGTTTTTCCATCTCAAAGGTCTGCCACGATCCGAGTTGGAGGCTGTCAACATCAGAGTCAAAGATGCGGCCATAGGGTCCGCCGGAGCAAAGCGGCGCGAGCGCCTTTTTCAGTTCTTCTGACTGGATTGCATTCACAAGGTTCGTCATGCGGCGCAGCCGCTTATTCTCTCCTGTATAGGATGTCGCCACAGCTTCCAGTGCATCCCAGATCAGCTGCTTTCGCTCCGGTGTAATTTCAAGGTTCTCCTGTCGTACATAGTCGCACAGCCACTCCAGTGCCCATTGGCGCTCTTTGTCATCGTCGATCTGTGCAAGCGGCTGAAAGGACAGTGCACCGGATTCTTCGTTGCCAAGGTCAAAGAAAGTTCCTCCAACACCACGTGTCAGAACGTAGCTGGATGCCCCTTTATCAAAGACGAAGACACGCGCATTTTTATATTTCCGAAACGATGCCTCCACCATATTGAGAAAGACGGATTTTCCTGCACCGGTTGGTCCGACAACGAGTGTATGCCCGACATCGCCGACATGTAAACTAAGACGAAATGGTGTATTGCCGGAGGTTTGCGTATAAAGGAGAGGGGGGCCATCCAAATGATGATTGCGTGAGTCGCCTGCCCAAATGGTCGAAAGCGGCATCATGTGGACGAGATTTGTGCATGAAACCAAATGACGACGGACGTTGCGGCCGACGTTACCGGGGAGCGTTCCCATCCATGCATCGACGCTGTTGAGGTCTTCCATTTTTGCCTTAAATCCGATGTTGTTGATAGTCTGAACGATGTTCTTCGCCCGCATATCCGCTTCATCCGGCGAGTTGCCCAAGATGACGATACAGGAGGTGTAGTACCCATAGGAGGTAATATCCGATTCGATAAGCCCTTCCGCCTGTTTCGCCTGTTGGTATTTTGCGACAGCCGTCTGATTGATGTTGCTGTCGTCTTCCTTGCCGGTCGTAAATTCGCGCAGCATATCCATAAGGCTCTTAAATTTCGCTTTCCACTCTTTTGTTTTCTTGCCAACAGCATCCAGTGCATCTAGTTTTCCTAAGCAGTAGTAGCGTGAGATCCACCGATACGAGAAGTTCTGAAGGTTGAGTGCATCAAAGATCCCAAAGATGGTGTTGTCCATATATCCGATGATCGTGATAACACGCATGTGCTTTTCCCCGAGCCTTGGTTCAAGACCGCCCGAAAGGGCGGAATCACATAGGAACTGGTCGAGCAGAAGCGGATGCTTGGGCAGCCGAATCCTGCGCCGATGCATGGACACAGTGGAATAGAGATAGGACACCATCTCATCGGGAGACAAAGTCTCACAGGGTATTTGACAGGCAATGAACATTTGACAGACTTCATTGACAACGGTACGGAAGGTGCTAAGATAGTCTTCCCTCGTCAAGCCTTTCTGTTTCTTCCCCTCCACAACGAAGGAGCGCAGACGTCCCTCATGGTCATTTGGCGGCATCCAGTAAAGTGTGGCGTAGTAATCCGACTCAAAATGAGAGTCCCCACTGCTGAAGTAGGCTCTGCGCTCATCGTCCATGATCTTGGTAATCGGGTCTTGAAAGTAGGAATCCGTCGGATAATCCGTTGACGGAATACGCTGGGCTTCAAAGAACATGACCCATCCCGTTTCCATTGCCATAAAAACGGAGTTCAGCTTCTGCGTCATAATAGACAGTTGTTCCTTAATCGCCGAATCCAGATCCGGGCCACGATAGCGGAATGTGGTCTGTATGGATCCGTCTTTGTTTAAGACAAGTGTCGGCTCCTCGGCAACAATCCTCGCCCATGGCAGGGTATATTTCAGCGGTTCACGTTTGACCAAAAACCGATCCAAACGATACATTTATTCATTCCCTCCTTGGGTGTCTGATACAAGTGCCGACATTTTTTCCACATGACTTTCTGCATTTTTTAGAACATCTTCTCTTTCTTCCTTCGTTTCGATGGTCGCATGGAGAAATTCGGAAAGGTCTCCGAAACCGGTGATCGGTGGGTGCGCATTGGCAAGAAAGATCCCGGGGATGCTGCCCCAAAAGACTTCTTTCAAGTTATACTCCTCGACGATATACGGGATTTCTGCATGATTCAGCACAGCGCGAAGCTCTGCTTGAAATGGTGCGTCATGCTCCTCATCCAGCGGAAAGAGGAAAGTATCGGTGTAATAACCGTTATAGTCGCCAAAGAGGTCATCCGTCGCCATATGACGGATGACAGAACGTGTCGGAAACCAACGTGATGTGTATTTCAGGAAGTCACGTTTTGCCTGTTTCTCGCTAAATAGGAGCAGTCGGCGTGTGTGTCGGTACGTGTGTGCCTCAAACTGCTGATAAAGCGCATCTATCTCATCCGGCGCAAATAGGGAGAGGACACAGATGCGCTTTCCATTGATAAATACGTCGTTGCTGCCAAACGCAAAGGTAATGTTCTGTGACAGCAGCGCATCCATATAGAGCGGACAATCCGGCATTTCCTGCCGATCTTCGCCCATGGAAAGAGAAAAGGAGAGCACATCCATGATCTCTTGATATTCCAGCAGACGCGCCTGTGTGAGTTTTTGAAAGTCACTCACAAAATGATGTATCTCGCGGTCAAAATAATCTACGCTTCCTGCGGACATGATACCCGGACGCAGTGCATTCTCAACGCGACCGCCCGCCTCAAACGGATTCCAGCCAATGATGAGGTAGTCCTGCGCCGGTACCCCCGCAACGTGCTGGTGTTCGTTCCATAAGACCCAGCCACGACAAAATGCCCGTAACGGAACTGTGGAGAAAAGATCCGTCGTATATGGGGCATATGTAATGACACTGAACATTGATCCGTCTTTTTGCTTCATCACGGAAGGACGAACGATGCCTCCCCACGGAAGCCATTCCTCGATTGCAGTAGACTGCAGTCCAAATTCATTGAGTGATGCCATGTTGTTTTTGCTGTATCATCATTTCTTCGATACAACATACTCCTTTCTGCACTTTATTTCTTTGATAGAAAAATAGCTCATCTTTTTTTGATGAGCCATAAAACATACTACCTTGACATCAGGGTAGATCGCCCCTGCTGTGTATAGGCAGAGCATGTCTTGATCTTCCCTTGTTTTAATTTTTGATAATACGAGGAGACGGCTTCTCTGCGCGGGCTGCACTGCAGAACAGCAGTCTCGATGCTTGCCATGGGAAACCGTGCCCTCTTCATCTCCATAACGACTGCGCGGTCAACCTCGCTTGTAAAATATGCCAGTTCCGCTCCTGCATCAAAGAACTCGTCTTTTTCGATCTGAGAGGTCTTCGGCAAATGAGTTTTTACCGCCTTCGTGTAATAACGTGCAGCATCGCCCATCTCACTTTCTTCCTCAAAACTGCAATGTCCATGAATGACATTCACACGCCGCAGTGCCTCATGCTCTTCGACCAGTGCCATCGCACGATCAGGATCCAGGACTCCGCGATTATCGACCTCCCACGTAATGAGAGCACCATGTCTTGCTGCCTTTTCTGCAAGGTTTGTTGCTTCCGACACGGTATGAACATCCAAAGCACCGTTTTCCTCTGCCCACGTCCGCTCAATAAACGCGGTAACATACCCGTGTGCGCCACATCCCCATAGGGCATTCTCTGCATACACAGGAAAATCGACGACGCTCATCTTGCTTTCCATGCCGACCACCACCGCTTATGTGCTGTAATAACGTTTCTTGTTCATATATGACTTAATACAATCAAAGAACTGAACATCGCTCTTACAGACGTAAATCGCCAAAAAATGCAGGAGAAAGGTGAAAATGAGGATGTAAAAGAACCCGAAGTTCAAGATGAGGAACACGGCAAACAGTGCATTCCACACGAGGACAGGCTTCGGAACCCCCGCCAAAAGCGAAGGCTCTGTCAGCCCTCGGAAGAAATCCACATCATACCAGGAACTTACTGCTTCTTCTCTGTCTGCCACAATACATCACCCCCCTTAAAAGAGGAGTCCTGTGCCGAGTTTTGAAACAACCGATGCCGCTCCCATGCCAAGTCCTATACCGCCCACGCCTTGAACCCCACGTTTTGCAATCTGGTTCTCGAAATTCATCGTAACTGATAGGCCGAGCAGTCCTGCTCCTGCTGTTCCAATCGCCATGGCAATCGGTCCCGTGATGGTTTTCTGGAACTTTTCGAGCGGCGTTGTAACGACGGAGAAAGTGTCGTCTGCCTGGCTGGCAAAGGATACATCGTTCGTCAATACGACTGCCCCCATCATCCCCAGCTGCAGCATCAGCAATTTGTTCTCTTTTACAAATTTTCCGGCGGCGTAGATTTTCTTTTTAACATTCATGATACATATACCTCCTTGAAGATCTTTCATACAAACATTTTTATCATACATCGAAATGATTGCCTAAAATTCCTATGTTCTTTCATTTTGATAATTTTTTATACGACAGTATGATAAATATACTTTTTCGCAGCAGGATCCCATCGGTCAATTTCGAGAATTTCCTGTACCTTTCTGCTGTTCCCCGTATATTTAAGATAAACGACATAGTGTACTGCTTGGGCGATGGTTGACTGCTGCAGATTTCTTGAGACACGTGCCGTCATGTTCTCCAGGCGCAGCAGTGTGTCCACGGCAGAGTTGCTGTGCACGGTGGAGCACCCGCCGCCGTGTCCCGTCGACCATGCATCCAGAAGTGCCAATGCCTCACCGGAGCGCACCTCTCCGACGACGATGCGGTCCGGTGTCATGCGCAGCACCTTACGCAGACAGTCCTCCATGGAAAATGTTTCCGTTGCACGCATCTGTACATAGTCGGCGGCACTGCACTGCAGCTCCGGCGTGTCCTCGATGAGAATAACCCGATCCTTTAGTTTCGATATTTCGGCCAATATGGCATTGAGGAATGTCGTCTTGCCGGATTTTGTTCCTCCGGCGGCAATAATATTTTTCTTGTCATGGATTGCTTCAATCAGAAAGTGATACTGCTTTTCGGTGAGTGTCCCTTGTGCTACATAATCCTCAAGTGTAAAGATGGTTTCCGGATGCTTGCGGATGTTGAGTGTCGGTGCGGGGACGATACGCGGCAGATTTCCTTCAAAGCGGCACTTCGGAAAGAACGGATTCGGCGGGATTTCCGCATCGAGCGTGGGGCGGTCGGGCTTAACCAGTTGGTTGGTCAATGCGGCAACGTTAATGATGATGACTAGCGTATCTTCAGGAGAAATGCTTTTTCCTGTAAAGCTTCGTCCTTTCCCCAGGCTGTCTGTCCATATCTTCCCATCCGGATTCACGTATACCTCAAAGACGTTTTTGTCCTTCATATACGGCAGGATGGACTGCATCGATGTGATGAGCGCATCCATAGTGATCTGATACTGTTCACTGTTGCGGTTCATGTCTATTCCTCCGCACTAATTGATTATTTCTAAGAACACGTCAGTATCGACGTCGTCACTTTCTACGAACTCTGCATCATCCATATCAAAGTCGTCCGGTGTCGCTTCATCCATATCATCATCGCCGTCGAAGAACATATTAGAGAAACGTTTCTCATCCAAAGTTTTCTCCTCCGAATGTGACTGCAACGCAAGAATGGATGCATCATCGTCCATCAGCCTTGATACGGCATCCGCCGGCGATTCAGGCGCAGCATTTTCTTCGCCCGTAAAGAATATGTTTTTTTTCTCCATTTCTTCGCGCACACGGGCTTGATGTTTATTTTCCACATCACCTGCCCGCGCAGGAGTTGCCGATGCAGTATCTATCGTTTTCGGACTTTCTGACCGTGTCCGATGATCGGCGGTCTCGTTATTTTCGAGATGGTCGGACTGCTGCGTATGTTCTTCGCTGGTTTCTGCAGGCTGCTCGTCAGATTCTTTTTTTGCCTCAATGTTTTTCTCCTTCTCTTGTTTAGATTTCTCCTCAAGAAAGCGGGTGATGATTTCCTGCTCGCGCTTTTCCTGCTTTTTTGCAAGCTGCCGGACGTATTCTTGATAGGATAGCCCTGCTTTCTGCGCTAAATCCTCAAGCACACGCTGCCGCTCCTCTTCCTTGGCTTCCTGATCTGCTGCATGAACCTGAAACAGCTCCTCAAAATTCGTCACCTGTGTCACGGTATCACTCGTCGCAGGGCATTTTATTTGTGTCCGTTTGATGAGAAATGGGTGCTCATAGTAGCGCAGTTTATCCCCGAAGATCGCCTTATGTCCCGCAACAAAGACCAGTTCCTTCTCCGGGCTCATGTGGCTGACCTCATCCGGCGTCATGAGTTCTCTGCCGGTCTGAGAGGTAGAATTAGAGCCTTTGAACCACCCACCGCCTCCGTCACTGTGAGAGATGTTGGAGATGGTACGCTTTCCTAATGTTTTGGAAATGGCTTCTGCTGTTGCGCCGCCGGAATCGATATTCGGTGTAAAGTAGATGTGGACGTGGCAGTTTGAGCCGATGGAGTTGTCCTTTGTATATTCCTTGTTGAGTTGATTGACATCCTGGCAGACGATACAGACCTTGATGCCATAGCCCGCACAGATGGCAAGCGCAAGTTCAATACATTTCATATTGCCGAGCTGCGGGAACTCGTCGAGCATCAGGAGAAGACGCTGTTTCTTCGGTGCGGGCTTATTGGGATCGGTCTCAAACTTCATATCTCGGATGAGTTTCGAGCAGATCATCTGGATGAATAGCCGTGCGATCGGTTTAACAGCGGCAATATCCTTGACCTCCATGCAGAGGTAGAGAGAAACTTCCTGCTGTGGGTCGAGCAGGTCACGGATTGCAAAGTCCGAAACGGCGGTATTGTTCTGAACGACCGGATCCTGATAAATTGCCAAGGATGTCTGCGCCGTCTGCATAATGGAAGCTGTTGTCTGCTGGGCTCCGTTTAGGATATTGGCAGCGCACTCGGCAACTTTCGGATGCGACAGCAGCATGTGATACGGTTCATTTACCGGCAGTCCAGCAGCATCCACCGAATTCCACTGGATTTTCTCCCCACTTTCGATTTTCTGTTGCAAGGCGATGCGGATTTCATCAATCGACTGAACTTTCATATCAAGTTTTTTCACAAACGGACGAAAATCTTTGATGTATTCTCCATAAATCTCTTTGAGTGGGTTCTTCTTTCGCTTGATGATGCCGTTCTCATCCTTCAGCGGCTCCCCATCTTCTCCAACTTCCGGTACTTCCATAAATTCCTCAGGACTGATGTGCGGATAGTCACGCATATCCGTGAACAGTTCCTCTGTTGACTTGTCCGGACTGGACAGAAACGACATGATGTCCGTTGGACAGGGCAGCGGTCGATTTTCACGATGATGTTTATACAGGAGGTGCAGGATAACACCATTGAGGAGTGCTGCCGCAGAATTCGGCCAGAACTCATCACCTCCCTTTGATTCGCCATCCGGCCGCACCATGACCGAAACGATGGTCTGCACATCTGAAAGCTCCTCTGTGGTTCGATAGTTGACCTCAGCAAGCGGATTCCAACGCGCTGCAGACCCATCCGTACAGAGCGGCTGAAATTTGAGGACTTTCTGTTTCAGGACATTTTTGCGATAGCCGCTCGTCAGACTCCATAGTTCTCCTTTGGGGTCAAAAAAGAAGATGCTGTGCTTCCAGATAAGCCCCGTCGGGATAATCGTACAAACACCTTTGCCGCTGCGCGTCGGTGCCATGAGAAGCATGTGCTCGACACCATCATGCAGCATGAGTTTATGTGTATATGGGTTGATTCCCACAACAACACCCGAATCTTTGACGATTTTTTCTTTTTTTGTGTAGGGAATCAGCCCAAGGAACTTCTTTTTCGTTTTCCGATATTCGTACACACCGCCGTTCTTCGATGCGTATGTGCCGAGATCGGATTGGTCAATGTCTTTCTTTGAGGCAAATGATGCGCTTCCGTGTGAGGTCTGTACCAAGAAGCTCTTCTTCAAAAAGTACATCAAAACCAACGAGAGCAGCAGCACAATCTGGGCGAGCGAAGAATATGCGTCAAGGATATCCGGTATCGCATGACTGAGGTTCTCATCATACGACCACAAAAGGTAGTCATAAGGCGGATAGATTTTACTGCCCCCTACGCTAAGATAACGTCCAAGCAGCGGATCATAACCGCACTCTTCGGCAACTGCCTGTGTGGCATACCACTGCGTGATTAGCGTCAAAACAACAAAGATCAGTGCTGTATAGAGGAACGCTTTCTTTTGTGCCGCGCGGTTGACTTCCTCGTCGATTGTCATAAGGATCATCATCCCTTTCCATGGATATATTTTTTGAAAAAACAGCTCCCTGTCTCATAAGATAAGGAGCTGTATCTCGTCAAGGCTCTGCCGTACCTCGTATTTTCTTTTGCAGATGATCGTACACCGTGGTGGTTTGGAATGTCCACGCACCGTTTTGATCGACATCGATCAGATAGGCTGCAGGGTCGTAATGAACCATCTCCATCACATCTGCCGGCTCTCCTGTCCCCTCCGGCGCTGCAACAGAGACCACGGCGCCTCCGGAAATGGAACTAACTAGATAGTGCTGATGATTGGCAGCGTCGAAGTAAACCTGATAGATGTAATATTGTCCGGCAGGAAGAACAGTGTTTTCATCCATGCTGACGACGGGCATAGTGCGGAACTGCTGCACTTGACGCTCCATAATGAAATCAACAACAACACCCCCAATCACGGCAAGCCCGGTAAATCCGATGAGGACACACATGATGATGCGATGCCACATGGCAGGATCGGCCGCCTTGAGGCCGCTGACGATCTTTGCCGACGAAGATGCGGTCTGTTCCTCTTTTTTCTCCATCATCGATGTCCTTAGAACGCAATATTCTGCGTCACGTAGATGTTGAACGCATATCCGGGCGCAACGGTTGCCGTCGGTGCCTGGGTATCAGTCAGTGCTGTAAACGCTGAGGCATCCAGTGTGACACGATCCACGGCGAGCGTGGAGAGTGCCGTAAGCGCACTATTGAAGATCCCCTTCATAAAGTTGCTCCCTGTATGACGATGCAGTTTTCCGTTGACACCGGAATAACCGACGCCATCCACAGCCATCATGGATTTCCCGATGTTCCATGATCCACCGTCCGGCAAAACAACGGTGTCAAAGGATATACCAATTCTGCCGGAGACAGCATTTTTACCACCGCCATTTCCTTCGAGCTGTCCGATTGTCCCGAGAACACGGCTGCCCGCCGGTATAATAAGATTGATGCCGCTCACATCATACACATCGGCCATCACCTGCGCGATGATGGGCCCTGGTGCATCGGTATTGATGCCCGTCATCAGCATCGCCGGAATCATCGTCCCTGCCATCACTGTGCGATCTGACGGCTCAGTATAAGTCGATGCAGAATTTTGCTGCGCTGCGCTGTTGCCATTTCCTTTGGTGCTGCTGTTGTCAGGAGATGCTACAGCATTCATACTGCCGGATGCGTTTCCTGCATCCTGCGTTTTTCCCTCAAAGGCAAAAGCAATCGCTGATTTGAGCTGCTCTTTCAGTCGTTCTGCTGCATGACGATCTTCCTCGATGTTGCGCTGGTTGTCCTCATCTTTCTGTGAAGGAAGTGTATAGTCCTGACTATATGCACCACCTGGGACAGGAACGACGAGCGATGGCCGTTGTGCGCCCGCATAGCCGGGCTGCTGGGGAATCTGGATCGTCTCTTGGCTCTGCACTGCTGCCGTCTCCATCGGAGCAGATGCGTTCGGCATCTGTGAATTTTTCTGCCCGTTCTGTAAAGGGGTACGGCCGTGCGCCGCATTCGCCCGTTCGAGCGCTCCATAATCATCCGACAGTTTGGCCGATGCACCCCCCTGTACACGGGATGCATCAGCAATGTCCTCTACGCGTGCGGTCTTTTTCTCTGCCTGTTCACTGTCATCACTCGCTGCATATAAAGAATGCCAGTCCGAAGACCAGGAAGAAGAAAACAACGATCCCGATCACGATGGGTCTTGAGATACCGAGGATGGTGTCATGCTGTCCTTTGAGCATGGATTTATTCCCTTCCGGCGTCTTCGTGTCCATGCCCTGATCCAGTTCATCATTTGGAATAGTAAGTCCTTCTGCATCCTTTTTGCTGCTCAGTTTTCGCCCGATAAATTCTGAGAAGTTTCCGATGATCTCCTTTATCTTCAATGAAGTCAACTCCTTTCACGGATTACTTCTTACGCTCGATCGTTACAATATCCCGCTCTCCGTATCGAAGTTCAGCGCGATCGATCACGCGATCCAACGTATAGCAACTGCCCTTTGCCTGAAAATTTGCAAGACTGAGATCCTTTTTTCCGGGTTCGCGAATAAAGAGCGCAGGAAGGCGCTTGACACTGGGGTTCATCCGTATAACGGTCTTTTCTCCATCGTCAAATACAGTCTCCGGAAGATAATTCTTGTTTCCCTTCACTGTGTATTTATAGGAAAAGTTCAGCTTATCTACGCTCGTTACACTCATGTCGGCTGCAATGGTCTGTTCGTACTTTGCCTGCTGGATGAGTGCTGTCTGCGCGTCATCCATGCCATAGCTCCACCGTACCATGGGGTTGTACCAGTCGCTTACGGTGAGGATCAGCTGGTAGCTCCTCTTATTGGTGTTGATGATCAGATTGGTTGTGCTGGTCTGCACCACAGGCTTAATATAGATATGGGGAACGCCAGCCACCGTCGTCGCATTGACTGCCCACGAGCTTGTGTCGCCGCCGCCGACAAAGGTCACCTGTTCTCCTTTTTTCAGTTCAATGTCTGTCAGATACCCTGTCCGACAATAGACTTTATACAGTTGCTCTGGTGCGTAAGAGAACGTCATGGTGCTGTTTTCCTGCGCATTGACTGCATCCTGTATATATAATGCAGATCTTCTGCCGGGATTCGGATTAACAAGCGGCTGAACAGAAGAATAGTGGCTGCCACCGCTATCATGCGCATTATGGATCTTTTCCATCAGCTGTATCAATTCAAACTGCAGATCTTCCTGGTCTCTCAGACTTGCTTCAACGTCTGCCAGTCGCGCAGTGAGCATACGAAGCGCTTCTTCAATATCCATGCCATCCTTACGGCCTTTTAGAGCATCGAGCTCTGCTGTAAGTCGATCCGGTTTCTCCTGCAGATGATCACTTTGCGTAATGGATGCCGGTGCAGCTGCACTGATGCTCTCATCTGCCGTCTGCGTCAAAGATACGGAGGTATGCGCTGCGCGATATTCAGACAGGGACGTTGCATGCGCCGTCCCTGTCTGGAAGATGGCGGAACATGTAAGAGCGCAGATGAGGGCTTTAACGTTCCTTTTGTTCATTTTCATTATTGATTCTCCTCTTCATTCACTAATTCACAGGATTTTTGGATGACTGCTCTGCCTTTTGATCCGGTGTTGTTTTCGTTTCCGTATCGCGTTCCCATCGTAGATCCTTGATGTAAATCCCGAGCGGATTGATGGCTAGTTTTTCTTTATCGTCCGTCTTAATTAGCTCAAAAGTAAATACCCCCGTATAGGGCGTTACTTCCTTCTTGCCGGCGCCGGCACGGTACTCAACCTCTGACCAACGTACCTGGTAACTCTTCCCGCCCTCCATCGGGATGACACTGTTGATCGTAACCTGGACGGTTGCCCGATGCAGCTTCTCTACACGGTTTTCTGCCTCCATACGCGATGTGAGGATGTTTGCGCCGTCTTTTGTCAAAAAGCTGTATGCTGTGCTGAGCTGCTTATTGTAAACGACCTCATCCAAGGGGACACTGCGAATATCCTGCACGAACTGACGAATAAAATAACTGTACACTTCGTCATTCGGTGTATAATTTGCCATGGAGTTTGCTGTACCGACGTTACGGACTTCTCCTGTCTTAATGTCGGTCTCAACCACATAGACGAGGGTGTTTTCGGTGACTGCCTTGTAGCAGAGTGCGGCGGCAAGCGCCATAATGACAATCACCAGTCCGAAAGAGATACGACGCAGGTTATAATTCTGTTCGATGATTTCTCCTTCACGCTCATCCCACTTGCGGGCAGCTTTTTCGGCTGGGCTCTGGGATGTTGTTGGTGTGGTGAAGTGCTCCGGTCGATGAAATAACTGGTCAATTTTCAAGTAAATACCTCCCTAAAGCTTCTTTGTGCTCCATCGGATGTATGGCGAATGCCTAAAACGCGTTTTCCCATAGTGGATCAGACTGCCGATCAGCATAGAGATAAGGGAAACAAACGGATTGCAGATGCCAAAGAGTATGGCATAAAAAACGCTATGTCCTATACTTGTCGCTATATGTTTCCGCAAGCAGAAAATAACAGCAGTAAGTGCGCCGCCCCCTCCACAAAATGCCCAAGCAAGAGCACCATCGAACGGATGGAAGATCATTTGGTAAAGTGGCTGCGGCAGCGGAAGAACAAGGAGATCATATAGCAGCACAAGCATCACACCGATGATGTCATAGTGGAGATATGATTCTTGCTGCCCTATCTGCTCACGCGTACAGAGTTTATATGAGCCACAGAATACTGCCGCCGAAAAGCTGCACTGCCAAAGATAGAAAAATACATCCCGTTCATGAAGCAATGCACCCATGATAAACAGCAAAAGGAGCAGTTTCGCTTCAATTTTATCCATGGATGCATCATGAATCACAATCTTCCATAGCAGAACGGAAAGAAATAGTGCATAGAGCGGGTTCTTAGGCTGCAAGCTGTATATCAGCAAAACATCAAGAGCGAGGATCCATATCACATATTTCCATGTGAGTGCGGACATATCTATTTTTCTCCTGTGGGTGATGGTTCCTTGTTTTCTCCTACTGTGAGATGATCGCCGCCGTAGTAGGTGATCGCATCCGATGGTGCAGCACTGCCGGCATCGGTATGGATAAATGCGATCGGGTCAGCGTATTTTTTCTCCGTGGGTTCCTTCTGCGGCACAGGAGCAGTTTCTACTGCGTGTTGTACACTCTCCGGCGGAGAAAGCGGCCGCGCGGCAATGGATGGAATCGACGGGCGCGGATAACTGACTGTGGGAATACTCGGCAGTGTCTTTGCAGATAGTGTCACATTGTTGTCTTTCTTTGCGGATCGCATCAAAAACGGATTGTTGGAGCGGACCGCCTCGGAAAATACCACGATGTTTTCCGGATTTTCCATAGTCACTCCGTCAGGGAGCTCGGAAGCAAGGATTTTCTCGTGCAGCATTTGCGGGCTCTCTACTGATACAGGCACAGGATGAGTTACATGATCATGGTGGTCATCCGTTGCATCATGATTAAGAAACCAAATTTCACCTAAGAATATGAGGAGCAGAATCATAGATAAAGCGATAATTCTTCCCCATCTCAACCCATAGACTCTTCTCTCGTTCAAGGCATTTCACCCCTTTCTACTTCAGATAGACACGATAGCATACATCGGCTTCGATCCGGTCGTTGACCGGATATATCTTGACCGATGCGATGGTAAGCAGTGCATCTTTCGCACGAAAGTTCTCCAGAAATGATAGAGTATCGCTATACGATCCTCTGACAGAAAGCAAGTAGGATTGATATTCTCTTTTTCCACTTTGCCGGTTCAGTATATGATAGGAGATCAGCTCCATATTCTGTGTCGGTATCGTACCAAGCAGATCCGCAGCGACAGCATCCAACTGTTGCGCATGGACCGGCCGATGGTATTGGCTGTTGATATAGTCGGCTTGTTCCTGCCATTTTTGCATGGTGGCGTATACATCCTGCACCTTCATATACTTGCGATATGCAGCACCAAGACTGAAACAGACAATCAGGATCATAAATACGATGATGCTTGCAATGAATCGTATGTGTCGTTCTTTCTTATTTCTGCCAACAAGGACAGCATAGAATTCCCTGATATTCATCATGCTGCCCTCCGTGCCGAGAGCTGTATCGTTCTGAATCCATCCGGATCCAAGTCCATGCCATCGATGGAAACGTCCTTGAAATTTCCACTGCTTTTCATATTCCGCTGCAGTGCTTGGAGTTCTTCCTCATCCCCGGGAACAAGCGTTATTAAGGCATAGGAAGGTTCTGGGTCGTTATAAGCGCGGGGCTTTTCCTCTGGCAAATAGCCAATCGTGATGTCTAAAAATCTGCTGTTCCCCTCCCGCGCAGCCAATACTTCCTGCAGGTGCTCCAGCACATGAGGATCTCTACGAGCACTCCTTATTCCTGATGTGCCACTCTTTTGGCGTACATATGCACGCCAGTCCATTTCACGTACGATCGGATCTGCCGTCAAATGCTGTAAATGACGCTGAAACGTAAGGGGCTGTTGCACGAAACGAACATGCAGTAGCCTCAATTTTGTGCAAAAAACACAGAAGCCGGTGTTTTCAAACACCGGCTTCTGGCGTAAAATATGAGTATGCAACAAATTTTACATAAGGATTATACATCCTACGGAGGCACATTTCAACCCAGCCTCCCCCTCAACTTTGAATTTCAAATCAAGAAGGACGATCCCGTTCGTCTCCTGC
>ERZ773014.560-NODE-560-length-25206-cov-64.486899_pt1 | contig 25206 bp, 24 predicted proteins | sample MGYA00580841_ERZ773014 | MGnify/ENA primary metagenome ERZ773014 (study PRJEB29015, sample SAMEA2737989) | human oral metagenome | biome: human oral; feature: human-associated habitat; material: dental | place: China | collected 2067 ... | reverse complement strand
CCAAGAAAAAAGTTCGCAAGAACATAGAGTCGGGCGTTGCACACATCAGCTCGACATTCAATAACACGATCGTCACGCTCACCGATAAGAGCGGCAATGCCCTCTCGTGGGCGAGCGCCGGCGGTCTCGGCTTCCGCGGCTCCCGCAAGAGCACGCCGTTCGCAGCGCAGATGGCTGCGGAGACGGCGGCAAAGGCTGCGATGGAGCACGGGCTCAAGTCCGTCGAAGTCTATGTCAAGGGACCCGGCGCAGGCCGCGAGGCGGCAATCCGCTCGCTGCAGGCAACCGGCCTTGAAGTCAATATGATCAAAGACGTGACCCCCATCCCGCACAACGGATGCCGTCCGCCCAAGCGTCGCCGCGTCTAACAGGAGGTGCATGAAACAATATGGCAATTGATAGAGTACCAGTTCTCAAGCGCTGCCGCGCTCTTGGCATCGAGCCCGCCACGCTTGGCCGCGCGCGCCAGTCTACGCGCCAGCTGCGCCGCACGAACCGCAAGGTCTCCGAGTACGGACTCCAGCTCAAGGAAAAGCAGAAGGCGAAATTTGTCTATGGCGTTCTCGAGCGCCAGTTCCGCGGATACTATGAGAAAGCGAAGAAAATGTCCGGCGTCACGGGTGAGAACCTGCTGAGCCTTCTCGAGCGCCGCCTCGACAACGTTGTCTTCCGTCTCGGCCTTGCCAACACGCGGCGCCAGGCACGTCAGCTCGTCCGTCACGGACATTTCACCGTGAACGGCAAGCGCGTTGACATTCCTTCCGCACTCGTTCGTGAGGGCGACGTGATCGAGGTTGCAGAGAAGAGCCGCGCCAGCGCGTTCTTCAAGGAGCTCAAGGAGAGCAGCAACGCCCTTTCCGCTCCTGCATGGCTGACTGCCGATCAGGCAAATCTGACGGGCACCGTCACACGTTTCCCCCATCGTGAGGAAATTGACGTTCCGGTCAATGAGCAGGCCATCGTCGAACTCTACTCCAAATAATGAATGTGAATGTGTCTGCATTACGCGTTTATTATGGAGGAGGCACATAGATGACAGATATCGAAAAACCGAAAATCGAAATCGCAGAGATCAGCGAGGACGGACGCTATGGGCGTTTCGTCTGCGAGCCGCTCGAACCGGGCTACGGCACGACGTTCGGCAACAGCCTGCGCCGCATGCTGCTCTCGTCTCTTGACGGAGCCGCGGTTACTTCCATCCAGATCGATGGAGTTCTGCATGAGTTTTCCACCATTCCCGGTGTACGGGATGATGTGACGAGCATTGTGCTGGCGCTCAAGCAGCTCTGCATCCGCATGCAGGGCAGCGAGCTGCATACGCTCCGCATCGAGGCAGAGGGAGAGCGTGAGGTCACCGCAGCCGACATTGAGTACGGCAGCGACATCGAGATCCTGAACCCTGAGCTTCACATCGCTACGTTGGGGGCCACGGGCAAACTCAAGATCGAGATGACCGTCGAACGCGGACGGGGCTACGTACCGGCGGACAAGAACAAGAAGTCGGAGGACTCGATCGGGGTCATTCCCATCGACTCCATCTTCTCGCCGGTACAGCGTGTCAACTATACCGTAGAGGACACGCGCGTCGGCAACGTCACCGACTACGACCGCCTCATCCTCGACGTATGGACGAACGGCTCCATCCGTCCCGAGGAGGCCGTAAGCAAGGCGGCAGCGATCCTCGTCATGCATCTGCGGCTGTTCCAGAACATGGACGGCACAATGCTCGAGGAAGAGGAGGAAGTGCCGAACTTCCCGCCCGAAGAGGTTGACGACAGCGCGAAGGTGCTTGAGATGACCATCGACGATCTGGATCTTTCCGTCCGTTCCTTTAACTGCCTCAAGCGCGCCGGCATCAACACCGTTGCGGATCTGGCGCAGAAGACCGAGGATGACATGATGAAGGTACGCAATCTCGGGCGCAAATCTCTGGATGAAGTGAAGAAGAAACTTGAGGAGCTTGGACTCTCCTTGAGACAGGACAACGAATAACGATAGGAGTGGGAAACACATGAGAAAGCTCGGACGCAATTCCGCGGCCCGCAAGGCTCTCCTCAGGAGCATCCTCACATCCTTCTTCAAGTATGGACGCATTGAGACGACCGAGGCAAAGGCAAAGGAGCTCCGCTCCCTCGCCGACGGCCTCATTACGCTCGCGAAGCGCGGCGATCTCAGCGCGCGTCGCCAGGCCATTGCGGCGCTGGCAGAAGAGGATGTCGTACGCAAGCTCTTCGGCGAAATCGCAGAGAAATATACGGACCGCAAGAGCGGCTATACACGCATCTTGAAGCTCGGCCCACGCCGCGGCGATGCCGCCCCGATGGCCATCATTGAGCTCGTCTGATCAACGAATTAAAAAGACCGCCTGCGGGCGGTCTTTTTGTGTATGCATTTTTAAGGAAGCACTGATAAATTCAGCCGCGCCATCTTAGCGCATCTTTTTTGCCCGCACTTTGCCCGCGATCCTCCACATAGCTTTGGCTATGCGTCCGGTTTGCCTCCTTGTTCGGACGAAAAATCTACGCCAATCTGACGGGCTTCATTTTATCAGCGATTCCTTAAACCGTCGGATCTTGTGCAAGTATCGGTGCAAGTTCGTCCTCGTCTTCGGTGACAAACAGCGTTTTCTCGTTGATGAAGCGGACGAAGCCGGGAGCAGCGCCCGCGGGCTTCTTGACGAAGCGGACGGCGGTGTAGTCGACGGGGACGTTCGAGGAGCCGCGTGCCTTGCTGAAGTGCGCGGCGATCTGCGCCGCGAGGCAGAGTGCCTGCTCGCTCGGCTCACCGCCGCTCGTCCGCAGGATGACGTGCGAACCGGGGATGTCGCGCACATGCAGCCAGATGTCCGTCGGCGCGGCGGTTCGAAAGGTGAGCGTATCATTCTGTGCGTTGTTCTTGCCGACCAGGATCACAGTACCGTCGGGCGCGGTGAAGGAGAAGGGATGTGCACGGCGGTCTTTGCTGCGCTTGGGCAGCTTTTCATGGAGATAGCCGGATGTGATCAGCTCGTCCTGTATCTCCGCGATCTCGGCAAGGCGCGTGGAGGAGTCCAGTGACGCCTCGATGCTCTCGAGGTGTCGGATGTTCGCAGTGCAGTGTTCCTGCTGGACGGCGAGGAGGTGCTTCGCGCGCTTCAGCTTATCGTATTTCTTGTAGTATGCCTGCATATTCTGGATGATTCCGATGCGCCGATCGAGCGGGATTGTGAGCATTTCGCCCGTGTCGCTGTATATGTTTGCGACGGTGATCGCATCATCTGTGTGATCTTGATAGTTATATTGGTAGGTCATCAGATTGTCGGCATAGATCTTCTGCTCTTCGGCATTCTCTGCCGCGGCGATCTCCGTGCGGAGCTTGTCGTACTTTTCCCGTGCACGATGGAGCTCGGTGCGCACAAGACGGCGAAAGCGCTCGCGATCGGGGATGACGTAGCTGCCGAGGCGCCGGTCCGCGTCGATCATGAGAGCACTGACCGTAGGATAGGAAAGGATCGTCGTCCCCGGCAGCCTGCTGAGGGGGAATGCGGCCATCGCCGCGACCTTGCCGTTTGCATCAAGGCGCAGAGAGGGCGTCGGCTGCTCCATCCACGTACGCACTTCGGTGAGCGCTGCGGAAAGGGCATCAAAGTCGGGCGGATCAAGCTGTGAAACGGGAATGTTCGGCGCGAGGCCTGCCAAGAAACAGACTTCCTTTGCCGAGACGGGGCCGAACCCCAAAACAGCGCTGATCAGCGCTTGAAAAATCTTTGCTTCGCCCGCGTTTCGCACGCGTGCAGCAATATCATCAATATCTGCTGCAAAGAGATCGTATTTGTCCTGCGCGGGCGGCAGTGTGTAGGGAATGCCTTTGAACACGGTGCGTACGCGGCTCGAGTTCTCGCCGATGCGGCGCAGCGCCTCAATGATGGTGCCGCCTTCGTGGAGGATGATATTGCTGTACTTGCCGATGAGTTCAAGGGTGAGCGTGCGCGTGACAATGCGGCCGCCGCCCGCGATGATGTCGATGTCGAGATGCAGGATGCGGTCGCGCCTCTCTTGACGTACGGCGGCGATGCGGCCCGTTTCGAGCTGCTTGCGCAGCAGCATGACGAAGGTCGGCGGCTCAGCGGGGTTCTCGGGCGCGGCCTCAATGAGATGGGCCGACGGATTGCTCGCGTTCGTGTTGATATAGAGAAGAAAATTTTTGCCCGGCTGGCGGACGGAGAGAATGACGGACTGCTTGTTCGGCTGATTAATCTTATCGATGCGCCCGCCCGTGAGGGCATCTGCGAGTTCATGTGCGAGGGCGGACATGGAGAAGCCGTCAAGGCTCATGGTATCATCTTCTTTCGTTCGTTCTGTCGAAGAAAATTATACACATGCGGGACACAATAGGCAAGGCGTACGCCTTGCGCACGAGGAGATTTCATAGTACAATACACAAAGATTCACACGACGATAAGGAGACCTATGGAATTTACAAAGTGGCAGGGCTGCGGCAATGATTTCGTGATTGTGGATTTCCTTGATCGGGAGCCCGTGGACTTTGCGGCACTTGCCGTGCGGATGTGCGACCGCCACTTCGGCGTCGGCGCGGACGGGTTGATGATCGTCTGCCCGTCGGAGACGGCAGATATCCGCATGCGCGAGTTCAATCCGGACGGGACGGAACCCGAGATGTGCGGGAACGGCATCCGCTGCTTTGCACGCTGTCTCTACGACTGCGGGCGCATCCGCAGGGAGCAGTTCACGATCGAGACGATTGCGGGTACAATGGTGCCGCGGATTCTCACGGAAAGCGGCGAAGTGACGGCGGTTGAGGTGGATATGGGCGAGCCCGTGCTCGCAGGTGATGCGATTCCCGTTCGCGGGTTCGGCATGGAGCCTGTCATTGCGCAGCCGATCACAGTTGAGGACAGGACGTATGCGATGACCTGCGTCTCAATGGGAAATCCGCACTGCGTGATCTTTGTGGACGATGCCGAGGGATTTCCGCTCGCGGAGCTGGGACCGAAGTTTGAGAACCATCCCGCATTCCCGCGCAGGATCAATACGGAGTTCGTCCATGTGCGGGATCGAAAGCATGCGCGGATGCGCGTCTGGGAGCGCGGTGCGGGCATCACGCTCGCCTGCGGGACGGGGACGTGCGCGACGCTTGCGGCGGGCGTGCTGTGCGATGTGCTCGACCGCGCGGCAGAGATCGAGGTCGACGGCGGCGTGATCCATGTTGCATGGCGCGCGGACGGGCATATCTTTATGACGGGGCCGGCAGAGCCGGTCTTTGCGGGCATATGGCAGGGGGATGTATGAGTACGCTGCGCAGGAGCATGACGGGCTACGGCGCGGGGACGACAGAGACGCCGGACTATCGTGTTGTCGTCGAGATCAAGGCGGTCAATCAGCGCTTTCTCGAGATCGTGCCGCATATGCCGCGTGCATTCGGTGCATGGGAGAACGATCTGCGCGATGTGATCCGTTCGCGCGTTGCGCGTGGGAAGCTCGACGTCTATGTGAACTTTGAGGACCACAGCGAGAAACGGTATGAGGTGCATGTCAACGAGAATCTTGCACGTGCCTACTATGCGGCGCTCGGAAAGGTAGCACGCGCCGTTGACGCACCTTTGAATGACGGCGTGCGCATGGCAGCGGCATACGAGGGCGTGATCTCGGTCAGAGAGGATACGGACATCTCGGGGGCGCGCGCGGTCTTTTTGGATGCCGCGGCACAGGCACTCGAGGCGCTTGATGCGATGCGGCTTGCGGAGGGCGCACATATTGCGCATGATTTTGAAAAACGTCTTGTGTGTCTTGAGATGCAGCGCGCGCAGATCAAGGAGATGGCCCCGCAGATTGTTGCGGAGTACCGCGCGCATCTGGCGGAGCTCCTTGCAGAGTTCAAGGAGGCGGTACCGGATGAATCACGTCTGGTGCAGGAGGCGGCGCTCTATGCCGACCGTGTGAACATCACGGAGGAGCTCGTGCGCCTCGCGAGCCACTTCACACAGTTCCGTGTGATTCTAGCAGAAGATGCGCCGGTCGGACGGCGGCTCGATTTTCTCCTGCAGGAGATCAACCGCGAGACGAACACGATCGGTTCGAAGGCGAACAATGCCGCCGCACAGCAGGTTGTCGTTGCGATGAAGAACGAGGTTGAGAAGCTGCGCGAGCAGGTACAGAATTTGGAGTGATGACATGGAGACGGTCAATATCGGATTCGGCGACATTGTCCTCGCGGGACGCATGATCGCCGTCGTTGCGCCGACCTCGATGTCTGTCAAGCGCATGGTGCAGGACGCGCGGGAGACAGGGCGGCTCATCGATGCGACCTACAAGCGGCGGACGCGCGCCGTTATCATCATGGACAGCGGACATATCGTGCTCTCGGCGATACAGCCGGAGACCATCGCGGGGCGCATGGCGAATGAGAGGGAGGAAGCCGAGTGAAAAAGGGACTTCTCATTGTGATCTCGGGCGCCTCGGGTACGGGGAAGGGAACGGTCTGCAAGGAGCTCCTCACACGCGAGCCTGCCATCGCCTACTCGATCTCCGCAACCTCGCGCGCGCCGCGCGAAGGGGAGCAGGACGGGCGAGAGTATTACTTTCGTACGCGCGAGGAGTTCGAAGCGATGATTGCGGACGGTGCTTTTCTCGAGTATGCGGATGTGTACGGCAACTATTACGGCACGCCGCTGGCGCCGATTGAGGTGCGCCGTGCGGCGGGCGAGGATATCCTGCTCGAGATCGATACGCAGGGGGCGCTGAATGTGATGGAGCGCTGTCCTGATGGGACGTTTATCTTCCTTCTGCCGCCCTCCTATGAGGAGCTGTGCCGACGCATTACAGGACGCGGAACGGAGTCGGAGGAGAGCATTGCCCGGCGCCTTGCCGCAGCGCGCGATGAGATCCTGCTCGGCAAACGCTATCGCTACGCCGTGCTGAACGATACGGTGGAGGCGGCGACAGAGCGGATTCGGACGATCCTTGCCGCCGAGCACCTACGTGCGGATATGAATCCCGCGCAGTTTGATGTTGTTATTTGAAAGATAGAGGTATACGGATGAAAACGAATGTGGAAATCGGCATGGTCAATCCCTCGACGGACGAACTGCTGACGAAGGTGGACAGCCGCTACGGCATGGTCGTGCTTGCTGCGAAAAGAGCGCGCCAGCTGCTCGAGGGGGATCCTGTGAAGTCAGAACTCGCGCGCTCGACAAAGAATGTTACGAACGCCTTGGAGGAGATTGCCGAGGGCAAGATCAGCTACGATCTCTGCAAGGAGAGCGTCTGAGCATGGGCACGCTTGCCGGACGGCGCATCGTGCTCGGCGTGACGGGCGGCATCGCCGCCTATAAGGCAGTGGAGCTTGCAAGCCGCCTGAAGAAGGCAGGTGCTGCGGTGCATGTCGTCATGACGCATGCGGCGACATCCTTCGTCACGCCGCTCACGTTCCGCACGATCACAGATGCGCCCGTTGTGACGACGATGTGGGGCGAGCCCCGTCATCACGTCGAGCATATTGCGTTGGCTGAGCTGGCCGAAATCGTGCTTGTTGCGCCTGCAACAGCGAACTTTATTGCAAAGGCCACGGCAGGGATTGCCGACGATATGCTCACAACGACGATCCTCGCAACGCGTGCGCCGCTGCTTCTCGCGCCTGCAATGAATACGGGCATGTGGGAGAATCCCGTCACGCAGGAAAATGTACGCCGCCTTACAGAGCGCGGCGCGCAGATCATCCCTCCCTCCGTGGGACAGCTCGCCTGCGGGACAACGGGAGCGGGACGGCTGCCGGAGCCTGCGGAGATTGTCGCTGCGGTCGAGGAACACTTTGCCAAGGAGCAGAGCCTCGCAGGACGGCGTATCCTCGTGACAGCGGCGGGCACGGAGGAGGCACTCGATCCTGTACGCTACCTCGGCAACCGATCGACGGGGCGCATGGGCTATGAGGTCGCTGCAGCGGCAGCGCGGCGCGGTGCGGAGGTAATCCTCGTCTCAGGACCGACGCATCTCGAGACGCCGGCGGGCGTTCGCCGCGTGAATGTGCGGAGCGCGCGCGACATGTATGCGGCCGTGCTCGCGGAATACGAGAATGCAGACGCCGTCATCAAGGCGGCGGCTGTGGCGGACTACCGCCCTGCAGAGACGGCGGAGCACAAGATTAAGAAAACGGACGGGCCGCTGACGCTGACGCTCACGCGCAACCCCGACATCCTCTATGAGCTCGGGCAGAAAAAGCGCGGTCAGATTCTCGTCGGCTTTGCGGCGGAGACACAGAACGTCGAGGCGTATGCGCAGGAGAAACTCGCGAAAAAGAACCTCGACTTCATCGTGGCGAACAACGTGGCGGAGAAGGACGCGGGCTTTGGGGTCTTGACGAATCATGTGAAGATTTTCTTTGCGGACGGCCGGGCAGAGGATCATCCGCTCATGGCGAAGGCGGCGCTCGCGGGCGTGATCCTCGATCATCTGGAGGAAGCGCTCCAAAAACGTGCATGAGAAAAATATGTGAAAATAGTCCTTGACAATGCACTCTGCATTCGTTACAATGCGACGTATAGAAGAGAATATACCTCATCCAGAGCAGCGGAGGGAATGGCCCGATGAAGCTGCGGCAACCATGACGACTGGGTCAACGGTGCCAATTCCTTTAGGCGGACTGCCTATGAGATGAGAGCGGCGGAAAAAAGCCTCCCTTATCTTAAAAGGGAGGCTTTTTTGCAGGAGTGGAGTGAGGTTTTCTGAAATGGTATTCAAAACGCAGGGAGGTTTTTGAATGAAAAAGATGCTCTTTACATCCGAGTCTGTCACTGAAGGACATCCGGATAAACTCGCTGATCAGATCTCTGACAGCATTCTCGACGCGATTCTGGCGCAGGATCCGCAGGGACGCGTCGCCTGCGAGACGCTTGTTACGACGGGGCAGGCGCATGTTGTCGGCGAGATCTCGACCACATGCTACGTCGATATTCCGAAGATCATCCGCCAGACGGTGCGCGAGGTCGGCTACACGAACGCCAGCTACGGCTTTGATGCTGATACCTGCGGCATTCTCGTCTCACTCGACGAGCAGTCGCCGGATATCGCGCAGGGGGTTGACCGCGCGATCGAGTCGCGCGAGGGCAATATGGACGCGGCCGATGCGATCGGTGCAGGCGATCAGGGCATGATGTTCGGCTATGCGACGAACGAGACGCCCGAGTACATGCCGCTCACGACGGTGCTCGCGCACAAGCTGGCACGCCGCCTCACGGACGTGCGCAAAAGCGGCGAGCTCCCCTATCTGCGTCCGGACGGAAAGACACAGGTCACCGTTGCCTATGAGGCCGGCAAGCCGATTTATGTCGATACCATCGTTATCTCGACGCAGCATGACGAGGCGGTAGACCTTGCAACCATCCGAAAGGATATGATCGAAAAGGTCATCAAGGTGATTGTTCCGGCAGAGCTCCTGCGCGCAGAGACAAAGTATTTTGTCAATCCAACGGGCAAGTTCGTCATCGGCGGCCCGCACGGCGACTCCGGTCTCACGGGGCGCAAGATCATCGTTGACACCTACGGCGGCTGGGCACGCCACGGCGGCGGAGCATTCTCGGGCAAGGACCCCACAAAGGTGGATCGCAGTGCAGCGTATGCGGCGCGCTATGTCGCCAAGAACATCGTCGCGGCAGGACTTGCCGACCGCGTCGAGATCCAGCTCGCCTACGCCATCGGCGTTGCGCATCCCGTGTCCATCATGGTGGATACGTTCGGCACGGGCAAGGTCGACGAGGAGAAGATCGTTGATCTCGTGCAGAAGACGTTTGACCTGCGCCCGGCGGGCATCATCAAGATGCTCGACCTGCGCCGTCCGATCTATCGCCAGACGGCGGCATACGGACACTTCGGCCGCACGGATGTCGATCTGCCGTGGGAGAAGACGGACAAGGCCGCGCTTCTGAAGAAGGAAGCCAGACTGTAAGCGCATTCAGCCTGCCCCGCCACAGCGGGGAAGGGGAACCGCGCAAGCGGTGGAAGGGGCGCCTTGAGCGACATATCCAAAATAAACTCGGGGCTACTGTACGAAACTTTTTGGCTTTGTACAGTAGCCCCGTTGTTTCTACATCGGGGGGAAACCAATGACGGAAACAGAAATTATGGACTTTGCGCATGCAGAGTTTGAGTGGCTGCATGCGCATCCGGAACTTGCCTACGAGGAGCTCGAGACGACGGCGCGCCTGCGGGCGGACTTCGCGCGCGCAGGGATCCGCATGCGCGATCTGCCTCTTGCAACGGGACTCGTCGCCGTGATCGGAACGGGAGAAAATCCTGTCGTTGCTCTGCGGACGGATATGGATGCTCTGCCCGTGAACGAGGAAACGAACCTGCCGTATGCCTCGCAGTACGAGGGGAAGATGCACGCCTGTGGGCATGACTTTCACATGGCATCGGTGCTTGCGGCAGCGCTTCTCCTAAAGGAGCGTGAAGCGCAGCTGGCGGGAACCGTCTATATCGTCTGCCAGCCGGCCGAGGAGGCGCCGGGCGGCGCGCGCACCGTCCTCGATACGGGGGCGCTTGACGGTGTCGCGGCGATCTTCGGCATTCACGCGCGTCCGATCTATCCCGTTGGGACACTGGGGCTGTGCACGGGCGGTATGATGGCGTCCGTGGATAAATTTGAGCTCACATTCCACGGCGCTGGCACGCATGCCGCGCAGCCTGACCGCGGCTGTGATCCTGTCGTCATGGCGGCGCAGTTCGTGACGGCAGCGCAGACGATTGCGGCGCGCAACATCAGTCCCCTGCGTCCTGCTGTTGTCAGCGTGACGCACATTGAGGCGGGGGCAACGTGGAACGTCCTGCCCGAGCGCGCGTGGATGGAGGGGACGATACGCCTCTTTGATGCCGATGATCGGGCACTCGTCAAGGAACGCATGGAGGCGCTTGCCGACGGAATTGCCGCCGCATTCGGCGGGCGTGCGGAGATCACGTGGACCGCGGGGCCGCCTGCCGTCGTCAATACGGAGCGCTGGAATGCGCTCGCAAAGGAGACTGCGGAGCAGGAGGGCTTTGCAGTCGTCGATGCCGTTCCGTGGATGGCGGGGGAGGATTTCGCTTACTATCAGGAGACGATGGAGACCTGCTTCGCATTCATCGGCACGGGACTTGCGCCTGAGAACCATCATCCGAAATTCACGGTTGATCCTGCGGCAATTCCGATGACGGCGCGCTGTCTCGCGCACATGGCGGAGGAAGCGCTGCGGCGGCTGAAATAAAAGGGGGGCATTGCACGAAGTTTTAGCTTCGTGCAATGCCCCTTTACTTCTTCGGCTTTAGGAAACACGGATGCGTTCAGCAATCGGACAGACTTTATTTATCAGCGTTTCCTTAGCCCGATCGTCAGCTCGTTCACCATCGGTATGTGCTCTCCGATCTTTCTCGCGATGACTGCTCCGAGGAGCGTCAGCAGGAGCGTCGCCGCGTAGAGCCCGAGCGCAATGGGCGCTGTGAGCACATGACCGTGCGCATGAATCATCAGGAGCAGGTAGGTGATGGCGATTGGATGGGCGAGGTAGATGAAGTAGGAGTGCTTCCCGAGGAACTGGAACGCGCGGCCCGGGAGATTTTTCGTTCCCAACCGCGTGAAGAACGCAAAGAGCGCGAGCGACGCACCAATCGTATAGAGAATGCCGAGCGGCGAGAGCTGATGTGCCGTGTAGATTGCCTCGAGCGGCGTATAGCCGTCCGTGAGAATCAGTTTGTAATACCATGCGAGAAGCGCGGTGAGACTGATGATGCCGAGGGCATAGAGACGCCGCGCATGCCGTGCCATCAGCGTGCGGAACGTGTCAAAATGCAGGGCGATGTATCCGCCGAGCAGGAAGATAAAGACGTAGTGCATGACCCAGTAGTTCAGCCGATAAAAGAGCAGCGCGCGCAGAAGCGTTCCCTCGGGGAGCCCGTAGACGTAAAGATTGAACGCCGTATTGAAGCTCGACCAGTCGTCGAACGCGATCTGCAGGACGAGGATGCCTGCCAGCAGCGGCAGGGTCATGTGGCGCAGGAGGAAGCGCCAGAGCGGCATCAGCAGATAGAACCAGATCAGGATGACCATGAAATAGAGCTGATACTTTGCATTGCCGAAGAAGAGAATGCCCGGCAGGGAGAGAAGCGGCGGGAAGCCCGTCCCGTAATACCACGCGTCATGCACGATGTAAAAGAGCGACCAGATAAGATACGGAATGACGACCGTACGCCCGCGCCGCGCGAGGAAATCTCGGTAGGAAAACACTGCGGACAGCGACTGCCCGTAGAAGAGACCGAACGCCGAGATAAAGAAAAAAATCGGCACGCTGAAGCGCGTGCCGATGTCAAAAAGCGCCACAAGATGAAGATTTGGCGATGGATTTGCGAGATACTCCGCGCCGATGTGAATGCCGATCACGCCCATCATGGAGATGCCGCGAATCGCCTCGACGGCGGAGACTCGCCCGCGTTTATTCGATGACATAGGTGACGTTCACCGACGCCTCAACGGACAGCTCGCCGGCAGAGATCGGCGTTCCGGCGTCATACGCCTCCTTTGCCATCATCATCGGCATGAAGTTGCGCGGTGTGTTGTAGGGCTGTGCGTCTGCATACACATTCAGAATGCGGACAATGCGCACGCCGAGTGCCTTTGCCACAGCGTCTGCCTTGTTCCGTGCGTCACGCGCGGCATCGGCGAGAGCCGCATTTTTGGCCGCACTCGGATCACTCGCGGAGAACTCAAGCGAGTCCACACGGTTCGCTCCGTTTGCAAGCGCGGCGTCGATCACCTTGCCCACATTGTCCAGATTGTGTACCTTGACCACGACAGAATTCGTCACAGTGTAGCCCGTTGTGACACTGCGCCCGTTGTCCTTCACATCGTAGACCGGCGAGAAATCATAGCGCGTCGTCTGAATGTCGCGCTCCGCGATGCCGAGCGCCTTTACCGCGTTCTGTACGCGCGTCGCCTGCGCCGCGTTGTCCGCATGAGCCTTTGCCGCATCCTTTGCCTCCGTGACGACACCGAGCGTGATCTCAGCCACATCGGGCGCGATTCGCGCCACGCCGATCCCGTTCATCGTCAGTGTCGGCGCTTCCTCTGCGGACGCCGTGCTCGTCGGAAGGACAAGTGCGAGTGCGAGCACAGCAACGCACGCCAGCGAGCCAAATGAAAAACGTTTCATGTAAACCCTCCGTTCTCAATGAAAACCTGTGTCCATTATAGCATAATTCCGCCGTAGTTCAATGAAACGTGCATTAGCCGAGTTCTGTGTACAGTTCCTCGTTGTACTTCTTTGCCGCCATGTACGCCCAGATCGCACAGATCGGCAGCGTGAGCAAGCAGCCCATCCCGAGCGTCAAAAAACCGACGACGACATTGACAAGGAACATGACAAGCGCACCCTTGAGTGTCGAATAGCACATGCCGAGCGGCCCGAAAAACAGGGCGAGACCTGCGGCAAGCCCGACATTCTTCGTCGACTTTACGATGATCGCCTGCGGTCTCTGCGGTGTGTTCTGACCCTGATCCATAATGACATCTTCCTTTCCCGTAAAACATAAAATGAAAACAATTACTTGCAAAAGTATACGCGAAAAGCCAATGAATTGCAAATAAGACCACAGTCCTGTTTCTGAAAAGAATTCCATAGCTGTTTGCGCTTGAACGCCGAATTTGTTAAAATAACAGATGAGAATTCATGAGAATGAGCATTCTTGTTCTGAATGTGAGTGATACATCAAACTGAAGGACGATATATATGCAGGGGAATTACATGAAACGCTTGCTGATGATTTTTTTTGAGGATAGTACAGCGGCGCATTTAACCAAAGAAATGTGCTCGTATCCGTATTATCTCGGAAAGAACCATGGATGGACATGTACCTATGCGTATTTTGGACGGGAACGGTTGAGCAATCCGGATTTTGAAGCGTATTGTGCGTTGGAATATCTTGGAAATGAAGAGGATTACGCTCAAAAGAAGAAACTCTCGGCAGAGTATTTGACGGTGCATGCACAGGACTATGATATCCTCATGTTTTCGAACTACGGAGGTGCCTCGTATACGCTGGCTCGTATGGCAAAGCGCCGGAATCCCGGCATCAGGGTATACAGCAAGCTGGATATGAACGAAAACGGTTTTGCCCATTTTTACGACGGTACGCTCCTGCGCAAACTCAAGGTCATACCGGAGTACTGGAAGAGTGCGGCAATCGATCTCTTTACCGTGGAAAATCACTCTTTTTATGATGTGCTTAAAAACATGCGCCTCTTTCGCGGACGCATCGAATATCTTCCCAATCCCGTATCTCTCTTTGGTGTGGAGCTTTCGGCGATCCGATCACCTGAGGTGCGTGAGAATATCATATTGACCGTCGGGCGTCCCGGCATTCCCGTCAAGAATACAGAGATGTTTGTGGAGGCTGTTTCCAAGGTCAATCGCGAACTGTTTGCGGATTGGAAATTTTACGTTGTTGGTGACCCGACACCGGAGTTTCGTGCCGATGTTGAGAAGCTCTGCGTGCAAGATCCGTGGATTCAGGAACATCTTGTTCTCTATGGCAGGGTGAGTGACCGCAAAGAGCTGTACGAACTTTACGCGCGCGCGAAGATCATGTGCATGACGAGTCGGTCGGAGGGATTTCCTATTTCGGCAGTAGAGGCAATCTATTTTGGTGACTATCTGGTGTTAACGAACTTTGGTTCTGCGATTCATGATTTGACAAGTGGCGGGCTCTATGGGACAATTGTGCCGCAGGAGGATGCCGGAGCGCTTGCCGATGCGTGGGAGATGGCGGCTGAGCGGGAGGATTTGCCTGCACTCAGTGAAAAGATTCAAGCGTTTGCACGCAGTGCGTTTAGCTATGATTACTGGACGGCAAAACTCGACGAGTACCTGATGAAACTGAGATAGCATACGAAAAAGAAGGTGACTGCCGTGCATTTTGTCGTCGTTGGGCCGCTCTATTACGGATATTCCGAGAGCATCGTTCGTGTCCTGAGAGAGGCGGGGCACAAAGTCGATTTCTTTGCCGAGCGTCCCTTTTATACCAACTGCTCGTATCTCAGCCGTCGGCTCTATAAATGGGGATGCCGCTCGCTCGAAACGCGGTGGGAAGAGAATTGGCAGAGGGACTGCATTGCCTTTATGCGGGCACATATGCACGCGGACTCCGTGCTGCTCTGTCTGACGGGGCGTATGATTTCTGACGATATTTTAGGTGTATGGGACGGGCATCCGACGGCCCTTATGATGTGGGACTCCGTGCGCCGCTATGATATGGATTTTCAGCAAAGGCTACGGCGGTATCAGCATATATTTGCCTTTGAATTTACAGATATTGCATATGTTGCGCAGACATTTCAGGTCGGGATGACCTATCTGCCGCTCGGTTATGATCCCGCTGTTTATTATCCAAAGGAAGAGGAGCGGGACATCGACGTGTCCTTTATCGGAACGCCCATGCCGCATCGTGTGGAGATTTTGGAGCAGGTTGCCGAATCTATGTCCAATCGGGAGGGGCGGATGTACGTAGGTGGGCGGTGGTATGATGACCGCTATCCGTGGAAGGTTCACTCCTACCGAAAGAAACATCCGCATTTGTTTCCTTTTCTGGCGAATCGGGAATTATCGCCTGAGGAAGTTGCAGGGATTTATCGGCGGAGCAAGATCGTGCTGAACATCAATAACGACGTTCATCAAAGCATCAGTCCTCGGACGCTTGAGATCTTGGCGACACGGACATTTCAGCTGATGAACGGCGGGCAGCAGTCGAACGGGACATTGGATTTTGACCGCGACCTCGTGCAGTATGAGGATGTGGACGATCTGATTCGGAAAATCGACTACTATTTGCAGCATGAGGAGGAGCGTGAACAGATTGCAGAGCATGGGGCACAGACGGCAAGTCGCTTCTCGATGAATGAATTGGTGAAAAAGCTGGTGGAGAACATTGCTGAAGAGAATTCATGATATCTGATTGCTTTTTTGTAAAAATAAAGGAGACACGATGTTATTACAGTTTAGCACCTCGAACTTCAGATCGATTAAAGATGAAGTCGTGTTGAGCATGCTGGCAAATGAAACAGACGATGTGCATACGGAATATTTGTGTCATGTTGGAGCAGAGAGCTTGATTCCCGTTGCTGCTATCTATGGCGCGAATGCGGCAGGAAAAAGCAATATACTGAATGCAATGAATGTAGCTATTGGGCTTATTCGGCAGTCTGATTCGCGTGGGATAAATAATATACTGCGTGGTATTGATTCGTTTCGTTTTGATGAGGAGATGCGTGAGCAGCCAACACGGTTCGACTTTATCTTTATTACTAATGGAAAAAAATATCAATATGGTTTCTCTGCGAACAAACGCATGATAATAGAAGAGTATTTGTATTTATACGAAGGGTCCGAGCAAATCATGGTATTTGAGCGGACAGATACAGATCACTATGTTTTTCCCGTAGAAGATGAGAAACGGTTTAATGAATATGCGGAAAAAAATACACCGAATAAGCTATTTCTTGCGACAGCAACATCATGGAACTGTACTGAAACAAAAGATGCCTATATGTGGTTTGCAGAGTCTGTTAATGTGTATGATTTTAGGAACGTTAGCAATGAAGGTTTGGAGATCATAGAAAATGCAGATCAAAAACTGAGAGATTTTTTGATGAAAACCTTGAGAGAGTCTGATTTCAATATTGCAGACTACGACTTTGAATCTGTGCCTATGACTTTGGATGACCTTAAAAAAAGTGGTGTGCCTGATCTGATTGCAGAATTGATGAGGAGAGAAGGCGTGGCAGAAGAGGGGAAGAGATATAAAATTACGGCAAAGCATATGATAAAAACAAGCGGTGGAAGCAAACAGTTTGACTTGCCGTTGCAGGAAGAATCGGATGGGACACAGCAGATGTTTTTCTTTGCTCCATTGATGAAACGTGCGATGGAGTCCGAGAAGACCATTGTCATCGACGAGCTTTCCTCAGGGCTGCATCCGCTTTTGTTGCAGGTGCTCATTCAAATGTTCTATGACAAAGACTTGAATGAAGCCAATGCACAGCTGATTTTTAGCACACATGATATCAGCCTCCTTAACATGGATTTATTTCGCAGAGATCAAATTTACTTTACGGAAAAGGATAATGCGACAGGGATTTCCACCTTGTACTCACTCGATGAATTCCTCCCCGCACCCGTCCAAGGGAGTGATATTGGGAAAAGCTATCTCCAAGGACGTTATGGAGCAATTCCGATTGTTTCGATGGAGGGACTGTATGGTAAAGCATAGTGCACAAAAACAGCGAGGGAAAACGCATCGTACGACGAAGCGAATTATATTGATTGGGACAGAAGGAGCGAATAAGACAGAACGATTGTACTTTCAGAACTTCAACAGAACACAAAAGACCTTTTCTATTCAATTTGCTACTGGTAATGCGACGAACCCCGTGGGAATTGTGGCAGATACCAAAAAGTGCCGTGACAAAATGGATTTTCAGTGTGGCGATCGGGCTTATGCTGTTTTTGATGCGGATCTTTGGGGCACGCAAGCGAATCAGATACAACAAGCAAAGAACGATGCTAAGAAAGAAAATATAGAGGTGATTCTATCCAATCCGTGTTTCGAGGTATGGTTTGTCCTGCACTTTGATGCCAGTACCGCCCCGTATAATTCCAGTGCGGATGTCATCACTAAGCTGAAAAAATACATCCCGGATTATGAAAAGAGCAAGGATATTTTCGGGGATTTACAATGCAGTAGGCAAACGGCTCTTTTCAATGCAGGGAATTTGCGTTCGTATCATCAAGGAAATCGGACAACAAAGCAGTCAAACTGGAATCCTATGACGGATGTGGATCAACTGGTAACATTGCTATGAAATCACTGATAAAATATCGTCGACTCAGGAAGAACCTGCTCCGATACTATCTGCTCTTTGCGTCGGCGAATCTCGTTATGTGTCTGAGGGCAGGAAGGCAGAGGGAGTTTTGTATGACGATAGAATAAGTGCGTACATTTTCCCGAAATTCCCGTTCAAATGGGAGATTCGGGGAAGGAAAGAAAGAGATATGGGCATGATTTTCCGCTTTTTGCATGGGAAACTGTAGAATTTTACCTGTGGATAACATGAGCCTTATTATCCATGTTTTATCAGTATTTCCCACAGGTCTTTGTTCGACTTGCACATGTAGTGTATCACAAAGTTCGCGAAAGTTTGATTTTGTAGGAAGGCAACGCAGAAAATGATGACAAAGTGGGCAGAAAACCAGAGCCGCAAATGGATGCCATATATGGTCACGGTTCTCATCGTCGTTTCCCTGGGGGCGCTTCTTCAGATGGTTGTCCTTTCGGACAAGTACAAGGGGCTTGTTGAATTGGGGAGGTTGTTCTATTTAGGTATATGGACGGCAATTCTGTTGCCGATGGTGGCGTGTTCAAAGAAATACATCCTGATGTTTGTATTTTATACTGCTGTTTTTGTGAGCGCAGCATACGTGCCGTTTTTTGGCGGGGCGAATGTAGCCGGTAAAGAAATTACTTCCGCCTATTTGCTTGGTGCATCGCATTTCCTCTTTTGGACTTGGATCTATGGAGCTGCGCGAAAGATTCCCTCGGATGCTCTGCGACGCTTCGCCTGTGGATTCTCTTTTGCGGCTTTGGCGGTGGCGATCCTTATGCCGCTTCTGGTATGGGGGTATTGGATTGTCAGCGGCGGGTACGTTTTATCCTCTGCCATTGTCTTGACCTTGTTTCAAACCAATCTGGCTGAATCACTTGCGTATCTGAAAAATCAAAATATTTTCCTTTGGATTTGTGGTTCGCTGGGGCTGTTTTTCGCAGTCGCCGGTACTATAAAAGCACTGCGAGTCGCCCTTCATGTAGATGTTCAACTGCCCGACCGACGCATGTCTTTGCTTTTTCTTTTCTTTATGCTCATAGGGCTTTTCGTTGTGAATCACGGAGTGAAGTATTACCTTCCTGCTCACATTGGTATGGAAGTGAAGGTGGCACTTCAGCAATATCGTGCTTATGGAGAAGCACGCGCAATGCGGGAAGAACGCTTGAAAAACCTGCAAGGACTGAATCTTGTTTCTTCTGGTGGGGTATTCGTTCTGGTGATTGGTGAAGCAGAGACGCGAAACCACATGCAGGTTTATAGGTATGCGAGAGAAACAACGCCGTGGATGAAAGACCAGTGTAAAAATGAAGAGAATATCACCTTTTCAAATGCCTACTCGAATTATGTTCATACCGTTCCTGCATTGACCTATGCGCTCAGTGAAAAGAATCAGTACAATGAGATGGATTTGAAGGATGCGTATTCCATTGTCGAAGTGGCGAACGCAGTCGGCTATGAGACGTATTGGATCAGCAATCAAAAAAAACTGGGTGTAGCCGACACGCCCGTTTCAGAAACTGCGAGTACGACACAGCATCAAAAATGGATGAATGGCATGTTCGGAAACAGTCAGGTCACAGAATACTATGATGATATACTTCTTACACAAATTCCGCAAGTTTGTGAAAAAAATGCGTTGATTATCATACATCTGATGGGATGTCATGCGGATTATCGGGATCGCTGTCCCAATGCGCATTTTTCGGGGGAGGACTCCTATGTCGATCAGTATGATGATGCCGTGTTGTATAACGACTACATACTCTCCCAAATTTACGAACGGGTTCATTCACTGCCAAACTTCAAGGGGATGGTTTATTTTTCCGATCATGGCGAAGATCCTGATCGCAGGTTGTACCATGAAGCGACCAAATTTACCTGGAGCATGGCACGCATACCGCTCGTGATGTGGTTTAGTGATGCTTTTCAAGAGGAGCGCCCAGAGGTGTTTGCTCAGTTGAAGGCTCATGAGCAGGCGTATTGGACAAATGACATGATTTACGATGTGATGATTGATGTTTTGGGCATTGAAGGGATGCCCCATGTGGATTTGCAATATGACTTGGCGTCGAAAGATTATGGGATAACAAAGGAAAATGCCATGACGTTGCATGGTACGCTGAAATTAGCGGATGAGGATATGCAGGCAGAGAGATGAGTCATTCACACTGCCATCTTAGCGACTCTTTTTCACCCGCATTGTGTCGGCAAATCCGCTACAATATTTGGCAAAGAGCCATGATGGAATTTGACTTTTTGTCATTTCTCGTGTAAAATAGAGAACAGTTTTAGAATTGCATACGCATAAATGTGATGCAAAATAATCGAATACAAGGGAGAACGATAACATGGCAAAGGAAACATTTGAGTTTCAAGCTGAGACAAAACAACTGTTGGATCTGATGATCCACTCGATCTATACGAACCGCGAGATCTTTCTGCGTGAACTGATCTCGAACGCGTCGGATGCGCTCGACAAGCTGCATTTCGAGAGCCTGACGAACAGGGAACTGCTTGAGGGCAACGAGAACTATGAGATTTTCCTCGTGCCGGACAAGGAGTCGAAGACGCTGACAATATCGGACAGCGGCATCGGCATGTCGCGCGCGGAGATTGTGGAGAACATCGGCACGATTGCAAAGTCGGGCACGAAGGCGTTCATGGAGCAGCTCGCAAAGGCGAAGGAGGAGAGCGGCGGCGCACCGGACAAGGAGCTGATCGGTCAGTTCGGCGTGGGTTTCTACTCGGCATTCATGGTCGCGGAGAAGGTGACGATTGTGACGCGCCGTGCGGGCGAGACACAGGCGACGCGCTGGGAATCGACGGGCGACGGCAGCTATACGATCGAGGACGCGGAGAAGGAGGGGCGCGGTACGACGGTGACGATCCACCTCGCGAAGGACTTCACGGAGGGCGAGACGGACTATACGGACACGTTCGAGCTTGAGAGTCTCGTGAAGAAGTACTCGGACTATGTGCGCTATCCGATCCGCATGAACGTGACGACGGAGGAGATGCCGCGCGACGACGAGGGCAAGATCATCGAGGGCGCGGAGAAGATCAAGAAGACGGAGCTGCGCACGCTGAACTCGATGCAGCCGCTCTGGACGCGTGCGAAATCGGAGATCAAGCAAGAGGAGTACAACGACTTCTTCCGCGATCAGTTTCACGAGTGGGAAGCGCCGATGGAGGTCTTTCACACGAAAGCCGAGGGCACGGTTGAGTATACGGCACTCCTTGAGATCCCGGCGCGTGCGCCGTTCAATCTCTATCAGGCGGACTACGAGCCGGGCATCCAACTCTACTCGCGACACGTCTTTATCATGGACAAGTGCAAGGATCTCCTGCCGGAGTATCTGCGTTTTATGAAGGGGCTGGTCGATTCACCTGACCTCTCGCTCAACATCTCGCGCGAACTGCTACAGCAGAGCCGCGAGCTCAAGACGATCGGACGCGCGCTGGAGAAAAATGTGCTCAAGGCGCTCGGCAGGAAGCTTGAGAAGAACCGTGAGGACTACGAGAAGTTCTGGAACGAATACGGGCGCATGCTCAAGATCGGCATTTACAACAGTATGTACTCTGGACGCGATACGGTGGACAAGCTGAAGGATCTCCTGCTTTTCCACAGTTCGAAGGAAGGGAAGCTCGTCTCGCTCAAGGAGTATATTGCGCGTATGCCGGAGAGTCAGAAGAGCATCTACTACGCGACGGCGAAGGATCAGGCGACGATTGAGCAGCTGCCGCAGATGGAGCAGCTGCGTGAGCGTGGGTTCGAGGTGCTCTTCCTGCTCGATCCCGTGGACGAGTTCGCGATTGAGACGGTGCACGAGTACGAGGGGAAGAGTTTTCACTCGATCAGCCGCGGTGACTTGGGTCTCGACGATGCGGAGAGCGAGGCGGCGAAGAAGGAGACGGAGGACATCGCAAAGGCGAACGACGATCTCATCAAGGACGTGAAGGAAGCCATCGGCGATAAGATTGCCGAGGTCAAGATCTCGCAGCGTCTGCGTTCAAGCGCGGTTTGTCTTGTTGCGGATGAGGCGGGACCGTCGCTCTCGATGGAGCAGACCTTTGCCGACATGAACAATCCGATGTTCAAGGCACGCCGCATCCTTGAGATCAATCCGCACCACGATCTCTTTGCAAAGCTGAAAGAGCTGCACGCGGCGGGCAAGGACTCTGAAGAATTCAAGGACTACTGTGACCTCCTCTATACGCAGGCTCTCCTCATCGAGGGAATCCTGCCGGAAAATCCCGTCGCCTTTGCGCAGAAGCTTGCAAAGATGATGGCGAAATAAGGAGAAATCGTGGAAGTCGAACTCTTTTCGTCACAGTTCTTTGTGGCGCTTTTCTCGATCATTGTGATTGATCTCGTGCTGGCAGGGGATAATGCCGTCGTTATTGCGATGGCGTCGAACCGGCTGCCTGTGCATCTGAGGAAGCGCGCAATCTACGTTGGTACGGCGGGTGCGATCCTCATCCGTCTGATTATGACGTTCTTCGCCGTGCAGCTGCTCTCCGTGCCGTATTTGCAGGCACTCGGTGGACTCGTGTTGCTGCCGATTGCGGTGAAGTTGATGAAGCCGTCGGGCGGCGAGGAGCATATCGAGGCGGCGGAGACGTTTGCGGGGGCGGTCAAGACCATTATCATTGCCGACGCGGCAATGGGGATCGACAATGTGATTGCGATTGCGGGCGCATCGCACGGCGACTTTTTGCTTGTCGTGCTGGGGCTCATCATCAGCGTCCCGATTGTGGTCGGCGGCAGTCAGCTGATCGGCTCACTGATGGAGAGGTTCCCCGTGCTCGTTGTGCTCGGTACTGCCATCCTCGGCTGGACGGGCGGTACAATGATTGTGCATGACCGTACGATCGGCATCATGCTCCTGGAGGCAGCACCACAGGCGGAATACCTCCTGCCTGCGGCACTCGCGGGGGCGGTGTGTGGTATTGGCGGTTATCTGCGTCGGAGAGGCTGATATGGTCGGACTTGTGATTGTGACACACAGCGCCGCGCTCGCGCACGGCATCGCGGAAACCTGCCGTATGATGGCAAAGGATGCGCGCCTTGCGGTTGCGGGCGGCATGGAGGACGGCGGCTTCGGCACGAGCTACGCACGGATTGTTGCCGCAATCGATGCCGTGTACGGTGCGGACGGTGTTGTGCTCCTCGTGGATGCAGGCAGTTCGATTCTGACCGTGGAGACGATTGTGGAGGAAATGCCGGAGCGACGTCTGCGTATGGCAGACTGCCCCGTCGTCGAGGGAAGCGTTGTCGCCGCGATTGCCGCCGTCTGCGGAGCGAATCTCGACGATGTTGTGCGTCGTGCGGAGGAGACTCGCAACGCGTGTAAGATTGGCGATTGACAGCGAGAACCTGTGGTGTTACAATAGCATACGAATGATGCTCTTTGAGGCGGGGTGCAAATCCCCACCGGCGGTATAGCCCGCAAGCCCCTGTGATGGGGCACGATTCGGTGAGATTCCGAAGCCGACAGTGAAGAAGGCGGTTGCCTTCGCAGTCTGGATGAGAAAAGGCGCGTCTATGGAAGAAAGCACGGATCAATGTATTTGTGTTTCATCAGGACGATTTATGTGCCGCCGGAGAAGAAATTCCGGCGGTTTTTTTGTTGAATGGGGTTGCTATGAACGAGCAGCAACGGGAACTAGACGAATCCTATATGCGCGAGGCTCTGCGGATTGCAGAGTACGCGCGCGGGCGCACCTCGCCGAATCCTTTGGTCGGTGCGATCATCGTGCGAGATGGGGCGATCGTTGCGAGCGGCTGGCATCGCGCGGCGGGCGAGCCGCATGCGGAGATTCATGCGCTGCGCATGGCGGGCGAGCTTGCACGCGGGGCGACGCTCTATGTGACGCTTGAGCCCTGTGCGCATCATGGGCGCACAGGGCCATGTGCCGAGGCGGTGATTGCGGCAGGGCTCGCGCGCGTCGTCATTGCGCTCTCTGATCCGAACCCCTTGGTCGCGGGGCGCGGCATCCATTTGCTCACGGCGGCGGGCATCGAGGTCACAACAGGCATATGCGAGGACGAAGCACGGCGGCAGAACGAAATTTTTCTCAAATGGGTGACGACAAAGCGTCCCTTCGTGACACTCAAGACGGCGATGACGCTCGACGGCAAGATCGCGAGCCATACGGGCGCATCGCAGTGGATCACGGGCGCGGCGGCACGTGCGCGTGTGCATGCGTATCGCAACGAGTATGACGCGATTCTCGTGGGCATTGGCACGGTGCTTGCCGACGATCCGAGTCTTACCACACGGCTGGAACATGGCACGGGGAAAAACCCTCTGCGCATCGTGCTCGACTCCGAGGCGCGCACACCGCTCGATGCAAAGCTTGTCGCGGATGGTGCGGCACCGACGATTATTGTCGTAAGCGAGCGCGCCGACCACAGACGTGTGAACCTCCTTCGTGCGTGCGGTGCAGAGGTTGTAACGCTCGGCGCACAGCGCGTGGATATCGCGGCGCTGCTGGATTATCTCGGCGCACGTGACATCACATCGCTGTTCGTCGAGGGTGGTGCTGCGGTGAATTGGTCGCTGCTTGCAGGGGGATCTGTCGATAAGGTACACGCCTTTATTGCCCCTATGTTGATGGGCGGGGAGACTGCGAAAACGCCGATCGGCGGCACGGGCTTCGACAGCCCGCAGACAGCACTGCGTCTGCGTGACGTGACCGTCGAGCAGCTGGGCGCGGACATTCTCGTCACGGGCTATCCATGTATGGCGACGGAGTGAGGAGGCTTCATGTTTACCGGAATCATTGAGGAGGTCGGCACGTTCGGTGGGCTATCGGGCGGCAATATCTCCATCGGTGCGCGGCGCATTCAGTCGGACGCGCACATCGGCGACAGCATTGCCGTCAACGGCATCTGCCTCACGGTGACGCAGTTTGACGCACACGGCTTCCGTGCAGCGGTCATGCCCGAGACCGTGCGTCGCACCTCGCTTGCAGGTCTTGCGCACGGTGCGCCGCTCAACCTCGAGCGCGCACTGCTTCCGACGACGCGGCTTGGCGGACATTTTGTCAGCGGGCACATCGACGGCGTGGGGGAGATCACGGAGATGCGCGAGGAGGGCAACGCGATTCTGATGACCGTCGCGGCAGATGATGAAATACTGCGCGGCATTGTCGAAAAGGGATCGGTCGCGCTCGACGGCATCAGCCTCACGGTTGCACGGGTCGGTACGACGGATTTCACCGTCAGTCTGATCCCGCACACGCGCACGGTGACGAATCTCGGTGCGAAGCGCGTCGGCAGTCCGCTCAACATCGAGACGGACATCCTCG
>ERZ773014.558-NODE-558-length-25229-cov-3.335664_pt1 | contig 25229 bp, 29 predicted proteins | sample MGYA00580841_ERZ773014 | MGnify/ENA primary metagenome ERZ773014 (study PRJEB29015, sample SAMEA2737989) | human oral metagenome | biome: human oral; feature: human-associated habitat; material: dental | place: China | collected 2067 ... | reverse complement strand
TTGTTTCTTGATCAGCTGTAGAAAGCTTAGCCACTTCAACTTCCGGTAAGTAAGTTGGACACATCACTTCGCCATCAGCGTTTGTTAGATCTTCACCGTTTAATGTAACACGACCGATCTCAAACATACGGGAACCGTAGTCAAGAACTGCATTGACATTATCGTTTGTCACCTTAACAGGAGAAGCGATAATACCAGCATAAACAGTTACCTGCTTGAATTCCTTAGCGATTGCCTTTACATCTTCTTCTGTTAGAACTGTACCCATTTCTAGTGTTGTACGTTCTGTCTTACCATCTAAATCAACCGCTAAGATACGTCCTACCAAGCTATTCTTCCAAGATGTATCCATCACTGCTGTAGATGGGTGTGAGAATGTATGTGTAAATGGTAACGCACGGCAATTGATACCTTTATCAATTTCAGCACGTAACTCATTTCTTAATTCCTTATCGATAACAACACCCTTCTTTACAAGAGTCTTGCCTTCAGCACTTACTAAATCCCTCTCAAGAGATAAGCCTTCCATGCGGTCTAAAATGCTTAACTTCTTATGAACCTTATAACGACCTGCCTTTGTTAAGTCATATCTTCTGTAGTCAAAGAACTTAGCGTCCATTAAAGTAATCGCACCATCGATGGTTGCGATTTCATCCGCACGCTGATTTTCATACACTGTTAAGAGTGCTTCGTTCTTAGTCTTTGTCTTATCAGCCGCAAGTGTATTGCGAACTTCTTCGTAGTTTCCGAAAATCGCCGTATACAATAACATGTAATCGTTCTGGAATTCACGTTCTTCTTCTGGCACGATAACATCAGAATTTACAGGCAAGTTTAATGCCTTTAAGAACTTCTTCATGTTTGTTGTATCAAATGCATTTTCACCACGTTCAAGGTTCAAGGATAAACCAATTGCCTTGAATAGGATTGAGCTTAATACTTTTCTTCTGCGGTCAATTGATACGTTCAAAATACGGCCAAGTGCAGCTTTCTTGTCATCACTCATGAATTCTAGCCATGTTCCACGGCTTGGAATCAACTCGCATTTATATGTATCACGACCTGTGCGCTCTTCTGATTCAATATCAAAGTACGCACCTGGAGAACGAACAATCTGAGATACGATAATACGCTCAGCACCATTGATAATAAATGTGCCTGTTGGCGTCATTAAAGGGAAGTCTCCCAAGAAGACCTCTTCATTCTTTGTGATTACTTCACCAGTTTCTGGATCCATAACTTCTAACTCCATCTTACCTTTAAGAGGAGCGCTGTAATTTACTTCTCTGTATTTGCATTCACTAATTGAATACTTAGGTTCCCCAAATTCATAATCTAGGAACTTCAAACGAATGTTACCCGCATAGTTTGAAATTGGATATACATCGTTAAATACTTCTTTAATACCGTCTCTTAAAAACCAGTCAAAAGCTGCAGTCTGAATTTCTACTAAATCAGGTAGATCTAGACCACTGCTAACTTTAGAATAATCTCTACGAGTTGCCTTGTTGCCATAATGCACAACGTGGTATGTCTGCTTATTTTCCATTTGTTCGCCATCCTTTCGCCTGCACCGCCAGAAATGTCGAAAAAGGGTAGAATAACCCCATCCCTATTCGACTCTTTTGCAATTTACTATAATAAAACAACTTTTTTATTCCGTCAACTTCCTACTTTGCAAAATATAGTATCCTCGATCCTTAGAAATAACCTCGCAATTTCCGAACACTTCCGCAAACTTCTTCTTAGCACTTTCCGCGCCTTGCTGTTTACGGATAACCGCATAGATAGAGCCACCCACTTTTAGGTGATTATACGCATCTTCAAACATTTTATAGATAACTTTCTTGCCCGTTCGGATCGGAGGGTTAGTGATAATAAAATGATATTGCCCCTTTATTTCAGCATATCCATCCGAAACAAGCACAGTACACTCCACTTGATTCAAATTGCAGTTTAATTGTGTTAGTTCTACCGCACGTGGGTTGATATCCGCCATTGTGACTTCACAGCTAGGAAATAATGATTTTGTAATGATACCTAGCGTTCCGTATCCGCAACCCATATCTAGGATCTTGCCATGAAGTTCTTCTTTACTGATAGCTTTCAGCAAGACATAGCTTCCATAGTCCACACCTGTTTTCGAGAAAACGCCATTATCAGTCGTAAAGATATATAAACGGTCTAAAAACCGGAAAGTATGTTCCTTCCGGTTCTCGTCCAGATTTCGGTTATCGGTAAAATAATGTGCCATTAACCGTTCCTTTCTAATACCCGAAAAGCCGAACAATTCATTATTCGGCTTTTCATGTGTTTTCTGTTATTTTCTAGATTACTTGAATTCAACAGTTGCACCAGCATCTGTGAGCTTCTTCTTGAGTTCTTCAGCTTCTTCAGCAGCAACGTTTTCCTTGATTGTTGCAGGAGCTCCATCAACGAGCTTCTTAGCGTCAACAAGTCCAAGACCTGTGATTTCACGAACAGCCTTAATTACGCCTACCTTAGAGTCGCCAACGGCAGCTAATACAACATTAACTGTTGTAGGAGCAGCTGCAGCAGCTTCTGTTGGAGCAGCAGCTGCTACTGGAGCAGCAGCAGAAACGCCGTACTTCTCTTCAATAGCCTTTACGAGTTCATTTAGTTCAAGAATTGTAGCTTCATCAAGATATGCTAGGATATCTTCCTGTGTTAACTTTGCCATGGATTAATTTCTCCTCTTCTATTTCTTTCTTAGGCAGCTGCCTCAGCAGCTTCTTTTACTTCTTCAGCAACCGGAGCAACTCCGTTAGCTGGTTTTGCTTCAGCAACAGCATTCACAACACGTGCGAATGAAGATACCGGAGCGTTTAATACAGATAGCAACATGCTGAGCATGCCTTCTCTGTTTGGTAATGCAGAGAGTTCATTTACTGTGTTGAGGTCAACAACCTTACCTTCAACAATACCACCCTTAAGAACTAATGCCTTGTGCTTCTTAGCAAACTTAGCCATTACACGAGCAGCACCAGTTTCATCACCACCAAATGCCAATGCATTAGGACCTGTTAAGCAATCCTTAAGATCACCATATCCTGCATCTTCAGCAGCCTTACTAGCTAATGTGTTCTTATAAACCTTAAGTTCAACACCTTCAGCACGTAATGCTCTACGGAGTTCAGTAACCTCAGCAACTGAGAGGCCACGGTACTCGGCAACGATAGTGGATGAAGAGTTAGTGAATTTTTCCTTAATTTCGGAAACGACACCCTGCTTAGACTCTAATACAGTCTGATTCATACTTCACCTTCCTATTCTTTGTTATCGAATACACATTTAGAAAGAAAGCCCTCGCAGACAGCGAGAGCAAAAGTACATTGATATGAACTTTCATCTACCTCGGTAACCTTATTAAGCATACGCCGTTACTGTCTGTGGTATTTGATAACGATGATATGATACCATGCATTTTTATAATGTCAAGTTCCATTTGCATTATTGTATTCTCAACCCGATTCCCCTATCAACACCACAAAAATTTCAAGGTCTACATAAAGGAAAATATACACCTTAAACTCCATGACGTTATATACTAAGGAGGACAGTTTCAAATGAATACAAGATTTCATTACAAGTATAGATTTTAGAAGGGAGCCTACCTATGAATCCGAGAGAATATTTAGAGATATTGCATATTGCAGAAAGATTGAAAGATACCACACGTCACTGTACGACGAGTAAAAGACGCATCGAGAGTGTTGCCGAACATAGTTGGAGAATTTCCCTCATGGCCTTTCTTTTAAAGGATGAGTTCCCCAATGCAGATATTGATAAAGTAATCAGTATGTGCTTAATTCATGATTTAGGCGAATGTTTTACCGGCGATATCCCAACATTCCTCAAAACGGATCATGACCGTGATATTGAAGATTCATTATTATCGCAATGGGTTAACACTCTCCCTGAAAACATCTCAACACGAATGACAGAACTATATAACGAGATGAGCCAACAAGAAACACTAGAATCCAAAATATATAAAGCCTTAGATAAGCTAGAAGCAGTCATCCAACATAATGAATCACCGATTGATACATGGTCAGAGAATGAATATGAACTCAACCAAACCTATGCATTTGATGTTGTACAATTCTCTTCATGGCTAACTTCGCTTAGAAAAGAGATACTTGCAGATACACTGCATAAAATTGATTCTGAAACCAAAGAATCGTAATTTATACTTATAGGACGTATTTTAGATATCCCTAAAACACTTTAGATGCCTACGAATCTAAAGTGTTTTTATTTCCTATTCAAATGAAACATCCAACAACCAAACTTAAAATTGGTTTCTTAAAAACAGTAAAGGATGTGACACAACGCCACATCCTTTATCGCATAATTGCGGTTATACTTTCTTGATTATTTATTACCTTCTGCCAATTCTTCTTCTGTTAATGGTTTCTTTGTGACTGCTAAGATTGCCACGATAATCAGTGCACCGATTAACATATCTACTACATACCAAACTTGTCCTTCAATAACACCAGTAATCGCAACGATACCACCAAACGCCACAACGGAAGATACACCATGTACCATACCTAATGCTCCAGCGATTGCTGTACCGATTGCACATGCAATCCAAGTATGCTTGAAGTCCTTCAAGCACCTTCTGTAATGCCACCTGAGGATAGCAAGAATGCAGAGATACCTACAGAGCAATCTGCCTTTGTATAATGCTTTCTTAAGATAAATGACGCAAGACCCATACCGAGTGGAGGAATTACACAACACATACGGAATACACCGTTAGGTCCATAAATACCTTCAGCCATTAATGCAAGTGTAAATGCTGTTGCAGCCTTTGAACATGGACCGCCAAAGTCAGCTGCTGCTAATAGTCCAATTCCAAGTCCTAACAAGATTGCATTTGTTCCACTTAGGTCATTCATTACATCAACGATAACCTGTACAAACGCATTGATAGATCCTGTTAAAACATAGATGTAGAAGATACCAACGACAAATGTCGTTAATAGAGGAATAAAGAATGTAGGCATCATTGGTTTTAAGGAGTCAATAACCTTCCAAGTCTTCATCCACTTAACGAAGTAACCTACGATAAAACCTAATAGTAATGCGCCAATAAATCCTGTGGATAATTGATCTTTACCGATAGGATTATTTGCGACATAACCCATAATCAAACCTGGAGCTAATGCAGGTTTACCAGCGATAGCGTAAGCGATGTATCCGCAGATAACCGGAACCATCATGGAGAAGCCGGCAATACCTAAGCTATACACGTTCTGCCAGAACTGATTGCTTGGAATGATTGCGCCATTTTCAATATGACCTGTAAATAAAGTAAATGAGAATAATATACCACCAGCGATAATGACTGGTAAGAAATATGAGATACCCGTATTAAATGCTTTAAATATACTACGTCCAGTTTCTTTCAACTTATTATTCATCTCACTCATTTGCCAAAGCCTCCGCTCTATCAATTAATTTCTTGATATCTTTGATTGCTTGTGTTGGATCAACTTCGATAACTTTACCCTCATCACGTTTTTCATCAAAGCGTTCATCGCCTTCAATACCAATTGCGATAGCTAAAAAACGACATCAGCCGCATCGACTTCATCTTGTTCCAACTCATTATTGATGCCCATACCACCTTGTGTTTCAACCTTGCAGTCAATGCCTCTCTTCTTGCATTCCTGCTCGATTGCTTATTGTGTCATGTACGTATGTGCGATACCTGCTGTACATGCACTTACTGCTACTAATTTCATACTTCCATCTCCTTTTCAATCGATTTCAAAAGTTCGTAAGACTCTTCAGAGCTCTTTGTATTTAAGAATTTCTCGCGGAAATCTTCATGCATTAAATTCTTACTAAGCTCTGCCAGAATCTTCAAATGTTGCGTAGATCCTTTATCAGCAGGTACACCAATCATCATCATGTGATCCACCCTGTCTTCTCCATCTTCATTTGTCCATGGACATCCATTCAAGAATTTCACATAGATAACAAATGCTTGATTGACTGCAGCTGAGATTGCATGTGGAATTGTAATACCATAACCAATATAGGTTGCGATTACGTTTTCACGGTCAATAACAGCCTTAGCATACTCATCGTTATTATTTACAAATTCATTTGGTAAATGTGCAATGTCTTCAATTGCCTCATACTTATCACGATAAACTTTATCCGTGAAAATCGTTAATTCTTTTGCAAACATTTTTGTCTCCTTTCGCCTGTATCTACATTGTCCATCTATTCAACAATCGAGAACAGTTCACTTTTTTCAATTTAGAAATGGAAATTCATTATACGGATTCTTCTTCAATCTTCAGAATAATTTCATGTAGCTTATCAAAACTCTGTGTACGGATTAATTCCTTTGTATATTCATCAGAACTTACAATCTGACTGAGCACCTTATAAAATGCAGGCAGGGTATCATCACCCTTCTCCTTCATGGATAATAGAAAGATAATCTGCACTGTATCCTTATCCCATTGAATTGGTTTTTGTAAGATATCAATCTCCACAAAACTCTATTTACCCATTAGGTGGATTGGGTGTGGTATCGCAACCATGTTTCCAAATGCAGTTGCACCAACGCTTTCTCTTTCAAGCACAGCTTTCTCAAATTCATTTGAGATATCTACTTTCTTCTGTGCTTGCATACACAAGAAATGAATTACTTCTTCTTTATCGTTATATGGTAAATCCCCAAAGAACATATCCTCACGGAAGTAGTTGAAGATTTGTAAGTCGCGTGTCTTTTGAATCATCGCATGAACATTTTCAATTGCACTCTTGCCTAAAAAGGCATTGACTTCAATGACTGGTATATTCAGTTTTTCTTCAATTGGCACAGTTGTCAGAATGTAATCAATACCCTCAAGATTCTGACTATGCAATGTATTTAAACTGGCTGTACCAACTACCTCTAGATTCTTACCAAACTTTTCCTCAATCTGATAGCGCAACAGTTCTGAACTTGCTCGTCCACTTCCACAGACAATTAATACTTTTTCTTTCGTTTGTTTTTCACGCTTCTTTTCTAGCGCAACGTTGAAATGCAATGCAATATACGCAATCTCATCTTTGCAGATACATCTGTTGTACATTTTCTTTAACACACCACAAGCAACGGTAGCCATTGAGTATGCTAGCACAAAGTGTTCACGAATCTGATTTGCTAGCGGATTATAACTTGCAATGTGATTCTGCAATCTAACTTTAAATGGTATAACGTGTAGAGATAACAATGTCGCAAGTTCAAAATCATAACGCAAATCAATGCGGAAGGTTTCGTTGACCGCTTCCAACATTGCCAAAACAATCTCAAAAGTATCCTCATCCACAACCGAGTTACTCTGCTGTCCATTATTTAGTCGGATAATCTTTTTACTACTCAAATGCATTAGCACGTAATACACTTCACTATCCGGAAACTTTACATCAAATTCTTTTTCAATATCTTGAATAATAGCCTTGGTCATCACAAGGTCACTATCATTTTCCATCTGCTGTTCTGTTTCTTTGCCAAGAGGAATCACTTTACCATCTAGGATGCGCTGAATTGCGATATAGATGTGGAAAGTTAAGTTATTCAGAGATAAATCAGATATCATGAAATTGTATTTGACAACTTTATCCGAAATAATTTTATGGATACTGTCTAGTTGATTATTTTCTGGTAGTTGTTGCGTATAAAACGGTTCTTCCATTTGGATTCGAGTTAAACATAGACGATATTGCTGTTCACTACCAATTGCACGCATACCTTGATATGCACGATAGTCAATCTCAATACCAAAATCCGCAAGAATATTGCGGACAATCTTCATATCATTTTTTAGTGTTGCACGACTGATAAACATCGCATCCGCAAGGTCATCCATACGCACGCTTTCATCAGAAGTAAGTAATGTTTCTATAATCTGGCGAACACGGTCTTGGGTTGTCAAAACTCTTTCACGATTATTTTCGATAGACTGCAAATAATCCTCTAACTTTTCTTTATCTTGGATTTCAATTGAAATACCCTTACGTTCCGTCTTGATACTTGCCCCATTACATACAAGCACATCATTGAGTGCTTCAATATCATTACGAATTGTACGAGCAGTCACACCAAAAAGATCTGCAATTTCTCGAATAGATTTACTGTGATTATTTTCCTTCACTAATAAGAAAAGTAATCTATCCTGTCTATCCATGCTATAAACCCTCTATTCTAATTATACGTATTGTCCAAAAAACCTTCAGACAATATGTTTCCCGCAAAAAGGTGAAATTCATTATCTCTTGCATGATATACTAAACATATGAAAATTACAGAAGGCTACATGCCATATTTAAACTATCAAACCTACTACCGTATTGTCGGTGATATTACCAAACCTGCTTTAGTTCTATTACATGGCGGTCCTGGTTCTACGCATAACTACTTTGAACTACTTGATTCGCTTGCATCTGATGACTATTGTATTGTCATGTATGACCAGCTTGGTTGTGGATATTCCTACGTTGAAGGTCACTCTGAACTATGGACACCTGAAACTTGGGTCAATGAGTTAATCGCATTACGCAAGCATCTCAACTTAACAAAGATTCATCTCTTAGGTCAATCTTGGGGTGGTATGCTTGCGCTAGACTATGTATTACATTACAACCCTACTGGTATTGAATCACTGATTCTATCTAGCACATTATCTTCCGCATCCCTTTGGGCAAGCGAACAACATCGCATGATTCGTTTTATGTCTGAAGTTGATCAACGTGCCATAGAGATTGCAGAAAGAACTGGTAATTACGAAAGTGAAGATTACATCATCGCAAATACCCACTTCATGCATGCACATTGTGCAGGTGTATATGAAATTGGTAAAGCACCTGATTGCTTAACACGCCCAAAGAAGACAGGAAAAGAAGCGTACCTCTATGGTTGGGGTCCAAATGAATATACACCAACCGGAAGTCTTGCGGGTTTTGAAGTAACAGATGAATTAAAGCATATCAATATTCCTACTCTTATTATATCTGGAACAAATGACTTATGCACTCCACTTGTTGCTAAGACAATGTATGACAATATCAAACATGCAACATGGCACTTGTTCCCTAACTGTCGTCATATGGTCTTTGCCGAGGCAACTGATCAATACATCCAACTACTACATTCATGGTTAAAACAAACTAAAAGTGTATCCCATTAACGCAGGATACACTTTTTAAAATTCCTATTGTAAAAGCTGGCGGTCATCAATTGGCAATGATATCAATTTTGCATTATTTGGAAGGCTTCCATATTCACTCGCCCCTAAATCACGAACAACAATTTCATTATTTTTATAAGTAAGAAGTTGTTTTATGATTGTTTCATTTGTACTTTGATTTAGTTCTGCATAGATAAGACCTTTGTTACCTTCTAACAAAGATAACATACCAGTACCCTCAGGGTCACTTGTTGAATTTTGTGATGGGTTTATTGTTTGAAATATCCGATTGAGAGCCATACATTTTTTGGTTGACGATTCATACCAGAAAATCATATTCATCGCAATATGCTCTCTATCATAATACCTTGTCACAAGTAATTGTGGAACTTCAGAATCGAGGTACACAACACTATATTGTGTAGCACTTTCCTTTACATCACCCATACCAAAATCATATGCATCAATGTTATCTAACAATTCATTGTATGCATGGAGTGCTTCTGTTACCTCTGGAGAAACTGTTTCCTTTGGCTCAGAAGTTTCTTTCTTTTGTTCTGTAACGGATGTAGAAGTTATTTGTGTACTACGGTTGTTTGATAGTGTGCATGCTGTAAGTAATAATGTACCTACACATGCTAAGATTCTACACATTTTCTTCATAAGTATTCTCCCCCATGTGTAAAAATATGCAATCACTCCATCAGTTATCAATTGTCGTCTTATTTACTATTTTTCAATGATCAGTAAATCTACGAAATCTGTTTTCCAACCTGTATTTTCTGATAGAGGAATTGTAATACTCTTTTGTAGAGTTAATGTATCCGCATCAAATTCTAAGATTTTTCCTAATTCTGTTGTTTCTGAGTTTGGTGTTACGATTGCTGCCGCCTTATTTCCTAAATAACGGATTCCATGTAACTTATATTCTGTATTTGTAAATAGTTTCGCAAAATCAGTTCCAGATAAATCCTTATCTGATACCAGTTCAAGGTCAGTTGTGTATTCCAATAGATGATTATCTTCTGTCACGACACGGATATAATCGCCATACGTATAAGCGGTAATGATTCTCTTTGCTTCTAGAGAGATTGTCGTTGCCTCTAATGTATCTGGGTCCATACTTGTTAAACTAGCCATCTCTGGAATTTCCTCTTCGTCCATAAATCGAATATGATAAGGATTTTCAACTGTTATAACCTTGCCATTTACGTATAAGAGCTCTTCAAATTCAACGGAAGTATGATACCAATAATCCACAAATTGAACTTCATTTGTTTCTTCATCTAGGTAATACAATTCATATCGATCTTGAACCATGTCATACCCTACAAAGTAAAGCTTTGTACCAATTTCAACCGCATGATAAATCGCCGCATGAATCACTGGCGATGTAACTACCTTATGATTTGGATTTGTGTATTGAATAGTATTACGTATTTCACCTGTTGATCCATCATCGATAGTAATGACTTCAATTCTTCCATTCATTCCATTGAGCACAAGATTTACAGTATATATATTTGAATCAAACGCACCCTTGGACATAGAGAATGTTGAATATCCAGATGAAGATTCAAAAAGTAGAGATTTATTTCCACCGAAAGAATATGCACGGAAGGTATTCCCCTCTTGGAATAATCTACCTGCTGTGTTTACTTTATCGCTGAATTCTAGTTGTTCTTTGTCACTACTTACAAAAATAATCTTTGTTTGTGGATTCATCTTTCCATTTTGATGAATGGAGTAGAAACTTACTACATAGTCATATTTCGTTAAATCTTCGCCTGGCTTCTTACTCTGATGATTCCAAGTGTATATTCCCAGGGAAATAACAATTATTCCGATAAGTGATAGAATTAGAATTCTGCTCTTGTTCATGTTGTGAATCAATGAATGTTCCTCCTTAATGAATTTACTCAATCACTTCTATCTCATGAGGATAGTGGTTTAAAACCTCACAACCATCCTTTGTAATCAAAACTAAATCTTCAATACGACAGCCCAAAATACTTGGATGATAGACTCCCGGTTCAATTGAGAAGGTATTTCCTTCTACCGTTAAATCTGTAAATGCTTGTGATACATCTCCATATTCATGTGTTTCTGTGCCAATAAAGTGTCCAAGTCTATGTGTAAAATCTTCCCCAAAGCCACCTTCTGTGATGATGTTTCGAGCAACTGCATCGATATCGCAAAGTCTTACCCCAGGTTTACAATAGTGTTCTGCACTTTCATTTGCTTTACGAACAAGGTTATAGACTTCCACTTGTTCTGAAGTTGGATATTTCTTGTAAAAGAAGGTTCTTGTCATATCTGAGCAGTAGCCATTTACGATACAACCAACATCGAAGAGTACCGTATCACCTTCCTGTAATACCGTATCATCTGGCATATGATGTGGATCAGCCGCATTCTTACCAAAGGCAACGATAGGCTCAAATGAATATCCACTTGCACCAAGTCTTTGGTAGATATCTAACATCTGTGAGGCTACTTCTACTTCTGTTACACCATCGTGTATCAGTTTCTTAAACTCCGCCATTGCTAGGTCATTGACATGAGACGCAGCATGCATGAGTTCTTGTTCACGAGCATCTTTAATAGCACGTGTATGATCAACTGCATAAGAGCCAAGTTTAAATTCTGCCGCAATCTTCGCTTCCATCATTGGAATTAGGAATCTAGCTGGCATGATTTTATCTACGCCTAAGCTACCATTTTTATCGATAAACTGCGAAATGATATTTGTAATAGTATCTGTATCTTTATAATACTCTACTCTTACGCCAATCGCATCTGAGAAACGGAAGAGCTGATTTAAAATCAATACCGGTTCAATCCCCTTCCCAATCAATAATCCCAGAAATCTTTCTCCTGGTTCTATTTTCTTCCCACAAAGATATGCAATTGAAATTGGATCTATAATCAGTAAACAATCTGTTGTCATCTTCTCAATGACACGACTTAGTCTTCCTTCATCTAACATAGTATCACCTCTACTTTATTTCTATTTTATCACGTTTTTTGATATTCAAATTTGACGTTCTATGGTTGAAGAGTATTGGAATCAACACTATAATTCTCTTATAACTAGTAATAAAGGAGATTTTTATGAGCGTTCTTGGTTTATTCAAAAAGGTACTAACAGGCGCATCTGACGAAGATAACATCAAAAATAAAGCTCGTATGCGCGAAATTTTTAATGAAGCTGTTCTAAATGGTGATGATTATCAACTGGTATATTGTCATTCCGAAAATTACCATAGTGCTGTTATTGCGTCAGTCACTCATCATTACAACTTTATCGTGGGATATAAAACTGGTGAAGTAGTTGTTATCTATGTTGACCCATCTCTTTCTACATATGACCAACCAGTATTCTTTAATAAAGAAAATGGTTCATCGATACGTACATCTATGGGCTACTGCATTGCGGAAAGTCCTTCAGCATCCTTCAAACTTGAACCAATCACTTATGAACTAGGGATTGGTGAGCGTGCAAAGTACTGTGTATCTGTAACACAATCTACCGAAGAAGTATCCACATTCCGCAAGTTCTTTAAACAAGGCTTCTAATCTAATCATTGCATATAAAAAAATCTCACATCGCTGTGAGATTTTTAAATTACTTATTCAACTGTAACTTTGATACCAGGACCCATAGTTGTGGATACTGTTACACCCTTGAGGTATGCACCCTTAACTGTTACAGGTCTAGCCTTTAAGATACGGTCATATAAAGCCTTGAAGTTTTCAACAAGAGCTTCTTCAGTGAAAGATACCTTACCGAATAATACGTTGATGTTTCCATCCTTGTCTACACGGTATTCAACCTTACCCTTCTTGATTTCATCAATTGCCTTCGCAACATCCATTGTTACTGTACCTGTCTTAGGGTTTGGCATTAATCCCTTAGGACCTAAGAGCTTACCTAACTTACCTAACTGACCCATCATGTCTGGAGTAGCTACGATGATGTCAAAGTCGAACCAGCCACCTTGGATCTGCTGAATCATATCAGCGCCACCAACGAAGTCAGCACCTGCTGCCTTAGCTTCATCTTCCTTAGCACCCTGTGTAATTACTAATACACGCTGTGTCTTACCAGTACCGTGTGGTAATACCATTGCGCCACGAATGTTTTGTTCAGCCTGACGTGGGTCAACGTTTAATACGAAGCTAGCTTCTAATGAAGAATCAAACTTAGTTGTGCTGATCTTCTTAGCTAAAGCAATCGCTTCCTTGTAATCATAAACTTTAGCGCTATCTACTTGTTCTAACGCTGCTCTGTACTTCTTTCCTGCCATTGTTACTTAGCCTCGCCTTCTACTACGATACCCATGTTACGTGCTGTACCAGCAATGATGTTCATTGCTGCTTCAACGTCATTAGCGTTGAGGTCAGGCATCTTATACTCAGCGATTTCTCTTAACTGAGCCATTGTAATCTTACCGGCTTTAACTGTCTTTGGTGTTCCAGAAGCCTTGTTAATACCAGCAGCCTTCTTTAATAAGATAGCAGCTGGAGTTGTCTTGATGACGAAGTCGAATGACTTATCTTCGTAAGCTGTAATAATTACAGGAACGATGTCACCGTGACGGTCCTTAGTCTTGTCGTTAAATTCTGTACAGAATTTAGGCATGTTGATACCTGCAGATGCTAGAGCTGGTCCTGGTTTAGCTCCACCAGCAGGGAATTGTAGCTTAGCTACTTTTGCAATTTTCTTTGCCATGTGGTTTTCCTCCTTATATTTAGAATCCACATGCAGTGGTCAGCGGACATTGCTATCCTCCCACGCATGAGCGCACTAAAAGTGCTTTTATATAATAGGCTAATATAGGTTTAGCGTCAAGATAAAAGATGCCAAACAAGCCTATTAATCACTAATCTACGCGGCTTTTATTCATTTGTTGTCACAAATTGAGAGTTATATAACTTACTATAGAATCCATTTTGTGCCATCAGTGTATCATGATTGCCCTGTTCAATGATTCTACCGGCATTCATGACAATAATTTGGTCAGCGTTACGAATCGTTGATAAACGATGCGCAACCACAAAACTAGTACGTCCCTTCATAAGATTGTTAAAAGCCGCTTGAATTTCAAGCTCCGTACGTGTATCGATAGAAGATGTCGCTTCATCAAGGATTAACATATTTGGCTTGCTTAGCAATACTCTAGTGATACAAAGTAACTGTTTCTGTCCTTGGCTTAAGCTATCATCTGTCACAATCGTATCCAGACCTTCTGGCATACGACGGATAAACTCCCAACTATGTGCTTCCTTTGCAGCTTCGATGATTTCCTCATCACTAGCGTTCTCGACACCAAAGGCAATATTATCACGAATACTTGCATTCTTTAACCATGTATCCTGGAGAACCATACCGAAGTTTTTACGAATTGATTTTCGACTTACATCATAGATATTTTGTCCATCAATCAGAATTGCGCCTTGATTTGCGTCATAGAATCTCATCAACAAGTTAATAAATGTCGTCTTGCCACAGCCTGTTGGTCCTACAATAGCAGTCGTCGTACCTGGTTTTGCACTAAAGTTAAAATTCTCAATTAACTTTTGATCTGGAAGATATGAGAAGAATACATCTTGAATATCAATTGCACCATTCTTTTCAACCAAATCCTGTTCTGGATCTGCACTTTCAGCCGGAGCCTCTATCAATGTAAATACACGATCAGCACAAGCCATTGCATTCTGTAACTCTGTCACAACAGAACTAATATCATTGAATGGCTTCATATATTGGTTAGCGTAAGACAGTAATACCGTTAACCCACCAACTGTCAAGTTACCTTTCATAATACTGTAAGAGCCAAGTACTGCCACAATCGCATAAATCACATTATTTACAGCACGTGTGGATGGATTTGTAAGTGAGCTAATAAATAATGCATTCTGCGTATATTCTTGTAGTTCCTTATTCATCTTCTCAAAACGTTTCGATGCACGCTTCTCATACCCAAATGCCTTTACAACTTTCTCACTACCAATCATCTCATTGATTAGTGCGGTTTGTTTCCCACGTGTAATTGTCTGTTTTTGAAATAAACGATACGAACGTGTCGAAATAAATCTTGCCACAAAGAAACTAACCGGTGTTAATACAATCACACAACAGGTAATAAGTATATTCATCGAAAGCATGAATACTAACGTTGCGATGATAGTCACTACACCCATAAATAATTGTGTAAAGCCTAACAACAAACCATCAGATAATTGGTCTACATCCGCAATAACACTTTGAACAATATCCCCTGTACTATGTACATCTAGATAAGAGAGGGGGATATGTTGTATGTGTCGCATTGCCTTAGCACGAATCTCTTTAACAGTCTGATACGTTAGACGATTATTGATTAGATTCATCACCCAAAGGCTAATCGATGCAATCGCAATACAGATTCCAATATTAATTAAAACTGAAAGAAGTTGTGAATAATGTACTTCACCTTGTTTGATAACTGTATCAATTGCGGCACCAAACAAAATTGGTACATACAACTGTAATATCGCCGCAATAGTCGATAATACAATACTCAATACAAGTAATATTTTATACTTCCCAATAAACTTTAAGACTTTCCCTAGGGTTTGGAATGATGTGTTCTTTTTCATGCCATAGCCTCCTTTGGTTTTTCTTCTGGGAATTGAGAATAATAGATTTCCTGATATACCTGACAATTCTTCATCAATTCATCATGTGTTCCTATTCCAACAAGATTGCCATCATCCAATACTAATATTTGGTTGGCAGCACGTACAGTAGAAGAACGCTGCGAAACGATAAAGACTGTCATTTGATTTCCTAAATTGTGAATTGCTCGGCGTAACTTTAGGTCTGTCGCAAAGTCTAATGCACTTGCGGAATCATCCATGATTAATATTTCCGGATTCTTTAATAATGCACGTGCAATTGTAAGACGCTGTTTCTGACCACCAGATAGGTTACGACCATTCTGCTCAATCATCGCATCTAATCCATTCTTACTTCTTACTACATCTGCAGCCTGTGCAATTTCTAATGCATGCCAGATTTCTTCATCTGTCGCATCCTCTTTGCCCCACTGCATATTCTCTCGAATTGTACCTTCAAATAGAACTGCCTTTTGTGGAATCATTCCCACTTTCGATATAAGCTCTCCTTGTGGATAGTCCTTTGCATTTACACCATTCACGCATACTTTTCCACTTTGCACATCATAGTAACGTGGTATTAATTGTGCAACGGTTGATTTACCACAACCTGTTCCACCAATGATACCAATTGTTTCACCACGATTCGCCACAAAACTAATATTCGATATCGCATCTGCACCAGCTTGTGGATAAGAGAAGGAAACTTGATCAAAGATAACCGCTGGAGCACTTTTATCTTCTTTTACAGGTTCTATCGGATAGACCATCTGACGCTTTACTACAAGCACTGCTTCAATACGTTCTAGACATGCAAGTGATTTATTGATTGTGATGATAAGAGAAGATAGTTTAATTAGTTCAATAATAATCAGTGCCATTAAGTTGTATAACGCAACAATATCCGCCTGTGCAATGATGCCACCATCAACACGAATCGCGCCTACGTAGATTAATGTAATAATCGCAACATTAATTAAGATATATGTTAGTGGATTCATTAACGCGGATAAGCGACCCACATATTCGTTATATTGTGTTAAAGTATCATTCTCTTGGTTAAACTGTTGAACCTCAACATCTTCCTTACGGAATGCACGGATAACTCTGACACCCAATAAGTTTTCACGCAATGTTCCAAGTAATTTATCCAAGGTACTCTGTACTTTTTTATACAGTGGAATGCTAGGCCACATAATAGTAAATACAGCAACCGCAAGGACCGGTATCGCTACCACAAAGATAAGTGCCGATTTTACATCAATTGTAAATGCAACAATCATTGCACCAAACACAATAAACGGACTTCTTAATAATAGACGTAAAGCTAGATTCAGACCTGTCTGTACCTGTAATACATCACTTGTCATACGAGTGATTAAAGTGTCTGTACCAAGTTGATCTAACTCTGCATACGTCAAATTCTGGATGTTATCGAATAACTCTTGTCTTAAGTCCGTCGCATAGCCAGTACTTGCTTTAGCCGCAAACCACTGTGCCGTAAAGGAGAATGCCATTCCCAATACCGCAAGCAATAATAAAAGTCCAAACATCTTTAAGACATAACTCATATCATTTTGTCCAATTCCATTTTTAATAATTTGGGCAATGACCAATGGAACTGTCAAATCCATGAGCGCCTCTAATAATTTAAATAATGGTGCAAGGATACTTTCTTTCTGATATTTTTTTAAAAACTTTAAACTAATCTTCTGCTTCTTCATTACATGTCCTCCAAAATAGGAAAGAGTGTAGTTTCCTACACTCTTATTTCGCACCTTTATATTCAGCTTGTCCCATACCAATCACGATATTTCCAATTGGATTAACGAAAATCAATAATGTTGTAATTCCACCACTTAAGTTGAATGCCTTTGACTGCTTACGAGATCTCTTGATATGAATTACGATAGACGCAATCATCATCACAAGACCAAGCCAACCAACAATCTGTAAACCTGTACTAGCAGAAACTAAGAATAATGCTAAACCACCGATTGCACATATAAACCAGATGATTCCAGCAAACTTAGATTTCCAAACTAATTTGAACATCACTAGTTCACGTACCACAGGAATAAATGCAAGTACCTTATTCGCTGGTGTCTTACGTAAGAGCCTAAAATATCCGAAGGTCTGTAGGACATACCAAATTACTGCGAAAACTGCATAATTTGTTAGGATTTTTGTTAATTCTACTGTCATCTGAACCTCCTAGAACAATTCTACTTTTTCTAGATCACCATAGTTGATATCTGTTGGTGTCTCACGACCAAACAACATAATCAATACGTTAGCTGTCTGTGTCTGATCATTCAATGAGGCAACTCTTCCTTCCATTCCACTGAATGGACCAGCAAGAATCTTCACTGTATCACCAATCTCGAAATCAATTGAAATCTTCTTATCACTTTGACCAATACGGCGTAAGATAGCTTCCATTTCATCTGGTGCAACTGGGAATGGCTTTGCACCACCACCAGAGGAACCGATAAATCCTGTAACACCTGGAGTATTACGTACAACGTACCAAGCTTCATCTGTCATCTTCATTTCAACGAAGAGATAACCTGGGAATACGTTTGTCTTAACATCCTTTGGTTTTCCATCCTTGCCAATAACAGTCTCTGTTTCTTCTGCTACTACAATACGGAATAAGGAATCCTGAATACCCATTGTTTCAACACGCTTTTCAAGATTTTCCTTAACTCTATTTTCATGACCGGCGTATGTATTTACAACATACCATCTAGTTTCATGTTCATCATCAATTGCAGAAATTACTGCTTTATCATTTGTTGTCATATATTGTTACGCTCCAATCCCGAAAAATTTCATTAGATATGCAACACCTAAATCACACAACACAAAGAATAGTGCAAAGAAGATCGTAAACACCAATACTTCACCAGTATTTTGTAGTGTTCCTTCTTCGCTACCTTGGTTAGTCCAATGTGGCCAACGAACACGCTTTGCTTCTTTTGTAATACCGCTGATGGTAAACCAATGGTCTTTTGCCGGTTTATTCTTCTTGGCTAACTTCTTAGCTTCTTTAGCCTGCTGCTTCTCAGACTTCGCAGCCTTTTTATCCTTCATCTCTTCAGACATCGCCTTGCCTACTTTCTATTTTGTTTCTTTATGGAGCGTCATCTTACCACATTTTGGGCAGAACTTTTTGAGCTCCAATCTCTTTGTGCTGTTTTTCGAACCATTTGTTGTATAGTTGCGTGCAAGACATTCTTCACACGCAAGAATAATTTTTCTCGCCTCTTTTGCCATTACGAAAAACTCCTTCAAAGTCTTGATTACAATAGCACATAATTCGCAAACTCGCAACGAGCCAACCGCCTGTTTCATATTAAAATCACAAATCAGTTTCATTTTGATATATGATAATAATAGTTAGGGATATTAATATGAGAAAATCATCCCGAATACTACATATCATTTTAACTTGTATCATTAGTTTCCTAGTTTTCTATTATGTTACTAGTAATTTTTTGGACTCTCACTTCCAAGGATTATATGTAATCGAGCCCCCTTTTATATCTCTTGATTTTATTTGGTCAAACTCTCATATTTTATGGCGGTAGCTATTTATTATTGAATCCATCTCATCGTATTCCAACATTTGTATTGCGACTACTCTGGGTAATTTATTTTCTTGTGATGATTTTATTACTATTTTTTAGAGTCTATCATGACAACAACATTAACCTAAATATTCTTGAACTCTTTAATTTTGAAACAACAAATCTTTCTCAAACTATATTAAATTTGATCTTATTTATTCCTATCGGATACTGGCTCAAACATTTAAAGATTAGTTCTGTACTACTTCTATCCTTAGTACTGATAACTTCTATTGAATTATTACAATTCGTTAGTCATCGAGGAATCTTTGATGTTGTAGACATTTTGATCAATACAATTGGAATTATGATTGGATATATCATATTCAAAACAGTTCATATCAAATTACATTAGTATTTCTGATTGCTGTTGAATAATTAAATCATGGGGGGTATTATGCGTAACTTTAGAAAATTATTTTATCTTCTAGTATCATCTACACTATTACTTGGCTGTAAACCCACACCAGAAAGTCAAAACTCTAATACTAAAAAGATATTCAACTTAGAGTATGTTGATCAAAAAGATTCCGATATAAAAGAATATTCATTATTGACGGATGACAACCCTGCATTTAAGGAAATCACATTTGAAAGTTCAATCAAGTTTTTTACAGAAGGATATTCAGGAATTCTATACTATGGAAAAGTTGGCTGTCCGTGGTGTGAACGTGCTGTACCTATTTTGAATGCCGTCGCAAAAGACAATAATATTTCGATTTATTATATTGACGCAAACAAAGGTATGGGAGAAACAAAGAGAGAAAGAGAAGAAAACTACGCAAATCTTTCAAAGTATATTTCAGACAGTTTCCAAGAAGATGACAATGGTAAAAAAGGTATGTTTGTTCCTGATGTAATTGCCGTAAAAAATGGAAAAATGCTAGCCTATCACGTATCTTTAGTAGATGATTACGACATTCACAAAAATGACCAACTATCCGAAAGTCAAAAACAGGAACTGTATAATATTTATCAAGAGATGATAAATCAAATAAAATAATATCTTCACACGAAAAGGTGGGCTATTAACCCACCTTCATTTCTGCATTCTTTAATAATAAGGAAACGATGTTTCCATCCTTTTGGTAACTAAAAGTTCCTACAACTGTAATTTCTGTTCCAAGATCCGGATAATCATCTGGATATTTATGATTTCCTTCCCATTGGAATTGAATACCCTGTTGGCAACAACCCAACGCATCTTTGATAATACAACCATACATCGTATTACCATCTTTATCTTTTCCTAACGCAAAGACACCAGAGATTTTAAATGTTTTATCCACATACTCTTCTGGGTTTGTCATCATCGCATATACTTGCGAATACACAACATTTCCACTGAGCTTAGATAAATCATAATCCACTTCGGTCTCTTTACTCTGCTCTGGTTTTACCGCGTTTGGTTGGTGTGTATATAGAAAAGCTAATGTAATAATTCCTACACTAAGAAAGATTAGGATAAATTTCTTGATATATTTCATTACTACTTACGCTTTCATCGCACGAATCAACCAACAGATAATAAACGCAATAATATCAACCGTTACAATTGTAGCACCTACAGGTGTACTGCAAAGTATCGCCACAAGCATACCAGTAACCGTACAAATTTCTGATAGAACTGCTGCACCAATCAATACAGCTTTAAAACTCTTAAATAACTGCATTACCGATAATGCAGGGAAGATTACGAGTGCAGAAATCAATAAGGAACCTACAAGATTCATTGCTAGTACGACGATAACTGCAATAATAACTGCCAAGATTAAATTAATCTGATCTGCTTTTAGACCAGTTGCCTTGGAGAAGTTTTCATCAAACGTTACCGCAAAAATCTTTGGATATAACATCACAAATATAATTAGAACGATAATTGATGCGATGACACATAACCAAACCTCTGCTTTGGAGAGTGTAAGGATTGATGTAGATCCAAAGAGTGTACTACATACATCTCCACTGATATTGGCAGTCGGTGGAAATAGATTCATCAAGAGATAGCCAAGTGCGAGTGCACCGGTAGAAACCATTCCGACTATCGCATCACCTTGGACTCTTTTATTTTGTCCTGATTTGAGAATTAAGATAGCTGCTACGGTTGTAATCGGAAAGACGAGATACATCTTCTGTTGAATCATCCCAAGTACAAGTGCGATTGACATTGCGCCAAAGGCAACGTGTGATAATCCATCCCCAATATAAGAATATCTCTTTAATACAAGGATAACTCCCACAAGGGCAGAGCACAGGGATATTAACATCGCCGCAACGATGGCATATCGTACAAAGGGATATTCAAGATAGCGTAATAATTCAGCTAGCATTTTTCCACCACCTTTCGATATTCATCTGTAGATACTTCTTTCACTGTTCCATCCACAAAACGAACGATGCGATTTGCATACTGCACCACTGCAGGCACATCATGTGTAATCATCACAATTGTCATGCCTTCTTTGTTTAGTTTAGCAATTAAATCATACATATACTGCATCGCTTCTGGATCAAGTCCTGCTGCAGGCTCATCTAATAGAATCATCTTATCTGCAGCACAGAGTGCTCTTGCGAGTAATGTTCGCTGTTGTTGGCCACCAGATAAATCTCGATAACACTGTTTCGCAAGTTTATCGACACCCGTCTTTGCCATGTACTCCTTCGCGAGTTCTTTTTCTTTCTTGTTATAGAACCAGCGACGACCAAGATGACCTACAAAGCCAGATAAAACAACTTCTTCAACTGAAGATGGGAAATCTTTTTGAACTTGTGTCTGTTGTGCAAGGTAACCAATTTCTTTTGCGTTGAAGGAATCATCATGTTCAATACTTCCTTCAATAGGAGTGATCAAACCTAAGATGGTTTTCATGAATGTGGATTTACCAGATCCATTCTCTCCGATTACACATAAATAATCCCCACTGTTGATTTCCAAGCTAAAAGGTCCCGCAACTTTATTGCGTTCATGTCCAACGGATAGATTTTTACATGTAATCAAATGTGTCATCTTATTTAACCTCCGTGTTAAAGCTTTGTGCTAGTACCTTTAAATTCTCTTCCATTGCGCCATAGTATGTTAAGCCCTTATCGATATCGGATTGGCTTACGGACTGTAGCGAGTTCAATGTTAGTATATCTTGATTCTTATCTGTTGTGTTTTCAATGACTGCTTTGGCGAGTTTCTTATCAGAGCCTTCAATTGTCATAATATGTTTGATTCCCAACTCATCTGCGTATTTTGCTAGACTAACGATAGTCGCAAAACTAGCATTTGTTTCTGTTGAACAACCATTGAATGCGGCGTATGTAGTGATGCCATAATCTTTTGCTAAATAGTGGAACGGCATACGATCTGCAAAGATCCAAGTTCTATCTTTTACAGTATTCATTGTTGATTCATAAGACTTATCCAAAGCAGATAACTTTGTGATGTACGCTTCCGCATTTGCCTGATATTCTTTGGCATTTGTTGGATCTAGTTCTACTAATTCATCTGTAATTGCTTTTACGATTTTCTGTGCACGTTTGAGTGATAACCAAACATGTTCATCGTATTCAATTTCTTCATGGTCATGGTCGTGATCTTTATCATCATGATCGTGGTCATGGTCTTCGCTTTCTTTTTCTAAGCCTTCCTCTTCTTCGTCGATGTCATCGCCAAGCGTCTGCATCATGTTAATAACTTTCATATCTTTGTTGGTTTTCTCTTCTAACGCATCATCCACCCATTCATCAGACTCACCACCAACATATACAAATAAATTAGCATCAGAGATGTTGGCGATATCACCTGCAGTTGGTTGATAACTATGCAAATCTCCACCGTTCTTCATCAATAATTGTAAGTCCACATTTGTATTGTCTTTTCCGATAATCTCACGGATCCAATCATATTGTGGGAATGTTGTAGCTACAATTTTTAATTTTGTAGCGCTCTGTTGTTGTTTTGGAGCACAACCTGCAAGCATGAATGCCGCAAGTACTCCTGTAATGATTTTTTTGAGTTTCATACTATTCTCCTTTTCAAACTCTACTGAAGCAGTTTATTTTTATAAGCGCACACTTGAGCGAATATTCAAATCTTCTATAAAACAACAAAATGCATGCCATCGACATTCATCGCTGACATGCATTTACTATTTCTGTTTCAGTTTACTTTATTATCATACACTATCTGTCAAGTTTTATCATTGATTATGATATATGTAATCTTTAATTTTGGCTCGTACTCTCTGCAAACGACCATCATATGCCTTTACAGTACAGTTCTGATTCCGGGCTGCCTCTTCATAACAATCCCCATCATACCAAGAACGTATTACATCTACTTCCCGTTTTGATAATGACATGATACCTTGTGTCATTTGTTTAAATGCATCGACATACTGGTAATAATATTCTGGATTAAACATCTTATTTTTTTGTTCCACAACATCATAGAATGTTTCATCTTCATTCATCATCGCATCTAACGCCAGTACATCTGCACCTTCATTTCTTCCAATCGTTGAAAGTTGGCGTAGGACATTCCAAACTCTTCTCTTTGCGATGATACACAAGAAGGTCTTAAAACTAGCTTGATTATCTTCCCGATAACAATGTATCGCTACAAGTAAACCAAGACGCGCCTCCTGCAATAAATCATCTTTATAGTTCTTCACTGGCGGATACACCTGTATTGTTTGATTCACCAGCGATGTAAGTAAACCTTCATACTGTGCAAATAAGCGATATTGCGCATGCGCATCTCCCATTCTGCACATATATAATAGTTCACTCGGATTGTCCTTCTCCATACAACACTCCCCCTATAGTGGAAAACGCATGTTGTAAATCGAATACATTAGAATACCAGCAGATACTGCCGCATTCAACGATTCAATCTTTCCTCTCATCGGTAGTGATACCACAAAGTCACACTTCTCACGCAGGAGTCTTGAGATACCCTTACCTTCATTTCCAATAATCAAAACGGTATTGAAATCATACTTTACAGAACGATAGTCCTGTCCATCCATATCCGTTCCAACAGCCCACCAGCCTTTTTTCTGAAGATCTTCTAGTGTCCTGGAAAGATTGGTTACAGACGCACATTTCACTGTATCAATTGCACCAGCACTAACCTTTGCAACGGTAGGCGTTAAGCCTACTGCATTGGTCTTCTTAAAGATGACACCAGTAGCACCGATTGCATCAGCTGTACGTAATATCGCTCCCAAGTTATGTGGATCTTCTAGTTCATCAAGCATGATGATAAGACCCTTACCATCCTCGGAAATACTCTGTACGATTTCATCTACACTATATAGACGATATGGATCAACTTCAGCCACAACACCTTGATGACGGTCTGTCTTGGTCATCTGTGTTAATGTCTTCTTATCAACCCTCTTCAGTTGTACCCGTTGTTTGCGAGCCAACTGTTCTACATCTCTATCGTCTACTGACATATAGATCTGTTTGACTTTGGAGTTATCCATCAACATCTGTTTTACAACATTTTTCCCGTACACAAATTGTGCCATAGAAGTCCTCCCTAAAGTGTCCGTACTTTGTCCCAAATCTGTCTTATTCTTTCTTGATTGTTCTCAAGATATAAAGCACCTAAGATTGCTTCGAATCCTGTTGACATACGATATGTCACAACATCTGTATTGTTTGGAACACTACCTGTATTACCGTTGCGTCCACGACGATACGTCGCTTCCTC
>ERZ773014.556-NODE-556-length-25260-cov-4.258838_pt1 | contig 25260 bp, 22 predicted proteins | sample MGYA00580841_ERZ773014 | MGnify/ENA primary metagenome ERZ773014 (study PRJEB29015, sample SAMEA2737989) | human oral metagenome | biome: human oral; feature: human-associated habitat; material: dental | place: China | collected 2067 ... | reverse complement strand
AATTGATACTATCGGCAACTTGTTATTGGAGATTAAAAAAACAAAAATAGTAAAAATTCTTCATTGTCAATTGTTCATTATCAATTAATTTGTATCTTTGCCATACCAATTGGCAAATCAATGAAAATAGCAATCTATATCCGACAATATTCTACCGAAAATGAAGCTATACTTCGTGAACTTTTCTCTCATCTCCTCCCTGAAGATGAGGTATTTATTGAATGTGAAATCCTTAAAGAACTGAATATCCGCTCTCACCAATTCCTCAAAGCTAAACCTTTTAGCTCATTTGCCGACCTCGATAATTCGTACGAGGTAATGCTCACCATTGGGGGCGACGGTACCCTGCTGAAAGGTATTACTTATCTCCGCAATTTACAAATACCTATTTTAGGTATCAATTCAGGGCGTTTGGGTTTTTTAGCAAATGCTCATAAAGACGACCTGCAAAACGTTTTTCTGCAATTGCGCGATAAAACTTACGAAGTAGTGGAACGCTCGGTGATAGAAGCTGTCTATGCCGATAGTGGCGATCCGGTAGACCCTATAAATTTCGCCCTCAACGAAATTACCGTTACACGAAAAAATACAGCCTCAATGATTACTATCGATACTGAGTTAAACGGTGACTTCCTCTCATCGTATTGGGCTGACGGACTTATCATTTCTACCCCTACAGGCTCTACAGGCTACTCACTGAGCTGCGGCGGCCCCGTAATTTTACCTACAGCTAAAAACTTTGTCATTACCCCCATCGCACCACATAACCTCAATATGCGGCCGCTCATCATCCCCGAAGATACTGAAATTAAACTCACTATCTCAGGACGGGAAAAGAAATTCCTTTTATCGTTAGATTCTCATATCAAATCGGTAGACAAAAAGCGCTCCATCATTGTGCGTAAAGCACCTTTTGTAGTGAAAATGATACGATTAGACGGCGATAGTTTTATCAATACACTAAGATACAAACTACTCTGGGGTGAAGACAGAAGAAACAAATAACTCCTGAAACCTATCCCCTGACTCCTAAAACTTGTTTATAACTATTACTAAAAAAATGATAAATAAATTTGTTTCTCTCACTTTTCCGTATATACAAACCCAAGTCTAAAATATGCAAATTTATTTTTTAGAAAATTATCAACAGTGATACAACAGTTATTCACAATTGCCCTTTTAAAAAATTATCCACAAAATGCAGTTGAATAGTTGTTGAGCGGTTATCAACAGTTTCGCCTAAAATATTCATTTTAAAATCCGTAAATCGTTTTTTATTGTTGATAACTAATCATAATATTCTTAAACTGAAAAAAACAAGTTTTTCAGCTTAATTTTATCCCTCTTATGAACGTCATCATAATAATAACCTTTCTTTTTTTAGAAAGAAATCTTTTTCAATTTATAATTTGGTGATTGTTGATAACTCAAAAATATTTACTTTTGCAATATGAAAAAAACAAATAAAACTCAAAAGCAAGGCAAATCAGGGAAACCTAAAAAGAATAAGAGTTTAGCTAAACGCAACAAGCAAGAGCTTATCAAAGCAATTTTCTCGGTGTTACAAGAACACCCCGAAGAGAGTTTCAACTACAAGCAAATCGCTGCCAAACTCCACATTACCGATGCACCACGTCGTGATATGCTGGTGAAACAACTCGTACAACTGAAAGAGAAAAAACGCATCGTAGAAATCGACCGCGGAAAGTATCAAGCTATCCCTATGCAACACTATTATGTGGGTACGCTTGATGTGAGTACGCGCGGTAATGGTTATGTAATAGTTGATGGTTTAGATAACGATATTTTTGTAGCACAAAATTTTCTAAATAAAGCTCTCCACGGCGATTTGGTGGAAGTGTATGTATTTCCTCGTTTTAGAAATCGCAATAAGATGGAAGGAGAAATTAGTAAGGTGTTAGAACGCAACAAAGTGCGCTTTGTAGGTACTGTGCAAATGCACAAGAACTTTGCCTTTGTCGTCCCTACCGATGCTCGTATGTATACTGATTTCTTTGTGTTGAAAGACAAACTCAATGGTGCTCAGGACGGCGACCGTGTAATTGTACGCATTGAAGATTGGAAAGACAAAAGCGATTCGCCTATGGGGGTAGTGGAACAGATACTCGGCAAACCAGGAGAACAAACTACCGAAATGCACTCTATCTTAGCCGAATATGGTCTGCCTTATACCTATCCTGAAGAGGTAGAAACCTTTGCTAAAAATTTAGACTTCTCAATTACTGATGAGGAGATTGCTCGTCGTCGTGATATGCGTGAAACCCTCACTTTCACTATCGACCCTCGTGATGCAAAAGACTTTGATGATGCACTGTCTTTCAAACTTTTGGAGAATGGCAATTATGAGATAGGAGTACACATTGCCGATGTATCATATTATGTGAAAGAAGGTACTATATTAGATGAAGAGGCTTACAACCGAGCTACTTCAGTATATTTGGTAGATAGGGTAGTGCCAATGTTGCCCGAAGTCCTCTGTAACTTCGCTTGTTCACTCCGCCCCGATGAAGATAAATACACCTTTTCGGCAGTGTTTGAGATGAATAAAAAAGCCGAAGTAGTAGATATTTGGATAGGACGCACCGTAACACATTCGTCATTTAGGTTTGCTTACGAAGAAGCACAATCAGTAATAGAGCAAGCCAAAGTAGGGGAGGGGTATACCATTCCTGCCGAGACTTCTATTACCGATAAAGAGCGTGCAGTACCTGTTGAGGTAGTAGAAGCTATTCTCACGCTCAATGCTTTAGCCGAAAAATTGCGTGGCAAGCGTATGCGTTTGGGAGCTATTACTTTTGATAAAGTGGAAGTGAAATTCGACCTCGATGAAAATGGCGACCCTATAAGGGTATATTTCAAAGAAAGCAAGGAAGCCAACAAGCTAATTGAAGAGTTTATGCTCTTGGCTAACAGAAAGGTAGCCGAGTATGTAGCCAAAATGAAAAAGACCTTCGTATACCGCGTACACGATGAACCCGATGCCGAGAAACTACAACAGTTTAATGCGGTGATTAGTAGATTTGGCTATAGCTTGAACTTGAACAACCGTCAAACCACTACCGATTCACTTAATAATCTCTTAGAAGAAGTAAAAGGCAAAAAAGAACAAAACTTAGTCGATACTTTGGCAATACGTTCAATGGCAAAAGCTACTTATACTACCAAAAACATAGGACACTACGGTTTGGCGTTCGACTATTATACCCATTTCACTTCGCCTATACGCCGTTATCCTGATGTGATGGTACATCGTCTTTTACAACTCTATTTAGATAATGCCCCTTCACAACCCGAAGCCGACTATGAAGCTAAATGCAAACACTCGTCACAAATGGAGAGTTTAGCAGCCTCAGCCGAGCGTGATTCTATCAAATATATGCAGGTGAAATATATGGAAGCCCATAAGAACCAGCAGTTTGCAGGAGTGATTTCAGGGGTAACCGAATGGGGTATTTATGTAGAAATTACCGTAAACAAATGCGAAGGTTTGGTACGCGCTCGCGACATCAAAGACGATTATTACACTTTCGACGAACAACAATATGCCTTGGTAGGACAAGCCACTGGTAAAACCTATCAGCTTGGCGATGAAGTAATGATACGCGTCAAAAACACTGACCTGATGAAAAAGCAATTAGACTTTGAACTCATAAGTGAATAATTAAAAGTGATTTTAGGATATGTTATGTAGGGGCGTTTTGCAAACGCCCTTACAAATTGCATCACTACACTTTGCCAAAGTTTCTTGCCCGTACGGCTCGTCACTACACTTTGCCAAAGTTTCACACTTTGGCAAAGTTGAATACAAATTTAAAAACAATGAAAATCAAAAAGATGATATATTTATTTTTATTGTCAGTTATTATTTTCTTAGCAATCGGTCTTCTGTGGTTGTTTCGGAATCCGTCTTACGAAAAAATAGATAAAACATTCGTACAAGCATCGGATTCTGCGATTAAAAAAGAAATTCCTGCTTTTAATCTGAATTTTTTGGTAGACAAAGTAGCTTATTCCGAACCTGTTTATTTTCCTAACGGAGTGGAAACAGCCGATTTTACAGAACACTTAGAAGCTATAAATTTAGAAATTCCCGATTGGAACAGAGAAGGATTATACGAGGTAAAAGCTTCTACCAAAGCAGGTGTCTTAGATCCCGCATTTTTAGTATACAAATGGGATTCAGACACTTCCAACACACTCATTTTTCATCACGGAGCATCGGAATATCCTTTTTACGGGATTTTTTCTAAGATTTTCAAAAAAGCGATACTGAACGATTTAGGTATAAACCTAATCGTAGTCCGAACTCCTTTTCACAAGCAAAAGGGAGCTTTGAAACAGGGCACAGCGAACCTATCGACCTTTATGGCAACGATGGCAACAAGTGTGAGATTGACCGAAAAGCTGATTCATACTTTACGACAAAAAGGAGTACAGACTATCGAAATTGGCGGATTCAGCTTGGGGGCTGTGATAGCAAACAGGCATCGAGTTGCATATAATTCGGCAGATTTCTATGTGCCGATAGTAGGAACAGTGGCACACGAAAAGTTTTTTATTTTCCCAAAGAAAAAGGCTACTGAAAGTGAAATTGAGCGAAACAAAATCATTACACATCACCTAAATTTCTCAGCTCAATGGCAAGAAAATCAATCCCCAAATGTATTTCCGGTTATGGCTCACTACGATCTGTTTTTACCACTTCACGAGCACGCTCCCGCTTATGGAAATCTGGAAGTGGAAATTTGGAACACGGGACATTTATCCACTGCTCTTTTCTACGACGCAATGCGGTATGTTCTGTTAAAACGGTTGAAGAAGTAGAAGTAAGTCTTTATGGTAATTCGCTTTTTAGAAATAAAAAATAACAAAAAATATGAACATCCGAGTCATCACTCCCATATAAGTTCGGAGGCTAAACATTGGAGTTAAGAGGTTGAATTTCGAAGCTAAAAGGTCAATTATCGAAGCTCGGAGGTAACACATTTCACATTTAATGCCGATTATTTTAGACGATGAATAAAAGTATCTACTCGAGAAGAATTCAATCCCTTGTATTGCCAAAATCATAATTAAAACATCAAGCAATATGAAACGTTATTATATATGTATTGTCATCTTTTTGGTCTCTGTATGCGGGATAGCACAAACTGTAGACAGTATTGGGACTATACAGGTATTTGACGAGTTCGAAGAATATTCCCACTTGGCAAAAGACAGTCTTGCCATTCAAAACATTGTAGAGAATCAGAAGTTTCGTTATTCGGCACGACACTTTACCGTATACAAAGGAGAGAAGGGAGAATGCGAGACCACACACAAATTTTTTATATGGTCGCTTTTGTCGGTATTGTGGAAGAATAAAATATTCGTTCGCAAACCACAAACAGATTATTACCTTACGAATCTTTATGTGTATACCAATACGGAACTTTTTTTCAACCACATCATCAACGTGTATGTATTATCTTCTTTCTCATCTACCAATAAGTCGTTAATGAGATTTGTACGCTCCCTGAAGAATAGAGATTATATAGTATTCGACCCCATAATGAAAATGCCGCACGTTTGTTATATGTTTTGGTACGAAGAAAAACTCATAATGGTATTTGTTCCCTGTCGTATTATCTATTTTGCAAAAGATGTAGACGATAAGATTGTAGAAGTGGCAAAAGAGGCGTTGGAGCGTTATTATAAGTAATTCAATAAAAATTAAGTAACACACAAAATCAGTAAGAAAAACTAATTATACCTACAAGATGAAGTTAAAACTAATAGAAAGAATAAAGCTTACAGAAGAGCTCGTAGACCGAGAACACTTTTTCTCTGTGGGCTATTGCGAAGCAATCGAAACCCATTTGATGAAAGTACTTGTAAGTTGGGTAGCAGGCTATGAACGCTATTACCGCATAAGTGCCGACGATTACGCTTTGTTCGAAGAAGATCGCCCTGCATTCTACGAATTGTACAAAAACGAGCTCGGTGAGGATAACGAATGCTTTACTCAGAAGTTTATGGGGGCGCAAGCTCTACGCGATTACGACGGTCGCAAGAACTTTCAGATGTGTTATTCCTCAAAGGAAATAAACCCTTCCGGGTCTTATGCTTATTGCAACGGAGTACTATATATTCAAATCCTCTGGGACAAAGGCACGGTATATGTACCTCCTTTCCAAAAAGTAAAAACCGCCAACGGCGAGTGGGACTATCCCTTGCGAAAAGATTGTTACATAGAAAAAGACCCCGAAGGCAAAGACCTCTGCTTTTGCCTCAAAAGCAATCTCATAAACTAACCTGCAAACAGCATCATTATAATAGTAAAAAAGATGAATGCACTAAAACAAGTAATAAAAGTATGCAATTAAAGGACAAAACAAATGATAAACTGTTTCACCAGATAGCCGATTACTGGGTTTACACGTATGAACTCTCGGATTGTGATGAAACAGAGGAATATTAAGAGCTAACTTTATTAGCATATTAAGTATATGACAAGTATAAGTATAAAGAATCTCCCCCGCTGACGCGAACCTGTGGCTCGTGTCTATCAAGAATAGAGCTTGTAGCTCATACTCTTAGCACATTTTTTGTAGCTTACTAACAAATACAACCCTATGTTAAAGAAATACGACAAAGTAATAGCAACGATTTTCGCCCTGCTTACCATAGTTTTTATAGTAGTCTTTCTCACTAATGACTCCTTTTTTGAGTGGACTTTTGTGCGACATCACAATATATTGAGCTGGTATATGCGCCCGCTCTTTATCGTGCCTATGGTGTATTTTGCTTTGAGAAAATCGTATGCAGGAGTGTCATTAAGTATCTTTTGCCTATTTACCAGTATGTTTTGGTTCTCCGTTCCACAACAAACCGATCCTAAGGTGCTCAGCTTCTTAGCTTACGAAATGGACTACCTCAAAGGTGCGTGGGACGCAAAAAAGATACTTTTCTCGCTAACAATACCGCTCTTTTTCTATCTGCTGATAGTCTCAGCGTGGAAGAGAAAATGGCGCTTATTGCTCTACACCATAGTGTTAGCAGCGCTTTTAAAACTGTTATGGAGCGTGGTGAGCAGTGGTGCAAGCGGTTGGTCAGTAGCCAAACCCGCTCTTGTAGGACTGGTAATATGCGTAGTATTTATTTTGATAACAAGAAGAAACAATAAAAAATAAGGAGACACACAATGGCAATAGACGGAGTAAAGATTATCGATAGCGATAGCGGTTATGATATTTATAATGATATTACAGAGCGCTACAAAGACGGTGAAGATATTGAAAAAATCAGACAAGATTGGTTGAACGAGGAAGACAATTTCTGTATTGACGAATTATTTACGGAAATATACTGGACGGCATTCGCCTACTCGCTCTGGAAAATCGGGTACAAGGAAGATGAAGTCCGCCGGAAAGCATTGAAAATAATAGAAGGCGGAGCCAGTGCATTGTGGGACGAGATTCATACCCAAGCCCGACGACAAAGGCAGAAGGCTCTCGAGAAATTAAAATTACAACTCTCGTCGGATAATCCGAAGCCGCTTCGCAAACCGACGATAAAAAAACCGAAAGAGCCGCATTTCCAAAAGGGCGATGTATTAGCCGTTGCGATGAAAGAAGGGTATGGAATTTGTTTTGTTTCGGCAGTGGACAGTTCGCCAAGAAAGGTAGAATATCATATCGCCTGTACAAGATATTTAAGCGAGAAGTATCCTACAATGAACGATTTTCTGGAGAGTAAGATTGCCTGTGGGAAGCATAATCAAGATTTCGCATTAAGAACCGACTGCTGGTTTAATCATAAAGATTTGGGGGCAATACTGCCCTCTATCAAAAAGCTTGGTTCGGCTCGGTTTAGACCATATCTTTTATGGTTGCTGGCGCCCGCACACAACTTGGACGATATTTATAAGGAGATAGTACAAGACAAAAAATACTTCGGCGGCAAAATAAAAGAAGTATCCGAATTGGTCGAGACAGTGATAGAGGACACCGAGGAGATGTGATAACAGAATAATTCAAGATAATTAAAATACTAAATAATGAACAAACAGAGAAATTCACGACATTGAATTTAGATATAAAAAAAGATGATACACAAAATAAGGAGTACTGTCGATGTTTAAGTTGAATTTTAAGGCAAAAGCTATCTCGGCATACAAAAGCACCAAAGATAATTACTATATGATAGGGCTTGCCGACGACGTATACGATTACAGAAACTACATTCTTTTCCAGCGTCCGATTTCTTTGGACAAAGACGATAACCCCGACGAGGATATAAACGGATTATTTGCGGAATGTAACGGGGATATTTGCTACAACGAATGCAAATCGGTAAAGATTACGGAGGGCAATATCGTTTTTGAAATTCGAGACAGCATCATCACCGTCGATACGGAGGAGGTAAAAATGACAAAACGCTTTACGGAATATTCCCGAAAGATATTCGGCGACCTACTGAGTATCGAGCAGTAATCGTATATTTTGCATTATAAATAGTTACACAGAGAGACAAATGGGGCAAAAGAAGGAGAGAATATGAGCAACTTAAAAACTAATACTTCGGAAAAAATGGAAAATCGACAATGAACAAACGCAATAAAAAAAAACTCCAAACCGAACAGCTTTTCGGAGAACGGCTATTGAAAGCGGGACGCATAATATTACTAATAGTACCGACGATTTTACTGACAATCCCTATTGTCGTATTCGTCTTAGACCCTATGGCGATGAAGTACTACTTAGAAGACTTAGGCTACGCAATCATTGGTTTTCTGTTATCTCTGTTGATGTACGTTCTCCTACACTTCTGGGTACTTCGGCGACGGAGCAGGTACGACCAATACGCACGAGGCGAGTTCCCCGACGTTATTAAGGTAAAAGCCCTCAACGATAGAGTCTGTCTGTGTGTGGTGTTGGCAATGACAACGACTTTCTGTATCGTTATTTTGTGGTGTATAGTATATGATTGGGGAGCAAAAGACGATGGGGCAATAACCGACTATCTTTATAAATCATTAGGCGTTATTGCTACAGTAGCCGTTATAGTTTTTTTGGCAAGCTGTGCAATAAAGAGTTACAAAGGCACTTTCTATTCTTTAGAGATACGCAACAAGACGCTTTACATCTTCTATAGAGAAACTCTTACCCATACCATTCCGCTCAGCCGAATAGATTCGGTATATTTTTTTAAGAGAATTGGAATAAAGAGCAACGAATTTTTTCCCCGTATGGATATACTTGCTATCCAAAATCCGAGTTTGGTAGTGCATATCAAGCTCGGATTCGACGACTATCTGCTGCTGAAAACCTTCTTCTCACAGAACAACATCGAAGTAATGGACACATATAAGGTTTTATAAATATTCGGAAGATGAAGTGTTGTGGATTGGGTGTTAGGTTTTGGGTTTTGGGTATGTAGGAGCGAACTCTTGTGGTTGCCCGATGACGAGCAGGAAAAATGTTTCACGAATTACGACCGATAGTGCAGGAGAAAAAATTCAATTAAAAATGTATTATGTCAAACATCTTAAAGAGAAAAAATATTAGAAAAGAAGATTATACTTTTTTAAAGAGTATAGCCTCGAGGCTTATTGATAAATATCCGTATCTTGTAAGCCAAATATCTAAGGACTTCATCTTAGACAAAAAAGATAATGAGTTTGAAAGTAAAGGTACTTATACACTTATCTTAAATGCAAAATTAGAGAGCAAATACATTAACCGTAAGTTACCTCAATTCTTCATTATAAAAGACATATTTATATGGAACAAGACAAAGAATAAACAAGAACCCATAGAGTTTGACGTAATGCAAGGAATGCTTGCAGGATACAAATTGACGGCGAAAGTGTCCGACTTAGACTTAAATAAAATAGACGTTAGCAAAATAAAAGAACAAAACTTCAACAACCAAGACAAAGAAGAACTCGATAAAATTATTGGGGATATAGACGAAAAAATTATTCCTCTCCTATCGTTAAATTCATCTTTCAAGATTGACATACCGGAAGGGATTTTTTATGTAATTAAAGATTTAAACAATGGTGATTACATATCTATCGACCAAAACGGTTCTGTGTACAAAATGACTCATGACCCTTACGAAATTAAATGTATATATAAAAAGAAAGAGGATTTTTTTGAGGCAATAATGAATACAAACGAGGAAACTAAAACAGGGGGAAGCATTCCTTGCCGATGTTAGCTTAAATGATAAAAAGTCAACATGGATATAATGAAATTTGGTTGTATTATTACAGATAAAAAGCACTGAACAGACTTATTATGAATACCTTTCGAAACATCAGAGAACTATATCAAATACGCCTCGAAGCGTGTAAAGGTTTCCCAGAAGAAAGCCTCCTACAAGCCGAAAAACGCTTGAAGACTACCCTACCCGAAACCTTCCGCAAGTACTATTTGGAAATAGGTGCCGACGAAACCGTCAATCAGTCTTACAACCATCTGCTTCCGCCAGGGCAGCTCTATTACAAAGGAGAGTACCTTTGCTTCTGTCAGGAAAATCAAGACGTGGTTACGTGGGCTATTCGCAAGGGAGATTTAGACAATCCCAACCCTCCCGTTTGGGGCGACTACGGCACCGATACCGCCCCCGACTGGTACTTGGAGACCCGTACACTTTCCGACTTTTGGCTATATATAGCCATCTACAACGGCGTTTTGGGAGGTTTGCCATACAATGCCAATACTATGGGAAGCCTGCAAGGCGATGAATATGCCATACCCAAGGAAGCAGTCGCTTATATAGAAGAGCATTTAGTCCCGCTTACAGAGATGGGATTCGAGGGGCAACGCTTCTTTGCAGATAAGGCGTTTCGGGTAGTGCTGTCCCTCTCGGTAGCAACGGAAGGAGAGCCACAAGCCACGGCTTTGTTTGTAGGAACCGCTCACAGAGAGCTATTCGACAGACTCATATCCGATTTAGAAGGTTTGGGAGTACGATGGGGTTATAGCTCTTATGACGACGAAGACAGCTAAGAGTAGAATGATTAGGCAAAAAACACAATCTCGTAATACAAAAATATAAGAAAAGGACTCCGAGCTGATTGAAAAATTGTACCTTTGTACGGAATAGAAAAACTAAAATATTGAATTTGTGTATGAAAAAAGCATTATTTACTGTCGTTTCAATAGCCGTTTTTTCGGTAGCTATAACGACGGTTTCGTGCCGTCGCCACATAGCCCCCGACTACAATGGCTCTGTACGTGCCGGACATCCGCGGCTTTTCGTAACCAAAGAAGATATACCGAATATAAAAAGTACGGCACAAACTTCGGCTCACGACACCTATCTACAAACCAAGGAGAGCATAGACAAGATCCTAAACGAGCCAATCTCTTTCCCCAATCCTACGGCAGTGAACGGTACCGAAAACGGGTGGATAATATCCCGAGTTTCGCAGGTGGCTATGTTATATCTCATAACCGGCGAAAAAAAATATCTGGATTACACCAAAAAGTTCTTGCAAAAAATCACCGAGTATTACCGACTTCGTATAGACCATAATCTGAATGCCGACTGGTATGTGTTCCCACAAATCAATACTCTATGCGCCTACGATTGGATTTACGACGACCTGACAAAAGACGAACGCGAAAAAATAGGCAAACCTCTCTATCGGGTAATGATGGATATTGCTTGGCACGGCGATGGCTTACGCCCCAAGCGTATCCGTGAGAATACGGGCGGATACGATACGGGGTTCTATGGGACAGATGCCTTGCCGTGGTATATTGCTATCACTTTTTACAACGACGGCATCGACGACGCACGATGCGAGGAAATGTTCCAAAAGGGATTACAATTGAATATGAAAATGGCACAATTCCGCAGCGAAATAATCGGTAAAAACGGAGGAGGATTAACAGGTTGTGTAGGGTACTCGCTGGGAGCCTGCCCTATCGCAGATTTCAACTTTATCAGAAGCCACCGGTCGGCAACAGGCACAGACATATCTCAGAAGTTGGACTACGTACTCGGATACTTGGATTTTATCGATTGGAACCGCTTATCGGGCAATCGTGAATTTGGCATGGGCGACAGTTATCATTACGATTGCTTGCTCCCCGAAAGAGACATCAATTATCACCTCAGAGAGATAGCTACTATTTATGGAAGCTCTGCCAATATACAACGTCTGTTAGGCTTATTCAATAAGAAAAACTATACGGAACGACTACCCTTTATGCCGTTTTTACAAAAATACCCGCAAGGGACTCAGACATCGACACCTTCGGGTAAAGGAGCCGTGTATTTCGAAGGGACAGGAGAAGTCATTATGCGTTCGGGAACAGGCGAAAACGACACTTATGCTCTTTTTGTGAGCGGAGGCAAAACCTCTTACCACAAGCACTTCGATAACAACCATTTCACTATCTACAAAAAAGGTTACCGTGCGTTAGATACAGGCACCCGCCCCGAACCAGGCTGGCATCTGTCGCATTACTACGCCCGTACGGTAGCTCATAACTGCGTAACAATCAGAATGCCCGACGAAAAGATGCCCGAGTACTGGGGCGGAGGGGCTTCTACCGAAAACAAGTTCGAGCCTATCCCCAACGACGGCGGACAAAACAACGTATTAGGCTCTGTACTGAAAGAGAAGCGTATCACTGACGATTATGTATATCTCGCCTCCGACGCTACCAAAAGCTACAACAGCCAAAAAGCCTCGTTGGTCGTGCGTGAGTTTATATATTTCTACCCCGACCTTTTTGTGGTGTTCGACAGGGTGACGGCTACCGACAAGAATTATCCCAAAACGTGGCTGATACACACCATCAACGAACCTGTGATGAAAGGTAACAGAGAGTTCTCGGAAACCTCCGACGGAGGCAAGATGATTTGTCGTACTTTATTCCCTGCCAACGCCACACTTACCAAAATAGGCGGAAGCGGGAAGGATTTCTGGTCTGACGGACGCAACTGGCCTCTGCCCAAACTCACTCCACAAGATTACGGATATAATATGAACCTCCCACCCGCCAATCACCCACAGTTGGGACATTGGCGTATAGAAGTGAGCCCCAAGACAGCATCTGACAAAGACCTGTTTATGCACGTTATTCAAGTAGGCGACAAGAATCTTTCCCATTTGCCCGATACCGAGACTTTTGAGACTGCAACACAAATAGGTATAAAATTTACTTATCTGGGCAAACACCGCACTTTAACTTTCGATAAAACAAAATCATACGGTTGTCGAATTCAATAAAAACAAAGTCATTGTAATTTGCGTCTCACTGCCTTTTTTACTTAGAAAATTTGCTACATACCGGAAGGATAATTAATTAAAAGGGAAAAGAATATGGAATTTCAAGATCTATTAGGACGACCTATACATTCAGAGGAGGTAAAAGATTTTTTAAGCAAATACGGTTTGCCGCAAAATCCAACACCCAACTATGACGCCTATGGCAATTTATTTTGCGTAAAGGCAAATAATAAAGCTATGGGGATTCACGCCGTATTTACGGGCTACATTAGGTATTCAAAAACCTATGGCGAACCTATCGGCAATTACCACAGGGATAGAGACCAACTGATTTTGCACGAAATAACCGTTGATACAGAAGTAAAAACAACGGGCAAACTCCCCTCTTTCCCTTTGCCCTTTGATTTGGCAATCGGTGATGACAAAAAGACTATCGAACAGAAAACAGGGAAAAAACTCGGTGGTAAATTGGCAACGAGTTATGGTACTGCCTACGATGCCGTATTTGATGAGTTTCGCTTGATAGCGGCATTGGATACTGAGGGTAAACTTATTTGGCTAAGATTATTCAAATTGGAGCTGTACGAAAAAGAGCGTATTCGCCTAAAAACCTTTCTCAAAACGCAAAATAAGAACATAGACCCAAATCGTATTCCCGAGATACAGGCATTTGCGTCCGAAATGCCCATACCGCAATGGCGCAAACGTATGGCAGAGGGAGACGATATGTTCTCGGAAGAGAGTATTGCTGTCGTAGAAACTACCCTTACCGATTACGTGCAAACCCTCTGCGACACAGTGCAAAAGAAGAATGCTGCGACTGTTTATAATTCGGTAGGCAAACTTGTAAGGACTATCAATAAAATAAACGATAAATACGGACTTATAGAGACGCTGGAACGCGATGAGCTCGGCGAATGGATTAATATTCTCGTTCGCAAGACGGGCATTATCTTAGATGATAATATGGACGTAACAGAAGAATATCGCAAATGGTAATCCCCAAACGACTGCCAACCTTGCTCCAAATAGTGATTAATGAACTACTTTACTCATTTTAACAATTAAACGTTTCAGCAATTAAACGCAATTATCCCCCAATACCTAACACCCAATACCCAATTCGTAATTCTTTTACTTCGTAAAACATTTTGCTCACGTTCGGCAAAACTCAAACAAGTTTGCTTTTGCTCTCACTTAATCGCAAAATTCGTAATTGTTTTGTATCTTTGCAGTCTCCAAAAACTCATATAATTTTTAAAACAAAAAAGCAATGAACAAAAGACTCAAAATAGGCATAACTCACGGCGACATCAACGGTATAAGCTACGAGATAATACTAAAAGCACTCAGCAATCCGCAGTTGTTGGAACTGTGTACGCCGATAATATACGGCTCGCCCAAGGTACTCGGAGCATACAAGAAGATGTTCGACCTCGGCAACGTCAATGTATATACCATCTCGTCGCCAGAGGAAGCTCATGGAGGCAAAGCATACATCATCAACTGCTGTGGCGAAGAGGTAAAGTTGGAGACAGGCAAACAGAGCACCGACGCCGGAGCTCTGGCTCTGAATGCCCTAAATGCCGCCACGGAAGACCTTACGGGCAACAAGATAGACGCTCTGGTAACGGCTCCTATCAACAAAAGCACGATACAGTCCGACAAATTCAATTTCCCGGGACATACCGAGTATTTGGAAAAGGTAGCCAACCAACGGTCGATAATGATGCTCACCAGCGACAACGTGCGAGTGGCTCTGACCACCAATCACACGCCCATAAGCAAGGTTAGCAGCACCATATCCAAGGAGCTGATATTATCGAAGCTTAAAATGCTGCACGAGTCGTTGATAAAAGACTTCTGTATCACCTGCCCGCGGATAGCCGTCTTGGGTCTCAACCCCCACTCGTCGGACAACGGGCTGCTTGGCGACGAAGAAGACCGCATAATAAAACCCGCCATCAACGAGGCAAACTCGCAAGGTATCGTCTGCACGGGACCACTCTCTGCCGACGGTTTCTGGGGCTCGGGCTCATTTGCCAAATACGACGCCATACTCGCTATGTACCACGACCAAGGTCTGGCTCCGTTTAAGGCTCTTTTTCAGGACAGTGGGGTCAACTTCACGGCAGGCTTGGATTTCGTACGCACATCGCCCGCTCACGGCACGGCATACGACCTGGCAGGTAAAAACGCCGCCAGCTGCAACTCACTGCTACGAGCCATATATCTGGCAATAGACATCGTAAACAATCGCCGCCTACACAGAGAGATTACAGCCAACCCTCTGATAGTCGAAGAGAGAGTAGAGCGACGCGAAGTATCGGAATAACAACATTTTTTTCTTACATAACCTCCAAAAAAATCGAAGTCGAATCAACCAATGCAGATAAACGTTCTTAAATCGAAAATACACAGAGCCACAGTAACGGAGGCAAACCTCGACTACATAGGCAGTATCACCATAGACGAAGCCCTGATGGAAGCCGCCGACATCTACGAGTACGAGAAAGTAAGCGTCGTAGACGTTACCAACGGGGCAAGGCTCGAGACATACGTCATACGCGGCGAACGCAACTCGGGAGTAATATGCCTCAACGGAGCTGCGGCTCACCTCATTCACAAAGGCGATATAGTCATAATAATGGCATATACGTGGATAGAACACACAGAAGCTACTAAGCTCGCTCCGAAGGTCATATTCCCACAAGCACCGTCGAACAGCCTTCATTATTAACACTTAATTTAGATTAGCTCCCAAAGAGTGTTCATAATCAAATGATACCCCCGACAATTGATAGAATCGGCATATACAGATGATAGCGACAATCAAAAGAATAGGTCTGCGGTGTGCATTCTACAAGCTGCTGAGTCGGCTCAATCCGAACGATAAAGAGATAACATCTGCCTGCGACCGCATAGGAGCGTACAAATACCTTCTCAGATACCGCTATGTACTCGATAAATTGTCGTCGTCTCAATACCATCGTACAGACCGACGACAGACTAAGGTGTGGGTCTGCTGGCTGCAAGGCTACGACAAAGCCCCGCACATAGTGAAACGATGTATCGACTCCATTCGGCAGCACTCGCGGGGACTCGACACAGTCGTCATAGACAACACCAACATACACGACTATATCACTATCCCACGCCATATATCCGAGAAATACGAAAAGGGTATCATACCCAACGCACACTATTCGGACTACATACGCGTATCTCTGCTTGCCCTGCACGGCGGTATATGGATAGACTCCACCGTCTTGCTTACCGATAGCTTACCCGATAGGATTATCGACACGGACTTGTTTTGTTTCAAGCTGCAATCGATAGGCAAAGCTTACGCAAAGCAACTGGTTCATCGCCTCCGCTGCACAACATCCGTTTTTGGTACAGATGCAGGCATTGCTCGAAGAGTATTGGCTACGAGAAGACAGGCTTGTGTCGTACTCCATATTCCACCTCTTTTGGGCAATGGTAGCCGACTACAACGATTTTAACAGGCGTCTGTGGGCAGATGTACCATACTTCGCCGATATTAATTGCAAAATATTGCAGATGGAACTGTTTGCCGACTACTCTACCCGCCGCCTCGATGAGATAAAAGCTATATCACCCATACACAAACTTACGTATAAATTCGGTGAGAGCGACCAAAACAGACCGAATACCTTTTACGATAAGATATTCAACAACCGATAGTCTGTCTAATCGTTTAACTAACGTTTAAACTTCGAGTTAGACGAGATATTATTCAATTAAATATTAATTCCACCGCTGACACTGGGCAAAGCAAATGCCGTCATTTCGCCTCATCGGACTCGGTTGGTATCCTCCCGCCGCGAGCAATACCATACGAGTATCACGCCCGCAACGACGAAAGGGATACTGAGCAGCTGCCCCATATTTAGGGGTAATGCGTTGATATACTTCTCTTGGTCTTCTTTGATAAATTCGATAAAAAATCTGAATACGGCAACTCCCAGAAAAGCCACGCCTGTGTAGAAACCGCTCTTGTATGAGGCAAATCCTTTCTTTTTGTACCAGAGCCACAACACCGCAAACAGTACAAAATACCACAAAGCCTCGTACAGATTGGCAGGATAGCGGGGGACGTTATCCACATTAGTGAAAACGAACGCAGTAGATATATCGGCAGGTTTACCCAATATTTCGGAATTCATCAAATTGCCCAGACGTATGAAAGCCCCTGTAATCGGCGTGGCAATGGCAAATACATCGCAAATGGCGAGATAACCTACGTTGTTGCGGCGACAGAAGATATACAGAGCCACCATAAGCCCTATCACTCCGCCGTGCGAGGCAAATCCCCAGAAACCGCTGAATCGTAATCCGCCGTCATTGTCCATCACGACAGGTAGCAAGACCTCCTGCCAATGTAACGAGTAATAATAAGGGTCGTAGAAGACACAATGAAAAAGCCTTGCTCCTATTATTATACCCAAGAAGGCGTATATCAAATAGCTTTGCGAGGTCTTATATTGCTTCATCAGGGCAATCACCACCAGACCGCCCGCAAACAAACCGACGGCAAACAGGAGACCGTACAGATGAACGGCAAAATGCCCCAACTGCAAGTCGGGCGGCACGCTCCAGGTGATATATCCAAGCGGGGTCGCCATCCGTCGATATACTTCAAAAACGTCTACCTTCGAAGGCGGATATCGCCTCTTTCCATTCGTCGGAGATAGGCTTCGACTGCTGTGTCTTCTGGTCGAATCCTACCATAATCGTCGTACAGATACACTTGACGGTATCCGTCGCAGTGTCCATAATACGTTGCACGAGAGTGAAACTTTTGTTACCGATAGCCGACACAGCCGTCTGTACCTCTATGGTATCCGACAAAAACACGGGCGACAGGAAATCGACCTCGGCGTGTACCACCACTATATCTATATCTTTGGTTTCTATGTATCTGCCCCGCACTGCCTTGAAGTACTCGGTCTTACCCAAGTCGTAGAACGAGAAGTACACCGAGTTGTTGATATGCCCGAGTGCGTCGGCATCGTTGAACCGCAGCTGAACAGGTACTCTGTGGTTGTAGGTTAGCTCCATTTTTTATTTATCGTTTTGCTTACTTTTTAAATAAATCTTCTATCGGTCTGCCGATACAACCGCTGGGCATCTGTATATGCAACAGTGCAGCCAAAGTAGGTGCTATATCCGTCATATAAACCTCACGTACGGATTGTCCTTTGGGTATGCCTTTACCATAGAATATCAACGGTATATGGGCATCGTAAGGATTCCAAGTTCCGTGTGTGGTACCCTTCCACGAAGAGCGGCTATAATAGTGCGGTTGCAAGATTATCTGTATCTCGCCTGCTCGTTGGCGGTTGTAGCCGTTGATTATCTTCTCTTTGATAACGGCGGGGAGAGCAGCTTGGTATGCCTTGGCGTTTTCGACCACGTACGCAACCTCGGGGCGACGAGCAAAAAAGTCGATACACTCGTCTATTATCTCTGTCTTCTCTTTATCGCCTTTTATAACTGAATAGTTAAGGTTTACCTGATAGTTTTCGAGTGTAATGACGATATTCTTCTTACCGAATTTCTTCTCCAAATGGGCGTTGAGAGTATCGTTGAGTTTATCGTAAAACCAAGGTGCGGCGTCGAGTTTATTGTCTCTCATAAACTGTACGTTGTGTGCTCCTCCGTGGTCGGCAGTGATGAATAACAGATATTGGTCTTTGCCAACCTGAGTGTCGAGAAAATCCATCAGCGACGCCAAATCGGCATCTAAGCGGAGGTATATATCTTCGGTTTTGATGGAATTGGGCGAATATCGATGCCCCACATAGTCGGGAGCCGAGAAACTTATTGTAAGAAAGTCGGTTATGGTGTCTTCTCCCAAACGATAGTTACGCACAGCCATCTTTGCAAATTCGCAAGTCATAGTATTGCCTACGGGCGACTCTTTGAGTAAGCCGTAGCCGTTTTTTTTGATGTCAAACAGTTTCTTGAAGTTTATAGGGAACTTCACCGATGCTTTGTCGGTATACGGGTTTTCGTATTCGTTGTCGGCAGGGGCACTCTGCACATAAGTACGTATCGGGTATAGCGGATTCCACGTACGTTCGAGGTAGTTGCGGGCTGCTCCCGACTTGTTGTAGGCACTCACCCACTTCGGCAGAGTATCCATATACCACGACGAGGTAATCCAGTTGCCCGTCTTCTCGTCGAGCCAAAAAGCTGCATCGGCACAGTGCCCTGCGGGGAAAATACTGCCTCTGTCTTTGAGCGATACGCCCACCACCTTGGCTCTGAAATTGGTTGCCAACTCCAACTCGTCCGTAATTGTGGTAGTATGTAGATTTTTGGGCGATACCTGCCCTGCTTTCTGATTGTCGGTGCCGACGGCTCTGACGCTGTCGTCTCTTACGGCAGAGACGAGTGCCCCTGTCTGCTGTATGACAAAGCTATTGCCCGTAATACCGTGAATGCTCGGCACAGACCCTGTATAAATGGACGAATGCCCGACGGCGGTGAACGACGGAATATAGTTTATCATCGTATTTTGGCAATTAAAACCGTTGTTCATCAATCGCTTGAATCCGCCATTTGCAGCATAGCGGTCGTAATAGCGGTATAGGTAGTCCCACCGCATCTGGTCTACGACGATACCTACCACGAGTTTCGGACATTCTTGCGAATATACGCACGCTACCGCCATCAGCAGCATTAAGCCTACCGTAAGTTTCTTAATATAATTCATATCTATCATTGTTGATTATTTACTTAATAATTTTTGCGGGCGAAATTAGATAAAAATTTTGACTCCTGCAATTATAGCTCAATTTTACACGATGAAAGCGAGTTAATAGTGACATATATCATATTAAACCGACAAGAGCATTTCTTATTTTGACAATTTACGAAAATAGATTAATTTTGCAGAGAAGAAAAGTATGGTTTAAATTCATAGCTAAAAATAGATGTCCGCCGCCAAAGACACCAAGCAATTTCAGTACGAGATACAGGAATATCAGGAAGATTGTATAGATAATATTGTCAGTATTTTTGACAGTCTGCATCAGAAAAAAGATTTCGTTGAAGTACTGACAGCACACAAGAATAAACACAAGTATAATTTCCCTATTCAAAATACAAAAAACAAAAACATCGATATAATGATGGAAACAGGAACGGGGAAAACCTTTACTTTCATCAAAACAATTTTTGAGCTGAACAAGCATTACGGATACAAAAAATTTATCATTCTTGTTCCTAGTGTACCTATCCGCGAAGGGACCAAAACCAACTTAAAAGACACAAAAGATTACTTCAAGAGTGTTTACGCCAATGAACGAGAAAAAGAAATCGAAACATTCGTGTATGAAGGCGGTAATATTTCTGCCATCACTCAGTTCATTAATACTTCTCGTTTGTCGGTTTTGGTAATGACACCGAGTTCCTTTAATAGTAAGGACAATATTTTGAATCGTCCGCTAGAACGAGAAATGCATCAGCCTAAATTATTTTTAAATAACGATAAACCGCCAAAATCGTATTTGGAATGCTTGAAACGATTAAATCCAATTGTGATAATGGATGAACCGCATCGGTTTGAGGGTAATGCTTTTAAAACGTACTTTGAAGGTTTTGACAATTACTATTTGCGTTTCGGAGCTACATTCCCTAAGGGAAAAGATGGTACACCTTTATCAAATGTAGCATACATATTAGACAGCATTTCGTCGTTTCGACAAAATTTGGTTAAGAAGATTGTAGTGTATACACAGGATATTGTAGAAAATACGGACACACTTATCGGCATTGAGAATAAAAAAGCTATCGTAAGCACTTTAACCAATGGAATTATAGTGAACCGAGAATTAAGTATCGGGGCAGTTTTCAACGGTAAAAGCATAAAAAAAATTCATAAAGACAAAGTGGTTCTATCAGACGATACTATTGAGGCTGTGGATTATTCATTGTCCGACGAGTCGTTGCGGACAATGATAAAAGAAACCGTCAAAATTCATTTCGAGAAAGAAAAATCTCTATTTGAGCAGGGAATAAAAGCGCTCACGCTCTTTTTTATGGAGAGCGATATTAGTCGGTTTCGTGGAGAAAATCCGAAAATCAAAAACTTTTTTGAAGAAGAATATAAAAAGCAACGAGCCGAGATTATAAAAAACATAGACCAATCAAGCGAGTATTATAAATACTTACAAAATGATTTTGACAACGACAATAACCTGCTCGTTCATAAGGGATATTTTTCGGGTGATAAAGGTAATGCCGACGAAAAGATAAAAGCAGGAGTTGACGAAATTCTAAGGGATAAAAAGAAGTTACTTTCTTTTGAGAGTCCTACTCGGTTTATTTTCTCTATCTGGGCATTACAAGAAGGTTGGGACAACCCCAATGTGTTCACTATATGCAAATTATCGAATCAAGGAAGCGACATTTCGAAACTTCAACAGATTGGGCGTGGGTTACGCATTTGTGTCAATCAAGACTTACAACGATATACGCTTAAAAAACTGAATGACGACCAAGAGGCTTTTTGGAAAATCAATAACCTTGATGTGGTCGTTTCAAATAAAGAGAGTGGCTTTGTTGAGGCTATACAAAATGAAATTTTGAGTAATTCATTCCTTGTTTCCGAAACATTTACGGAGCAAGAACTAAAAAAAATACTTAAAGAAAAAGGAAGTTTTGATGATATTACCGTTCGCAAATTATATAGAACAATGGAAGACAGCGAAATGATCCTCTTCAAAAAAACCACTGATGATGGCATTGATATATTTGAAAAATCTCCCAATTTTTCTGTAATTCTAAAAGAGCAAAATTTGCCCGAAGCCCAAGAACAAGTCATAAGAAATTTATTCGCAACAGATACTGCTACCTATGTTCAAAAAGCGGATAAGAAAAAGGCGAAAAAGAAAGTGTTTATTAAAGCGACACATTTGCAAGAATTTAAAAATCTATGGAACACTATCAATAAAAATGCTTTTTATGTTTTGGAAGATTTGACCGACGACCAAGAGAAACAACTGATACAGAATATCAAGACACAAATTGAAGAGCTCAATATCGAACAAATACTACTTCAGACGACAAGGGCAGAGCTTGATACAAATAATATTGGAGCACAAGGTGCCATTACAGAAACACTTATCGATACGGTTTCGTACAAAAGTAAGGTCGATTATTTGGAATTAGTTCGCACTTTATCGACCGGTACAAAAACTCCAATTTCATTTGTTGTAAAAGTTTTCAATGCTTTAAGTGATGATTTCAAAAACAAAATGCTCACAAATAATCCGGAACAAGCAGTCAGAGAAATTTCCGAGATAATCAAAAAGAACTTAATCGCAATGCTTAAAGCAAATATTACATACGATGGTATTGACGGGGTAGGCTTGCCGAATGTATTTAAAATGGAAGATAAAAAAACTTATTTGGATACGGGAAGTACCGGAAAATTTCAAAAAGATATTACAAGCGATTTTTCTTTGAAAACGAAATGGGTATTTGAGGAAGTAATAGAATACGATAGTGATTTTGAATTGGAAATTGTTGAGCAAGATCCCGATATCGAAAAGATTGAAATATTCGGCAAACTGCCACGATTAAAAATCAAAACGCCTTTAGGGGAGTATAATCCCGATTTTTGCTATGCAATCAAAAGTACGGAAGGGAAAAAGGTTTTCCTTATTGTGGAAGCAAAAGGATATAAGACATCTACAGAGATACCTGCAGATGAAAAGACTAAAATAGATTTCGCCAAAAAGTATTTTGAAGTTTTAAACGAATGCCATAAAGACAAAAACATCAAAATCTCATTTAAAGAACGAATCGGCACAACGCAATTAGCGGCACTTATAACGGAGGATAAAAAATGAATAAAGAAGAATTTATACAAGAAGGATTTACGGTTGTCAGAACCGACAATAATGAGAACAAGTTATTGTGTTTTCTAAAAGAGAACTATCCGAGTATCATAAAAGACAATGAAATAGACCTTAACGAACTAAAGGCTATTGCCGGTTTGCCTATCGACGAAAAGGTAAACGGTTACGGATTAAGCTTTGTAGGCAGAAATTTTGCACGTGGAAAATATGCACAGAAGACCACAAAAGAATTGAAGCTCAATACTTCAATGAGTAAAAACATTGACACAACCCAAAACTTACTGCTTAAGGGCGATAATCTGGATAGCCTGAAAATCCTCAAAAACCATTACACAGGTAAGATAAAATGTATTTATATAGACCCGCCTTACAATACTGCAAATGATGAATTTGTATACCCCGACAAATTCGATAAAGAGGAAACCGAAGTACTTGGATTGGTAAATTTGAGCGATGACGACTTTGCCCGTATGGATTTTAGTTTTCGAACTAAAAAGAGTCACAACGGCTGGCTTTCGTTTATGTATCCTCGTCTCTTATTAGCAAGGGATTTATTGAGTGATGACGGTGTGATTTTTATAAGCATTGACGATAATGAACAGGCGAACCTAAAACTATTGTGTGATGATATTTTTGGGGAGGAGAATTTTGTTGCAAATTTGCCTACGATTATGAACTTAAAAGGGAATAATGATGAATTTGGTTTTGCAGGAACACATGAAAATACATTAGTTTATTCAAAAAATAAAAGTTTATTGCTATTACATCAATTTGTAATCGATGCGGAAGAAATAGAAGATTGGCAGGAAGATGATATAGGCTTTTATAAGCAAGGAGCAAATTTAAAATCAACAGGAACAAATGCACCAAGGGAAAAAAGACCTAACTTATACTATCCAATTTTTATTGATGATAATGATGTTGTTTATGTAACGGATAACGACAATCCTCCAAAAGTTTTTTCAGGAGAGTTAAAGACAATATATCCTGTAACAAATGGTCAAGATATGTCTTGGCGTTGGAGCAAAACTAAAATCAAGAATGAATTGCATAATATTATTGTGTCAAGAAATGGAAGTTTAGGTATCTATAAGAAACAAAGACCGGCATTAGGTGATTTACCTTCAAAAAAGCCCAAAAGCCTTTTTTACAAGCCTGAATATAGTAGTGGAAATGGTACTGCTCAAATAAAAGATTTACTTGGTGATAAATTCTTCCCCAATCCCAAACCTTTAAATCTGATACTTGATTTTTTGGAGATTTCTACTAATTCTAACGACATCATCCTCGATTTTTTCGCCGGCTCTGGCACTACAGGGCATGCAGTAATGCAGCTCAATGCCGAAGACGGCGGAAACCGCAAGTTTATCCTCTGCCAAATAGACGAGCCTATCAAGGAAGACAAGCCTGCTTACAAGTTTTGTAAGGATAACAATCTGCCCCCTGTTATTTCGAGCATTACTATAGAACGCTTAAAACGGGCAGGAGAAAAAATTGCAAAAGAAATTGACGAAGAGAATGATAAGCCTAGCTTATTTGAAGAAGATAAAAAGCAAGTACCTGACGTTGGCTTTAAAGTTTTTGACAGTGTCGAAGCGCCGAAATTGGAATTGGAGGGCAACGGACAGATTTCAATTCTTTTTAACGACAATGACACATTAAGCCGTATCTACAATATGATTTTCACTGTCGGTTTAGATGAACCGACTCAAGTTCCTGAAGAAGTAGTAAAAGATTGCATTTACAAAATCGGCAATCACTATTACATTACCAATAGTGAGAAAATAAAAAAGGATGACTTTGCTGAGACAATCAAAAACGGTAAAGTTTTCATCGACGGCTGGACGGCAAGTTTAAATGGAACTTTGCAAAACTATAAAGAAGACGTAAAAATAGTCTTTTAGTAATGTCGCCAAACTAAAAAAGAGTGTCCTTTGTTTTGTAGACTTCAACCTACACAAAGGACACTTTTTAATATCTATACTCCCACTTAGGCAACTACGATATTGACTATCTTACGGGGTACGACTATCACCTTTCTGACAGCTTTGCCTTGTAGCCATTTCTGTGTTTCGTCGTGGGCAAGGGCACTCTTCTCTACCTCTT
>ERZ773014.554-NODE-554-length-25328-cov-16.888893_pt1 | contig 25328 bp, 19 predicted proteins | sample MGYA00580841_ERZ773014 | MGnify/ENA primary metagenome ERZ773014 (study PRJEB29015, sample SAMEA2737989) | human oral metagenome | biome: human oral; feature: human-associated habitat; material: dental | place: China | collected 2067 ... | reverse complement strand
CTCGTCGGATCGATGGGCGTCGCCAGCCCGGCCGCCGCTGAGCGCCCCGGCGTCGGCAGCCCGATTGTCCTCGGTCATATGTCCCTTCTTTCGGCGTCGGACGCATGGTTCGTCTCATCTGACGCGCAGCTTGGTTCTCGTCGTCGGTTTGGTTCGCAGTCGGACGCGCTAAGCCGCCAGACGCGTTTTCTGACACACAGTCTAGTAGGTTCGCCCGTCAGCCTGCCGGAGCCGCCGTTTCGCATGGCCCCGGCGGTGCGGTGTACACCTGCATCGACAGTGCGCCGATCGACGTCCTTGCTCCGGGGGCGTAGGAGGGCTGGTTCGCCTTAGGGCGTTCCCAGGCCGAATCCCAAGCCAGGCGGAAAATGGTTCCGCGGCCCTCCGGCAGGTGAATCTCCTTGTCGTGGGGCGAGCCGTTGAGGATGACGAGGACGTCGTTGTCTTTTCCCCGTCCCGAGCGCAGCATTTGGATCGTCCGGTAGCCGCGGTCGAACCAGAGATATTGGGGCATGGGATTGCCTTCGGCGTCGAACCAGTCCAAATCGGTGAGAACGTCGCCCTTGTAGGGCGTTTCGGTGTAAAAGCCGGTGGGGCGGCACGCATTCGACTCCCTGCGCAGACGCAGGAGGCAAGCCGTCGTCTCCCACAGATCGCGCTGCCACGGGGCCAGGTCCCAATTTACCCAGGTCAGCTCGTTGTCCTGACAATAGGCGTTGTTGTTGCCTTTTTGGGTTCGCCCGAATTCGTCGCCGGCGGTGATCATGGGGGTTCCGGCGGAGAGGATGAGCGTCCCCAGGAGGTTGCGCATGGCCTTGCGCCGCTCTGCTTTGACGGGGCCGGGCGCATCGGTCGCGCCTTCGAATCCGAAGTTCCAGGAGAGGTTGTTTGTGGTCCCGTCGCGATTGTCCTCGCGGTTGGCCTCGTTGTGCTTGGCGTCGTAGGAGACGAGGTCGTGCAGCGTGAATCCGTCGTGGGCCGTTATGAAATTGATCGAGGCGTACACGCCGCGGCCGCCGGGCAGGCGCCCATGGCCGAAAAGATCAGCCGATCCGGCCAGCCGCGTCGCTATGTCTCGCAGGTCGCCGCCGCTGCCGCCGTGCGCTAGCACCCGCGGATCGGCAACCCAGAACGAGCGCATCGTGTTGCGGAAATGGTCGTTCCAATCGGCCATCGGGGCCGGGAACTGGCCTGTCCGCCAACCGAAGGGTCCGAGATCCCAGGGTTCGTTGACCAGCTTGAGGCTGCCGAGGATCGGGTCGGTCAACATGGCCATGAGGAAGGGATGGTTCGTGTCGAAATGCTCCCCGTTGCGCCCCAGGGTCACGGCGAGGTCGAATCGGAAACCGTCGACCCCGATTTTGTCCGCCCAATAACGCAGCGAGTTGAGCGCCAAAAGGAGCACGGATCGTCGTCGGAAATCGAGCGAATTGCCGCATCCCGTGGTGTCCATGAGGCGCCCGGGGTTGTCCGGTTGAGCCATGTAATAGGAGGTGTTGTCGATGCCCCGCCACGAAATCGTCGGCCCGTCGCCGCCGCCTTCGCACGTGTGGTTGTAGACGACGTCGAGGATCACCTCGATTCCTGCCTCGTGCAGGGCCGCGACCATGCCCTTGACCTCGTCTATGACGGCTTGGGGGCCGGCCTCCTGTGCGGCCTGCGTCGCGTAGCTGGGTTCGGGGGCGAAGAAATCGAGCGTGCTGTAGCCCCAATAGTTGGTCAACCCGATGTCCGCGAGGAAGGTCTCGTCCATCTTGGCTTGGATCGGCAGAAGCTCGACAGCCGTGATTCCCAGTCGCTTGAGATAGTCGACGGCGACGGGGTGGGCCAAGCCGGCGTAGGTCCCCCGGAGCTCCTCCGGGATGTCCTTGCACAGCGCCGTTATGCCTTTGACGTGGCATTCGTAGATGACGGTGTTGCGCCAAGGGATGCGGGGGTGATGGGTGACGGACTCTTCTGGCTCCGTCACAACGCCGAGGCTCATGAAAGGGGCGGAGTCAAGAGGGTCGGGGTCGAGGATTCGGGAGCGGTCCAGGCTGAACCCCGGCGAGAAGAGGGCGCCGTCGAGGATGGGCGCGCGCGTGACGGCTTTGGCGTAAGGGTCCAGAAGAAGCTTGGCAGGATTGTGGAGAAGTCCCAATTCGGGCGCCCAGCGCCCGGCGACGCGGTATCCGTAGCGCTGCCCGACGCCGACGCCGGGAACGTGGCCCGCCCAAAAGCCCTGCCCCAGCGAGTGGAGTGCGAATCTTCGCTCGCCGCTGGCGTCGTCGCCGTCGAAAAGGCACAGCGTCACCGAGCTGGCGTGCGGCGCCATGAGCGCAAAATCTGTGCCGGACCCTACGACGTGTGCGCCTGCGGCGACGGGCGAGCTGACGGCGTGCTCCGTCGGCATCGTTTCTGTTTCTGCGAAGACCGCGGCGTTCGACAACGGGTGGGATTTCACAGTGCAAGTATGGCAAAGATTCAACTCCAGAACATGCCGATGCGAAGGATTGCCCGGCGGGAAAGTGCAGATGCGGATGAGAAGGCCTGGATTTCCGCGGAATGTCGTGATTGTGCGATGTTGGGAAAAACGTTGCGAAAAATGAGCTCCGCGTGTCTTTTCCTTGGCAGTTCGTCATTCTTCAACGGGTTTTCGCGTGCATATGTGAAGTTCGCCCCTTGAACTGCCCTTCTCGCGAGTAAACGGTCCGAATCCATGTGCGCGAATGGGCTGCGTTGGCTGAGCTTGTCTGCGGGTCTCTTTCTGTCGACGAACCCTTTCTTCGTTGGCCGTCCTCTTTCCAAGGGTAAGTTTTGTTTGCGATGTGCGCGCCACTAGGCTGATTGGGCCAAGGTCAAGGACGGGAGCAATGCGATGACGGGAGCCAAACGCACGGGTGCGGAGCGCGGGCGTGTGAGTGACGAGCCCAGACCGACAGACGCCGGACGCGTGGGCGGCAATCGCGAATTGGCGGGCGCCGAGCAGGAAGGTGAGGAGCGCGCGGATTCTGGGACGGACGGCGTTCGGGCCGGAGTCGAAAGGGACGAGGCCACCCGACGCGATTCGAACGCCCTCGCCGCGGCCGCAGAGAATCCCTGTGCGCGGTTTCTCTTCGTCTCGGGGTCGAGGGTGGCCGTTGAGCCCGGCGCCGAACGCGTGCTCGCAGTCTCCGCGGGGTGCGTCGCCCCGGAAGCGCGGCGTCGCGCCGTATATCTCGGCTTGGTGGACGGCGCCCCCTATTTTGCTTGTGACGTCGGCGATGCGGACGATTCCGCACGCGACTCTCGGCTCGTCTCGCGCGCAATTCCGGCCGCTTCTCGTCCGGCGGCCGTTGCTGAGAGAGACGAGAGGGCATGGTCTGTGAGCGCCGACTTCGCTTCTGTGCCGTTGACGTCCCACCTGTGGCCGTCGGTCGAGGCCGAGCTCGCCGTCGAGGCCGTGGCCATCTCGAACTGGATAGGCGGCACCCGTTTCTGCCACAGGTGCGGCGAGCCTTTGTCGCTGCGGTCCGGCGGGTGGGAGATGGTCTGCGGGCGCGGGCACACGGTTTTCCCGCGTGTGGATCCGGCCGTCATCATGGCCGTCCGCGACGCCGAGGACAGGCTGCTCCTCGCGCGCAACGGGCGATGGGCCCCCGGAAGGCTGTCCGTTCTCGCGGGTTTCGTCGAGGCCGGCGAGCCGCTCGAGTCGGCTGTTGCGCGCGAGGTTTTGGAGGAGACCGGCGTCGTCGTCGACGACGTCGCATATGTCACCTCCCAGCCGTGGCCTTTCCCGCGTTCCCTCATGCTTGCGTTTGAGGGGCGCACCCGCGCCCGCCAGGAAGACGTGAAAGTCGACGGCGAGGAGCTCGTTTTCGCCCGATTCTTTTCGCGGGAGGAGTTTTCGGGAGCTCTGGCCTCGGGGGAGATTGGTTTGCCGACGCCGACGTCGGTCTCCGCGAGGCTCATCGAGCGATGGCTGGGCCGGCCGCTGGCCGGCTGAAAGTCTTCAGCCGACCAGCTTTGTTTCGCCGTTCTGCTTCGCCAGTGATTGATCGATAGGGGATTGAGCTCTACTGCGATTCGGGAATGGTGACGAGCTCGTCATCCTTTCGTTTTAACTTCAAGAAGTTGAGGTTAAGCTTCTTCTGTGTTGGCTTGGGGAGTGTGATGAAGGCGGTCGCGGCGAAGATCGCTGTCAGGTTCATGTAGAGCTTGCGGTTGTCGCGCGCAAGGTTGCATGCTTCGATGGCCTTGTCGCGCGCTCTTCGTTGCTCGGCCAATTCTTCCCCGATGTTGTTGGTTGCCGTGAACTGATCCATTTCTTCGGAGTTGTCTATGTCGAAAAAACCAGACGTGTTATAGCCTTCTCTCAGATAGTCCCAGCCCGCGGGCTTGCAGTGGATCTCACTGGCGTTGAGGGTTATGGTCGGGCTGCTTAAGAACAGCCATTTGAGGGTGAAGAAGGTCAGCGCGACGATGAGAATGCGCAGGGTGATGAATATGGGTTTCGTCATTGCCATTCCTTTCTATTTCTTTCTGCTGGTGCATTGGCCGTTCCGGTTTGCAAGTGGCTGATTGACAGAGCTGAGTTCTATTGCGATTCGGCAACGGTGACGAACTCGTCCTTTCGTTTTAGCTTCAAGAAGTTGAGGTTAAGCTTCTTCTGTGTTGGCTTGGGGAGGGTGATAAAGGCGGTTGCGGCGAAGATCGCTGTCAGGTTCATGTAGAGCCTGCGGTTGTCGCGTGCGAGGTTGCAGCCTTCGATGGCCTTGTCACGCCCTCTTCGTTGCTCTGCCAATTCTTCTCCAATGTCGTTGGTTGAGGAGAACCTGTCCATGTCGTCGGCGCTGTGAATGTCGAAAAAACCAGACGCGCTATAAGGTTCGCCTAGATAGTCCCAACCGACCGCCCGGCAGTGGATCTGGCTGGCACCGACGGTTATGACCGGACCGCTCAAGAACAGCCATTTGAGGGTGAAGAATGTTAGCGCGACGATGAGAATGCGCAGGGTGATGAATAGCGGTTTCGTCATCGCTCTTCCTTTCTACTTCTTTTTGCCGTTACCCTGGTTGTTCTTGCCGGGATCTTGCTTCTTTTTCTCTTGTTCCTGCTTCTCTTCGTCCCTCATTTTTTTCTCGATGCTGCGGTCTTGCCATGGGCGCAGGCCGCTGCCGTCTTTGATTTTCTGTTCCATTTCCTCAAGTTTTGTTTTCGACGCCGAGTCCCCCTGCTCTATGAGTTCGACGGCAATCTCGAAATCTTTGAAGGCGTATTCTGTTTCCTTAGTCAGCTCTTCGATGAGGTCGTGGATAAGCCACTTCATGTCATGGAACTTCGAGGACGGTCCGTTGATGCCGATGCCTATCTTTCCGGGTCGGCTAACGCAAGTGGTCATATGGACGCTTTGGATCTCATGCCAGGCACTGTTGAGCTCCTCGATAATCTTTGGCTTGGACCTGGTGAGAATGTCCACGACCCGGCTTTGATCGATGTTCAATCTCTCCGACGTGCTGACGTCCGATGACTTTGCCGCCGCCAGTTTGAGGTCGTATGAGCTTTTCCTCTTCCTCATTTCGTTCATGTTGTCGATGAGGTTCTTTTCCACCTTCTTCTCCGCCGTCGTTACAGTCTCATTCAATTGTGAGAAGGCCTTGGTCAGGGAGCTGAGGGCGTCGTCGTAAGAACCCGATGTCTGGGAGACTTCTTTCGTGTCGGCGAGACCGCTGAGCGTTTCCAAACCCAGTTGGAGTGTTTTCACGATTGTGGAAACCGCTTCGCTGCCGGGAATCAAGGAGAAGCCCTCTTTCGCGAGCTTGCCGATCGCTACAACTGTGCTGAGTTTGCTTTTCACGCTCTGTTTAGCGACCGCTTCGAAGGACTCAATCCCCTTCTCGATGATGTCGACGACCGACTCCCGCGCTTTCTTGAAGATTCCGTGTTCATAGCCGAGGGCCGCTGTCCAGTAGGTCGACGCCGCCGACAGGCCGCCGATAACGTGTTGAAGGCTCTCGATCACATTGGATCTGAAGGCGTTCACGGTGTTGCCGGACATATGCGCTAGCTGCTCATGCACCGAATTGAGTTTCGTTTCAAGAATCCCGCCGGCCACGCCCTTTCCCTCCGAACCTAAAGATATTGAGAGATGGGACACAGCACCCCTGCAACCGGACAGCACTCGATCGATTGTCTCGGGATTCGGAAGCTTCCTCCACGGCTCGACTATATCCTCGATCTTCCTGCGAACGCTGTTGAATTCCTTTGTGTAGTCCAGTTCGCTTGTGGAACTGCCTCCTCCGTAGTTGGGTCCGCTGTTGTAGGTGGACGTCTTGAACCCCGTTCCGCCGCCTTCGCCGTCTGGCCCCGGGCGGCCGATACCCATCGTGGTTCCTGAGAAGACCATCTCATACCCGGCCGTCTTCCGGGTGAATGACTCCGCCCCGTCTCCGATTTTGTCTCTAACGTATGCGTCAATGGCTGCGCGCTTGAGCCGACCGATGGATTTGTCTAGGTCGTCGTACTTCTCGTTTTCGCTCATTGTTTCTCTCTTGGGTTGTGGTGCGGTGGGCGCGGGTCTGGATTGGTTTCGTTGTGGACCGAATTCAAGTAGGATGCCGCTCGAACGGTATGTTGCTCAAAGCGACGAGTGGACAGTTATGTTACGAGGGCCGCTTGCATGTCGTCGACCCTTGTGGTCGGTTGACGTCGCGGCACTGAATGTAGGCGTGAAAACGGAGCTCGCAGCGTCAAACCATTGCGGCTTAACCGCGCAAATTCGCGAATTTTCAGTTGTGTGAATCGACGTTATGAGTTTGTTTGACGTGGACGATGATTCCCAGTTACGAGATTCATCTGCCCGACGATCTTTAGCCTATGATGCGGTCGATGTAGTTGCAAGAACTTGCACTCTACTGTGGGCTGTTTCACTTTTCTTCAAATAGTCGCCCCATGCTTTTTTGCTTCCTGCTTGCGGTCGGTTGGGTGCAAGGATGCGATCCGGCCGGGGCGGTCTCCGTTGCGGCAGGCGGCGGTCGTGGCTCTTTGGGGTCTGGGGGTTTCGAGGTCGCGAAGCGTTTCAGCGGCGAGGCCTTAGGGTGTGGGGCTAGGCGTCCGCGAAAGGCTTCGCGGTCGCGGAAAAGCCCCCGAGGCCCGGCCTCGGGGGCTTTGAAAAGTTTCGACGCGACGGAGTTTAGGAGTCTTCGTGGACTGTCACCGCGTATCCGTCGGGGTCAAGGAAGGTGAAGGTCAGTCCAAAAGGGCCTGGGGTCGGTTCGCTCAGGGTCGGCGTTCCAGCCGCTGTGAGCGAACTGTGCAGCTCGCGTGCGTCGTCGCAGCGAAGCCAGAGTGCAACGCCAAGGCCGGGGCGTGGGGCCGCTTGGTCGAGGTCTACGCCGGGCAGGGGTTCGCGGACGGCAAAGGGGATCGGCGCGGTGGCGAAGACGACGGCGGCTTTCGGTGAAGACGGGGCGCAGAGAAGTCCGAGCTTCGTCTCGTAGAAGCGCGCCGAGCGCCCGAGGTCGCGAACCTGAAGTGCGACGAAATCCAGTCCTGTGACGGTCATGTTTCTCCTCTGTTCATGGGCGGTTTTGTGCGCCTGTTTTGCGGACTGCCTGTTTATGTTTGGGCCGCCTGTGTGCGGGGGTGTGCCACGCTCCGCAGCCAAAGGCGATGAAAGCGGGGCGCCCCTTGCGCACGGGGCTCGTCTCGCTGGCTGAGCCGGGCGGCTTGCGGTGGTGCGCGCCCAGGCGTCTGGGCGATGCGTGGACACAAACCCAATGTCAGTATTCTGACATTAAAAAGGGTATGTCAGAATACTGCTATGGGTCAAGGGGCGGTCGAAGCCGGCTGGAAGTCTGAAGCCGTTTCAGGCCCTCGAAACCGGTTGAAGGCACCGAAAACGGCTTGAGGGAGGTTCGAAAGTGGACCAAGAAGGGGTCTGAGCATGACTCAAAATGGCGATCCGAGGCAGTTTCTCGGTTACAAACTCAAAGAGCTGCAAACTGCGCTGAGGGCTCGCATGGACGAAGCGCTTCGTCCGATGGGGTTGACCGCGCCCCAGTATGCCTGCCTTGAATTGCTCCACAGGGATCCCGGAGCCTCCGCTTCCGATCTGGCGCGCGGCGCATTCGTCGCGCGCCAGACGATGAGCTCGCTTCTTCGCGGCGTCGTCGATCGAGGGTTGGCCGAACGCGCGGAGCGCGCTCCTGAGGGGCGGGCATTGCCTCTCCGGCTTACAGAGAAAGGGCAGGCACTGCTCAAACGCGCGTCCGGGGAGGTTGCCCGGATCGAAAGGCAGATGACGTCCGGTTTTGACGGCGATCGGCTCGCCCGCCTGCGGGAGGATCTGTCCGCATGCGTCGACGCGTTGACGGAGAGAGAGGATTCGTTGCCCGCGGACTGATCCTGGCCCTGGGCGACGGCGGGAGTCGACGCCCACGTCAAGCCGGGGCGGCGTCGAGCAGCGCCCCGAGCGGTCGAACTCAGACGAGGTCCCGGTTCTCCATGTAAAAGTCGGCAAGACGGCGAACGCCGGTTGCGGGTCCGACGCAGTCGTGCAGCATGTTCCACGTCGCGAAGCGCGCGGCGTCCGCCAGGCGTCTGCTGAACAGCGACGTCAGCCCCAGCGCAGGCGGAAGGATCCACGTCGGAATCTTGCCCACGCGCGGCCGTTTCCCCATGGCTGCAAGAGCCGTTCGCGCCAGCTCGTCCCAAGTGAAGACGTCGGGCCCGCCGACGTCCCACGATCCCTTTTCTCCCTTTTCCATGAGATCGCATATGCAGGCCGCGAGGTCCGCTCCGTGGATCGGGTTGAGGCGGATGGCTGGGTCGAATATGCGCACCTTGCCCCGCTTGGCCATCTTCAAAACCGACATCATGTCAGAAAAGTATGCCGACGGATTGACGATCTGAGAGGCGACGTCGGCTCTTTTCAAAGCTCGTGCGAAAGCGGTTTTGGCCCGCGTCAGTTTGGCCGGGCATTTCTCTCCGCCAAGGACGTTGACGTACGTGAACGAGGCGACGCCGTGACGAAGCGCGGAGGCGAGAATGGCGCGGTTGGCGAGGTTGTCGATCTGCCACGGGTCGGCTTTCTGCCGCGTCACGCCCAGAGCCGAGACGACTTGGGCGGCGCCTTTTGCGAGGTCTTTGACGAAGTCGGGTTCGGCGACGTCGCCGACGGCCCATTCTTCGACGAGCCCCTTCAGCGGCGGCGACTTCCAGGGCCCCTCCTTTTCGGCCCGCGCCCTGTCGCGCACGACTGCACGCACGCGGCGGCCGCGGCGGTGGAGCTCCTCGACGATGTGGCGGCCGAGGTAGCCGGTCGCTCCGGCGACTAGAACGGTGGACATTGTTCTTCCTTTCGCGTCTTTGCTGTCGTTTTTCGCGTCATTGAGCAGGCCCCGTCAGCCTCGCTGTTTCGTTCCGCCGGACTGTCCGTTCCACTCCAGTGGCCTGGCGTGGGTGTGTCGAGCAATCGCGCTGCCGACCTTTGTGGGGGCGAAGGCTTGCTGAACGGTTGCTTCCAGCAGCTTCGTCGAAGTTCGTCTGCGCGAACGCCTGGAACCATGCTAGCGTTTATGGACAATGTTGTCCACGAATATGAGGCAAGGAAATCGGGACGGCACAGCGAACAGCACAGAGAAAGGAATCGAGACAATGAATCACGCACATCGCTCGGCGGCCGAACGTGAGCTGCGGCGTCGCCGAGTGCTCGGGGCGGCTTACCTCGCAGCCGGCGTCGGCAAGTGTTTTCCGGCCATAGAAAGCACGCCTGGGCGCCTGGCGCAGGCGCTGCAGGCCAATCGCGGGCATGCGGAGGAGGGCGTGACCCGCTGGCTGGGCGAGCACGCCGAGGAGGCCAACACCGTCGTCGCCGTCGCGATGGCGAGCGCGGGAAGCGTTCTCCTTGAACGCGACAGCCGCCTCGCCGACGCCGCCTTGGCGATGACGCTTCCCATGCTCGGCAGTTTCATGCTGATCTTGCGGCGGGCTCTTCCGCAGGTCGTCCCGATCGACGTCGCTTTCGGCGGCGCGGCAATTCACCTGCTCCTCGCCCGACGCCGTCTGCGCCGAAGCGCGACGCCTCGGACGTTCGCGTCATAGAAGCCGGGCCTGCACGCAGCAGAGCAAGCTCGTCGCCGTAGCCCCCGCCGAAGCTTTATAGAGGCCGGGCCTGCACGAAGCAAAGCCGAACAAGGGAGCGGCGGCGATCATAGGCGCAGTGGAGCCAAGGAATGGGCGGCGCGGCGGCGCCGAGCTTGCGTGCCATGTCGCCGAGCATGGGCGTCATGAGGGGGCCCCGAGCACTCGCGTCATGAGAATGCGGCTGAGTCCGCGTCCGTCAACGGCGCCGGCGGCCTGCGAGGCCATCCAGCGGTCGAGCGCAACGGCGATGCCCCACACCAGTTCGACGTGAAGGCCCACGGGGATTTCGCGATCGAGCACGCCCAGTGCCCTCCCGGCGCGGACAGCGCGCTCGCACCACTGCCTGGCCGCCCTGCCGAAATCGACGCGGGCGGCGCATTCCGGAGCGTCCGGCATATGGAAAAGGCGCGGGATCGTTGAGATGTCTTGGTCTGCGCCGGCTTCTTCCAGATCGTCGAGGAATGCGAGAATCGAGGGCCAGAACGACTCTGCGTCCAGCGAATCGACGTCGGGCACGCGCACCCTTTCTGCCAGGCGCGTTAAGCCGTCAGAGAATGAGGCTTCGAACAGGGCGGCCTTGCCGCCGAAAAAATAATAGAAGGAGCTGCGCGGAAACTCGGCGGCGGAAAGGATCTCGCTCAGCGAGGCGCCGGTGTATCCGCAGCGGACAAAGTGCGCGCGAGCCTGCCGCATGAGCCTGTCTCGCCGCCCGGCTTCGATCGGCTTGCGAGGCCTGGCCATGTCTCACCCCGTCTCAATTCCCCGCAGCTTGTCTCGGCTCGAGCCCTCGCCGCATTGCCGAAGGCTCGAGCCGGTCGGCTCACAGTTCTGCGAGCTTGGCCTCCACCTGGCTCAGACTCGGATTGGTCAGAGCGCTGCCGTCCTCGAACTCGAGGGTGGGAACGGTGCGGTTCCCGCCGTTGAAAGACATGACGAGCTCGGCTGCCGCGGGGTCCTTTTCGACGTCGACCTCGTCGTAGGCTATCCCCGCTTTGTCCAATTGACGCTTGAGGTTCTTGCAGTAGCTGCACCACGTGGTCGTGTACATCTTGAATTGTGCCATGACGCAAGTTTAAACCCGTCTGCGCGCCGCTTGGCCCCTGCAGGGCTTTTGTTCGCGAACGGCGCGAACGGGAATGGACGGCCGGCGATCCGGAAAATCTGCTGTTCCGGAAAGTGTCGGAGGGACGTGCCAGACTTGAACCATGGAATCGGCGGACGAATTGCTCGAGCACCTCGATCCGGAGCAGCGCGAAGTCGCCACGCGCTTCGGAGTTCCACTGTGCGTGCGTGCGGGGGCCGGAACGGGGAAGACTCGCGCGATAACGTACAGGATCGCATACGCCGCGCGGGCGGGAATCCTCGACCCCCGAAACGTCATGGCCCTCACGTTTACGTCGCGCGCTGCGGGGGAGCTGCGTTCGCGCCTGCGCGATCTCGGCGTGCGCGGGGCGTCGGCCCACACTTTTCACGCCGCAGCCCTGCGTCAGCTCAGCTACTTTTGGGGAACGGCGATCGGCGGCGCCGTTCCGCCGATCGCAGAGAACAAGCTTTCCATGGTGGCGCAGGCCGCCGGCCAACTCGGCATGACGACCGATTCGGTCTCGTTGCGGGACATGGCTTCCGAGATCGAATGGTCGCGCGTCAGCCTCGTGACCCCCGACGACTACCCGGACCGCGCCCGGAGCCTTCAGCGAGATCAAGCAGCGGGCTATCCCGCCGAAGAAGTCGCTCGGCTCATACGGGCTTACGAGGATGTCAAGCAGAATCGGGGAGTCGTCGATTTCGAGGACGTCCTGCTGTTGCTCATCGGCATCCTCATCGACCGTCCCGACGTCGCCCGGATGGTGCGCGACCAGTATCGCCACTTCGTCGTCGACGAGTATCAGGACGTCTCCCCGCTCCAGCACAGGCTGTTGCAGCTGTGGATGGGCGAGCGCCGCGACCTGTGCGTGGTGGGCGACGTCTCCCAGACCATCTACTCCTTCGCGGGGGCGTCCTCCCGTTACCTGGCCGATTTTGCGCGAGAGTTTCGGGGCGCCCAGATTCTCGAGCTCATCAGGGACTATCGTTCGAGCCCTCAGATCGTCGCGTGCGCCAACGAGGTCATCGCCCCCGACGCCTCGAAAGGCGCCGTCAGGCTCGTTTCGCAGCTGCCCTCGTCTGTTCCGGTCGTCTTCAAGGAGTACGGGGACGACGTCGAAGAAGCCGAGGCCGTGGCAGCTGAGATTCTCCAGCTGCGCGAAAGGGGAGTGGGCCTCGCTGACATCGCCGTCCTCTACCGGACGAACGCCCAGTCGGCGGAGCTCGAGGCCGCCCTGGGGCGGGCGGGCGTCGATTACTCCGTTCGCGGGTCCGAGCGTTTCTTTTCCAGGCGAGAAGTGCGCGAAGCGATGGTGGGCATGCGCGCAGCCGCCAGGGCGGAGGCGGGCGGATCGCTTGCCGACGACGTCAAGGCGGTGCTCATGCAACGCGGGTGGCGCGAACAGCCGCCGGAAGGCGCGGGCGCCGCGCGCGAAAGATGGTCCGCGCTGGCCGCGTTGCTCAAGATGGCCGAAGAAATGGAGCAGGCTCGCGGCGCGGGAATGGCCGAGTTCGTCGCCGAACTTGAGGAGCGGGCGCAGATTCAGGCTGCGCCCGAGACCGATTCAGTGACGCTTGCATCCCTCCACTCGGCGAAGGGTCTCGAATGGCACGCCGTCTTTCTGGTGGGCATGAGCGAGGGCCTCATGCCGATTTCGCTGGCCAAAGGCGAGGAGGCGATAGGCGAAGAGCGACGCCTCATGTACGTGGGCATCACGCGCGCCAAGCAGTGCCTCCAGATTTCCTATGCCAAGGGCAACGGGCAGCGATCCGCCCGAAAAATGTCGCGTTTTCTGCAGGGGACGTGGCCTCGGCCAAGCGAGCCCGTTTCCCGCGCGACGAGCTACAGGGAGCGCAAGGCGGCGGCGGCGCAGCAATTCGCGGCCGAACACGAAGACGACGTCCCCCTTTTCGAAGCGCTCGTCGAGTGGAGGCTTGAGGCGTCGCGGCGCATAGACAAACCCGCGTACGTCATTCTCCACGACTCGACGCTTCGCGCCGTCGCCGTCGCCAAACCCGCGACGCTCGCTCAGTTGGGGAAGATCCGGGGCATCGGCGCCTCAAAACTCGCCGAGTGGGGGGAGGAGATCCTCGGGGTCGTCGCCCGGTCGCGTTCCGGCTGTTGAAGCGCCCGAGGCGTTGGGCGCCCGACCAGCCTCCCCGTTGGCCGCGGCAACAGCCTCGAAGTCGGACCTGGAATTCGCCTTGACGCTGCGCTCTGCACTTGCTCCGGCGCCGTCCGCCTCGGAATCGGATTCGCCGTCTGCTTTGCCGATCTTGCCCAGAAGAAGGGAGTGCGCGCTGCACGGGCACGCCGGGTGCGCGACGACGGACACTTGGCGGGGCGCCGCCGTGCCGCGAGGCACCCTCCACTGAACCTCTCGCAGACTGTTGCCGTCGCCCGCCAGAAAGCCCAGAATGCAGCGGACCGCCAGGTCGCAGGCAAGGTTCCTGACATTCGCCGGGGCGACGATCGGCTTGGCGAAAACGGCCTGGGGCGCGAGGTTGACCCAGGCAGGGTCGGCTTCGCACCGCGCTTCGTGCACACAGCCGGCGCAGGCGTTCTCACCGGGTTCGACCAGGGGGCCGATGCAGGCATCGACTTCCTCGACCCACGCGAGAAGGTGAGGGACGCCCCGTCCGCATAGATCGCCGGTTGCGCTCGGATCGATGAGGCGCGAGCCGGTGACGACGGCGACGTCGGGAGTCCCGCTCGTGCGAATCCCGACGGAGGCCGAACGCAACGCGGTCAGGAACGCCTGAGCTCGCGGCAGCCCGAGCCGCTTCGCGAGGGCCGGATGATCGTCCCGTCCCACCGCCCCCGTGTTCGGACCGAAGACGATCGCGCCCACTCCCGCCTCAGCGAGAGCCAGCGCTATGGACACGCCGAGGGCGTCGAGGTTTGTCAGCTGCACGCATGCCCCGGACAAACTCCGGGGCGGTTGCGCGAGGACGGCCGCACGATCAAGCATGTCGAGTATCTCGGTGCGCCGCGCAGACGCGATGCGCATTCGGTGCGCCGAAGCCTCGACCTCGGTTGCCGACAACGGGCGCGAAAGGGAGGCGACGAAATCCTGCTCGGTTCGATTGAGCCCGCCTACCGTCACGCCTGTGCGGGGATCAAGCCCGATCTGCAGGGTGTTGCGGTCGCGCCAGAACACTCCGAGGCCCTCGCGAATGTGAAAGACCCTGTCCATGGGCTAAAGCTACCGTTGTCCCGGATTTTCACGGCGGAGTTATGCACAGGCGTCAGCGGTCTTCTCAGAGGCTTTGTCGACGGCGGTCGGCGCCTTGCGGCTGCGGTGGGAACTCAGGCTTTGAATGGCTTGGAGTTCACTCGGCTTCGGCCGGCGGTTCGTCCTCGCCCAAAAGCTCGGCGAGGAAGGCGTCAAGCTCCTCCGCCACGGCGGGGGAGGGCCCCGCCGAATCGAAGAATGCCTCAGGATCCTCCATGGCCTCGCTGGTCGGAAGCAGATCGGGATGCTTCCACAGTCCGTCGCGGCCCTCGGCGCCGAGCTTGGCGTAGGCGACCTCCCAGAAACGCTGGGCCTCGCGATTGGCGCGCGGCTGGATGTGAAGACCGACGAGGGGTCCGAACACCCGTTGCGCGGGCGAGCTGACGGCCGCACGCCTGCCGAACATCTCGCCGAGTGCCACGGCGTGGGGCAGCTGCGCCGAGGCGACCTGGAGGGATACGGCGCTCACCCATCCTTCGACAAGGGAAAGCAGGTGCTCCAATTGCGCCAAGGCGGCCGACTGGCTTTCTGTCGGCTTGCTGGAGAAGACTTTCGACAGGTCGAATTCTTGGAGCTTTTGGGGGTCGAAGCCGGCCTCGCGGACCTGCTCCTCCATCGAGCTCATGTCGATCTGAATCTCGCGGGCGTAAGCGGCCACGGCGTCGAGGACCCGCGGACGCAGCCAGGGCACCTTCGAATAGAGCCGAGCAACGGCCTGCTCGCGTATCGCCACGAACATGCGGACTTCCTCTTCCGGCGAGTCCAGGCCCTCGGCAAATTCGGAGACGTTCGAGGGGACCATCGCGGCCGTGTGCCCCTCGACCAGCGGAAGGCCGGCGTCGGCGGTGCCGAAGCATACGGTGGAAAGCTCAGCCATGCCCCGTCCGTACTGGAGGCCCATGACGGCGGAGATCAGATTTCGCATCCCGGGAAGGGACTCGGAGTCGCCGAGAATCGAATGGAACTCCTCCGGGATGTTCCCCAGCTGGCCGAGAATGGCATGGATGAAGGCGCGCCCGACGTTTTCGGCCACCGGCTCGGTCAGCCTCTTGAACGTGGGAAGCGAATGGGCGAGCCAATCCAGCCGGCTCCACGCCTGGTTCGGACCCGTGCAAGGGTCGACGTCGACGGCGGGGTCCAACCACAAGGACGCGACGGAAAGGGCCTCCCGCGCCCGTTCGCCTTCCGCGGAACTCAGGGAGTCGTAGTGCTCGTTCTGGATCTGATAGCGCGCCGCCTTCTCGGCGATGCTCCAATCCACGGGACCCTCGCCGGAAGAGCCGAGCATGGACCTGACCTGATTCATGACAGCCGTGACGTCTAGGTTTTCCATGCCTTGCAGAGCCGCTGCGGGATTGACCCCCGACTCGCGCATCTGCTCAATGATGCGTTCGGCGGTTTCGTCTCCCATCACAGCCCGGAGCATTTCCATCCACTGGTCGGGGTCTTGCGGCAGTTCGTTCTCGCTCACGTTGGGCACCTCTCATCCACTGGCTCAAGTTTATTTGTTTGACGTCGAATATGGCGCGGCTGTCCGCCGAGGGCTAATACCGGGGACCGCGAACGTCCGACCGCCGCCCGAATGAGGCCCGCGCAGTCCAATGAGGCCCGTGCAGTCCAAAGACCCCGTACAGCGCAGGGGCGTCGTCGGCAGACGGCACCCGCACATGTGAAGGCCCGGTCGGAAACCTGGACCTGTACCAGAACAAAGCCGCACGGCGCCCGCGCATGGGAAGGCCCGGCGTCTTGGAGAAGTCGCATCCTCTGAGCTTGGCCTCTCCGCGTGTGCAAAGAAGCGGGTTCCACCATTTCTGGCGGATGTCGAGAGGGTTGGCTTCTCCGCACATGCGAAGACGCGGCCTCCTCGGGCATGATAGACGAGTGAATCCAACACGCAGACGCCTCGTTTCCGGAGGGGCATTCGCTTTGCTTGCCGTCATAGGCCTCGTCATGCCCAGCGCCTACGTCGTCGAGACCCCCGGCCCGGCAATCGACGTCGCAGGGAAGTACGAAGGCAAGCAGCTCGTCACCCTCTCAGGGGCCAAGACGTACGCTTCTTCGACGAAGCTTTTCATGACGACGGTCAGCTCGTACGGAACCGCCGACAACGGGGTTCCCTCCGCCCAGGTGTTCGCCGCGCTCTTCGCGTCGGACATGCAGGCCGTCCCGGTGCGGGCTCTCTACTCCGAGAACGAGACGTCCAGCGACGTCGACAAGAAAAACGCCGCTCTCATGACCGACTCTCAAGACAACGCGGCCGTCGTCGCCCTCGGGAAGACGGGCCACGCCGTCACGATGAAACTCGTGGTGGCAGGCGTGCCGAAAAGCTCCCGCGCGTCCGGCAAGCTCGCCAAGGGGGACGTTCTTACCTCGATCTCGGCCGCCGGGCAGAAGACCGAGATACGGACGTACTCCGATTTGGCCCAACGGCTGGCCAAGATCGCGCCGGGAACGACGGTCACCGTGGGATTCACCCGTGACGGAAAAGAAAAGACGGCCGAGATCGCCACGACGGCGCACGAGGCCGACGCAACCGGCTGGACCCATCCCGGCTCCAAGCTCGGCGTCTATCTTTCAAGCAAGAACCTCAAGTACCCGGTGAAGGTCAATTACGGCGTCGAACAGATCGGAGGCCCCTCGGCCGGGTTGATGTTCAGCCTCGCCATTTACGACGATCTGACTCCGGGCTCGCTGGGCGGCGACAAGGTGATCGCGGGCACCGGAACGATGTCGATGGGCGGCGACGTCGGCCCGATCGGCGGCATCCAGCACAAGCTCGTCGGGGCTTCGCAAAAGGGCGCGAAGCATTTCCTCGCGCCGGCCGAAAACTGCGCCGAGACGATTGGGTACGAGCCGAAGGGGATGAAGGTCTACTCCGTGCGCACCTTCGACGAGGCGGTCAAGGCGGTCCAGGCCATCGGCGCGGGCAAAGCCTCTGGCTTGCAGACGTGCCGCGACGTCGTCGCCAAATCTCCGAAAAAGTGAGGAGCTGAAAAGCTCTGAAGAAGCGACAGGCTGGAGGCTCCGCCGAAAGCGAGGAGCCGAAAGCTTGGCGAAAGGCGGCCGGCTGAGTTCCGCGGGAGTCGACGGGCCGAACGCGGAAGGCGACGGGCCGAACGCGGAAGTCGACAGGCCTGCAAGGCGGGCGAGGCCACTCGGCGAACGTCGCGGGTCAGTCGGCGAATGTCGCCAGGAGAGCCTCAATCATCTCGGGAACCAAGTCGGCGCCGGAGATCGCCTCGGCCTGCGAATCGTGCGAGCGCAGCCTGATTGTGCACCAGCTCTCGCCATTGCGCAGAACGCCGACGACCATCCTGATGTCCTCGCGGCGCGGGTCGGCGGCGACGAAACGCCGGGCCTCCTCCGTGTCATCGGGAATCTCGGCCTCCGCCTCGGGCGGAAGCGTCACGCGTTCAAGGCTGATCGCCGCGCCGTCGACGGCGTCGGGCCAGGCGAGCCTGCCAAGCAGCTCGTCGATCGAGTCCGAGCTGGGAAGCCCCTCTTGCTCAATCGACAGCAGGCCTGTGGCGTCGGCCGGCAGCTCTGCGGCCAAGGCCGAATTGACTGACATCGCCGTTTCCGCGTCGACGAGGGAAAAGACGCGAACCGGCCCGTCCCATCCGTCTGCGGCGACGTAGGCCTCGATCTCTTTGACAGCTTGCTCGATTTCGCTCACGCCATAAGTGTGCCACGGGGCGCGCCGAGATCGACGTCGCCCCGCCCCAAGCCGCCGCCTGCAGTGAGCTGAAGGCGAGGAGCGCGTTCGCTGCGGGCGTTGGCAGGATTGCAACCGAGCCGCGCGGCGCCTTCTTTCCACACACGGGGCGGCCGGCCGGGGGAGCCCGCCGAGTTCGGTCTGTCTTTTGATGCGTGAAAGGGCGTCGTTCCAGGCCGAATCGGCCGTCGAAGGCATCGAGCGTCTGGGAATATCGCCGCGCATCGGCTAGTTTTGGAGTAGCGCGGTCGACCGGCCGCGGAGTCGAAACACGTGAGGCGAAGTTGTCCGCTACAAGCATTCCCCCCAGTTCCTCCAAGGGCGGCCGAAGCAGGTCGGTCGGCGTTTTCGTGCCGACCCTCGTCGTCCTTGCCGTTCTTTTGGCCGGCCTTGTGGTCTTCGCCAATGTGTGGACCGATGTGCAGTGGTATTCCCAGCTGAAAGCCGCCAAGGTTTTCTGGACTCAGTGGGGGTGGGCCATCGCCCTCGGCGCGTTCGGAACACTCCTTGTGGGCCTGTCGGCCTTCGTCAACCACATCGTCGCCCGAACAGGGGAAAAGACGGCCGTTCGAAAGGGAATAGACCAGTATCGCCAGCAGATAGAGGAACACCCGTGGCTGGCCCGCCTTTTCGTCCCGCTCGCCTTGGGAATCGTTTTCGGCGCTCAGCTCGGCAGCCAATGGCGCACGTACGTTCTGTGGCTTCACCGCACGCCTTTCGGTCAGAAGGACGCAGAATTCGGCAACGACGTGAGTTTTTACGTTTTCACCCTTCCGGTTCTGCAATCGCTTCTCGCGCTGTCGGTCACGCTTCTCGCCGTCGGCGCAGTGGTGGCCATCGTCAGCCATTATCTTTACGGCGGAATTTCCTCCGACGGCTCAAAGGTCGTCCTCACCTCTCGCGTCCGGGTCCACTTCGGCGTGCTCGGAGCGCTCGCGGCGCTTGTCGTTGCCGGATTCCTTTGGCTTCGCCGGTACAACATGCTTCTGGCCAACAACGAAAAGTTTTCCGGCGCCTCCTTCACGGACATCAACGCCTCCCTTCCCGGCATCACGATCCTGTCGTTGGCTGCGGTGCTCATCGCCGGCCTTTTCGTCCTTGCGGCGGTCAAGGGGCTGTGGAAGTTCACGGTCATCGGAATCGCCGTCACGGCCGTGGCGGGCCTCGTCGTCACGACGGCCATTCCCTACTTCGTCCAGCGCTTCCAGGTGGTCCCGAACGCCGCCGAGAAGGAATCGACCTTCATTCAGCGCAACATCAACGCCACTCTCACCGCCTACGGCCTCGACAACGTGAAGAAGAGCGAATATAAGGCGCGGACCGACGCCGCCGCGGGCCAGCTCCGTTCGGACGCCGAGACCACGGCGCAGATCCGCGTGCTCGACCCCAATATCATTTCGCCGACCTTCACCCAGCTTCAGCGCAACAGACCTTACTATTCCTTCGATCAGCAGCTCTCCGTGGACCGCTACACGATCAAAGACACTCCGCGTGACACGGTCATCTCCGTTCGCGAGCTCAACCTCAGCGGGCTTTCGGAGGGACAGCGCACATGGGTCAACGACCACACCGTCTACACCCACGGCTTCGGCGTCGTCTCGGCCTACGGAAACACGACGACCTCGGACGGCGAACCTTCCTTCTTCCAGCAGGGGATCCCCTCGACGGGCGAACTGGGCACGTACGAGCCGCGCGTCTATTTCGGAAAGTCCTCGCCCGACTATTCCGTGGTCGGCGCGCCGAAGGGAACGACGCCGTGGGAGCTCGACTATCCGACCGGCGGGTCGAAGAACGGAGTCAAGTCCACCACCTATGCCGGCGACGGCGGCCCGAAGATCGGCAACGCCTTCTCCAAGCTCATGTTCGCCATCAAATTCCGCGACACTGACCTGTTCTTCTCCGACCGCGTCACGAAGGACTCGCAGATCCTCTACGACCGCGATCCCCGCGTGAGGGTCTCCAAGGTCGCGCCCTACCTGACTTTGGATTCGAGGGTCTATCCCGCCGTCGTCGACATGGACGGCAATCCCAAGACTCCCAAGCGCCTCGTGTGGATCCTCGACGGCTACACGACCACCAACCAGTACCCGTACTCGGCCCGCCAATCCTTGAACGAGGCGACGGCGGACGCGAAGTCCAGGGGCGCAGGCCAGTACGGGGAGTCCCCCGAGCAAGTCAACTACATCCGCAACTCGGTCAAGGCGGTTGTGGACGCCTACGACGGATCCGTCAAGCTCTACCAGTGGGACAAGAAGGATCCGATCGTCAACGCGTGGTCGAAGGTTTTCCCGGGAACGCTGACTCCGATGTCGAAGATGTCGGGCGATCTGATGTCCCATATGCGCTACCCAGAGGACATGTTCAAGGTCCAGCGCACGCTTTTGTCCCGCTACCACGTGACCAATGCCAAGGAATTCTATTCGGGCGGAGACTTCTGGGACGTTCCGCAGGAGCCGACGGCGCCCAAGGGCTCGACGCAGGATCAGCCCCCGTACTACCTGACCCTCCAGATGCCCGGCCAGGACAAGGCGCAGTTCTCGCTTTCCACGGGATTCATCTTGGGCGGCGCCGACAAGCAAAATGTCATGACGGGCTTCCTGGCGGTTGATTCGGAAGCCGGCAGCGAGCCGGGCAAGGTTCGCAACGGATACGGGCAGTTAAGGTTGATAGAGCTGCCGAGGGACGTGACGGTTCCGGGCCCCGGCCAAGCGGAGAACAACTTCCTGACCGACTCGAAGGTTTCGACCACCCTCAACCTCCTCAAACAGGGAGGGACGCAGGTCATCATGGGCAACCTTCTGACGTTGCCAATAGGCGGCGGGCTCTTGTACGTCCAACCTGTCTACGTCCAGGCCTCCAAGACGAGCGGAAGCACTTCCTATCCGATCGCGCAGTATGTGCTGACAACCTTCGGCAAGGGAAGCAAGATCGGATTTGCGCCGACGCTCGAAGAGTCGCTCAACCAGACCTTCGGCGGGGATTCCGGCGCACAGGCAGGCGACGCGAGCGTCTCCGGGCACAAGGAAGCTCCGTCGGCGGATTCGAACAACAAGCCGAAAGCGAATCCCAGTGCTTCGCCGAGCCCGAGCGGCTCTCCTTCGGCTTCGCCTAGCTCGCCCGACGCCTCGCCGAGCGGGGGAGGGGCGACGCCGGCCGACGAGCTTCAGTCCGCGTTGAGCGACGCTCAGAAGGCAATGGAAGAGTCTAATTCGGCGATGAAGGAAGGCAACTGGTCGGCCTATGGCGAGGCGCAGAAGAAGCTGCAGAGCGCGCTCGAGCGCGCCGTCAAAGCCCGCCGGGAAGGCGAGGCCGGCAAGTAGGAGCGGGCGTCGCCATGCGGCCGAACTGGGGCGGAGCGCAGCCTGTGGCACGCGCCGCTCAACGTGACAGCTCACACTTCCTCCCTCCTTGCTAGCGGGCTTGGAACGTCGGTAGACTAGACGGGCCGACGCGGGGTGGAGCAGTTCGGTAGCTCGCCGGGCTCATAACCCGGAGGTCGTAGGTTCAAATCCTGCCCCCGCCACAGACAAAGGCCCGGACCCGTCAAGGTCCGGGCCTTTCCCACGCCCCGACGACGCGCTTCTCGTTTGAACTGCCGGATGAATCAGGCTTCTCCTGGTCTAAGAAGATTCCGGCAGCGCTCTTGAACGCGCGAAATTAGATCACGTAATTACTCCTGCTAAATGCTCTATTACTTACTATTATTTCTGTTATGAGTCTCAAGCATTCCGGATCCCAAAGCGTTCGTCGCGATGCCCCTTCGGCTGCGGTTTTGGATGTTTTCGTCGTGTGGCATCCGAACGACTTAGACGGTGCCGATGTTTGCTCCACGCTTTTTGAGCACTATCACTCCGATTCTTTTTCAGGGTTGGCGGGCAGCGCTGTCGAAGTGTATGGCCGCTCGCTCCCTATGCCAGGCGGAAATGGTAATCTTCTTCCGATCGTCACGCCCAATGGAATTATAGGAGAGGAACGATTCTCGGCGCAGTCAGAAAACGCGCCGTTTTGTGTTGTGCTGCCGGTTGTTGGCAGGAATCTCGTACAAGCGTCCTTGGACGTCGGCTCACCGTGGGCTCGATACCTCGAAAGTGCCGTAAGACTCCGTGAAATGAATGCAGACAAGAAGACACAAACTCTTATTTTGCCTGTTCTTCCTGCTGTTTCGCCCGACTATTCAAATGCTCCCATTGTTGGCCGTCTCATGGGGAGGCAAGGCGTCAACCAGGGATACATTGAGTGTCTTCGAACCTCTAGTGAGGAGTCTTTCCCTGCCGCGAAAGGAGAATTGGCGAGAGATCTCGGGCAGGCAGTTATCCAAGGTCTTCTTCGTGACTCAAAGTTGTCCGATCGTTTGACAATATTCGTTTCACACGCCCGCTCGGACGCTCCCCGCGAAGATCAATTTGGAACGATGCCCACAGGCCCCGTCGCCAAGGTTGAGGCTGTGGCAAAAAAGACGAAACTGGCAACTTTCGTCGATGTTCACGACCTTCAAGCAGGAGTTGATTGGGACAGCGAAATCCGTGAGCGCGCTCGAAGAAGTGCGCTGCTTATGGTGCGAACAGATGCATATGCGAGCCGCGAATGGACGCAGTGGGAAGTTCTCGAGGCGAAGAAAGCGGATATGCCCATCGTCTGTCTAAGTGCGCTTTCCAATGGCGAGCAGCGTGGCTCTTTTCTTCTTGACCATGTCCCAACTGTCGCTTTTCGCGAGTCTGACATTGATAAAACCGATGCTCGGCAAGTGCACGAGGGAGATGCCGTTATTGTCTCTGCGCTCAATCGCCTGGTCGATGAGACTCTCAAGCGTGCTCTTTGGTTTCATCAAGACATTCCTTTCGCTGTCGAATGCGAGAAGGAGGCAGGCTTTGCGCAAGGATGCGAGGTTGGCATCGAAGCGAAAAGAATGAAAAACTCCAATAGCATCGGCTTCGACGCTGCACCCGCCCGTGCTCCCGAGCCTTTGATGCTTACGGCTTTCCTCGCCGAGCACAAGCAAAGATTCCCTGATGACACTCATCTTTGGCTTTTGCATCCCGATCCTCCCCTTCTTCCTCCCGAACACGAGGTCATGGTTGATTTATGCGTTCTTTCGGGGTATGAGAGAAAACACGTTCATCTGCTTACGCCTCGGACTTTCTTCGCTGCCGGGGGCACTCACGGTGATGGAGAACCGACGCTCCACACGCCCAATCTGGCTCTTCAACGTCCGCTCAGCGGCCTTATGCTCGGAATATCCATGGCTAGGAATGAAGACTTGGAGGCCCTGGGGCTGCACCCCGGCCATCTCCAGCTCGCTGTTGCGGAGGTTGCACAGATGGCGCTTTTAGCCGGCGGCGGAATCACCTATGCCGGTGCGCCTGGCACGCATGCTCCCGATCTCGCCACTCCCGTTCTCGACACCGTGAGACGCTATATCGAGACCGCGAAATTGGAGCGGCATCGCCACAATGGGACCAGCATTGAGAATGTTGAGAGTCTTCACCCTGGTCGAATGTTCGAATTAACCGTCCCGTGCACCAGTGTTCTGACAGCGGACGTCCTTAAGCGGCTGGCAGACGCAGCCGACACGTTCGCTTCCACTGGACGAATTCAGGTTCTTGACGAGCGTGGCATTGCACAAGACGTTACAGAATCGTCGGCGTGGGAGAATCGCACTGCAGAGGAGACTTCGATGGCGTTGACACAAATTCGAAAACGCCTGCCTGAGCACTGCAACGCCAGGCTTGTCATCGGTGGGAAAACCACGCCTCGATCAAGCTTGAATCCGAAAGGTTACTCGGGCCGTCTCCCCGGGATCGTGGAGGAAGCACTTTATGCGGTGAGAGCAGGACAACCTCTTTTTATTGCCGGTGGTTTTGGCGGGGCTGCGGCTGTTCTCGCGAGTTTGCTCAGTCCCGAGGCAAAGCTTCCGATTGCGCGCGAGTCGATTGCGGCGATCGAGGCGAATTCTCAGTACAAATCGGCAATCGACGAGATTCTCGGCAGCTACGACGTCAGTCTTACAGGATTGGAGGAAACCGACAGAGTCAGAATGATGACGACCCAACGCGCTTCTGATCTTGCTGGCCTGATAGTCAAAGGACTCGCGAATCGAGACTGGGGTGCTTCTACACAGAGCGGTTCTTCGGGAGGACAGTGCTAATGGAAGGACTGAAGCTGTTTCTCAGTTACGTCGAAGATGACGAAGGAGAACGGATCACAGATCAGTTGCATAACGCGCTTTCGGAATTGCATATCGGCTCGGTTATGGCCAAGCACAACATCAATCCAGGTGCAGACTGGGTTGAAACGATACGGAAGCATCTATGCGACAGCATCGCTCTTGTGTGTGTGGCAACCAGCGGCTATTCCAAGAGCGTCTGGGCTCAACAGGAGATTGGGTACGCGCTGGGGCGCAAATTGCCGGTTTTGTGGATCAGATACGCAAAGGATGAAGTGCCGCTCGGTTTTCTGGCTCATCAGCAGGCATTGGAACCAAAAGACGTTGCGAAACCTGCAGGGATAGCCGACGCTGTCCTTCAGTGGCTCGCTTCGAATGGTCAAACTTCTGATTTCATTGCCGACATGCTGATCTTTGCTCTGGAACAGTCGGAGTCTTATGACGATGCGCGTGCGTTAGTGAAGACTTTGGCGACGTTGAAAGGGCTGACGGGCAGTCAATGGAAGCGCGTAGAGGCCGCTGCGTCATTCAATAGACAGGTTGGCAATGCAGTGATCTGGACCAATCGCCATTCCGTCAACCCAGAAGACCAACCATCCGCTGTGGAGTGGTTGAAAACCGAACTTTCTGCGTCTCTTTCGGAAGACTCTTCTGATTAGCAGACATCTCCTTGAAGTCGAAGTCCGTATTGTCTGCGACCTAGTAGGGGATCGAGGTGTGGCCATCGTCCATGCCGACTTCCTTACGCAAGCCGCTTGGCAGCAGCAAATCACAGAAAACGTCGCATCTTGGTGAGTGCCCTGCCTCAAGGCGACGACGACCTCAACGCCCGATTTGTCGCGGCGGTGAAGAGACGCTTTCTCCCGGAGCGCAGAGGCGCTTTCTACCAGAACGCCGGCGTAGATGCGCAAATCTCGAATGGAGAGGGATCCGAAAGGCAAGCCGAAAGCCTCGGGGCGTAAAGCTTTAGCTCGGGCGCCGCGCTCGCCGCTGAGGCTTGCGCGGCGCCCGGGGCTTGCCGTTTGCC
>ERZ773014.551-NODE-551-length-25503-cov-3.549316_pt1 | contig 25503 bp, 34 predicted proteins | sample MGYA00580841_ERZ773014 | MGnify/ENA primary metagenome ERZ773014 (study PRJEB29015, sample SAMEA2737989) | human oral metagenome | biome: human oral; feature: human-associated habitat; material: dental | place: China | collected 2067 ... | reverse complement strand
TCTGTCTGGATTTCAATCAAATTTGGTAAATCAAGAACTTCCTTGATTCTTGAAAAACTACGACGAGTACGGTGTTTCCCGTATTGAACTTCATGTCCTGCCAAGTTTTTTACTCCTTCTTCTTTCTACATTCTCTATTACATGATAGAGTAGCAATTTTCATTTGTCCTTTGTAAGTAATTTTCAGAATCTTTAAGTTTTGATAACAAACGATGAAAATCCCAAAAATAGGCACAAAAAGAGCAGCTAAATCTGACTCTAAAAGTATGATTTAACTGCTGTAAGCTTTATATGGACAATATTTCAAATAAAGCAGACGACAAATTATTAGTAATATTATACCTTATTATATATAAGTATATACTGTTGTTAAACATTTACTTATTATATTTTAAAAACAACAATTTATATTTCTGTGCAAAGATATAGCAAGTTTTATAACAAACAACAGGTTGAAGTACTAAGAATGAGTAAAGTATAGTAAAAAAGATTATCTATCAACTGGTTACACGCTTCTTAACTAAAATATATTTAATCTTTAATCATATTAAATATGGATTGTAGGTAACAACAATAGGTCGCAAATGGCAATATGTAATCTGTGTTTAATGATTTATTAAATGAGTGTTTAAATCTTGTGGTGAGTTCTATTTCGCACATCATTTTATGGGGCACAGAATGAAGCGTATATACGGATGGAAGGTGAAAGATTGAGAAAGGTGTTCATATTCAGTAAGTTATCTATGCTTTGACAGTTGAGAGCCCACAAAACGAAGCGTTTATTTGTGTTATATCAGTTTAATTTTGTGTTATGTGTAGTGCATATTTTGTCATAAAGATTTAATAGAGTGATAATATTAAGTTAAGAATGGGTTAATTTCGCAAGACACATGACTATGGAGGAGAGAGGAATTTACTTATTTTTATACTTTTTCTAAACAAAATAAAATTCGTTTTTATTCTATATAATTACTATTTGGTATATTTGCATCGAAAAAACATCAATTATGGCAAAAGTTATACATGTACATTTGACGCATGGATTAGCGAATACGAAACAGAAAGATTGGTATTTTAGCAGCATATCGGCTGTTTACACGGTATTCACAGCAAAACAGGTCGGAGCGACGCGTAATTATTTGCTTCATGCGGGACTTTCGGGCAATGGTACAGTTGTTACGAAACGGGCTGTAATAAAGCAATCTACGCTTATTTCAGGCGGTTCCGGGACAGTGTATAAGGACTGAGAAAGAAAGGGGTTAGAACGGCATTAAAACATCGTTTGAGGGGTGGTAGAATCGGAGTGATTTTACCACCTTCTTTTTCGTGTATTTTAGGGCAATTTTTATGAGTGGATATTCAACTGGACATTCAAACAGGATATTCATTTTGTCAAAACTGGATATTCAAAACTCTTGCCAAGCCCCTGTCTGTAGAGGGGTTGCCAGCGAACAAAATCGGGGGATAAGTGTAAGAAACTGACACTTTGTATGCAAGTTTGAGGACGTGTTTTCTTTCGAATATCTTGATATATAAAGAGGTTTATTGGAAAAAAGCATGTTTAGGGGGCTTCTGAAGGGGGGGGATATATTTGGGATGCCTTATGTTCGTTCTAAGCAGGAAGCCATTGGCCTTGGATTCGTGAGACGTTTTACTATCGGTGGTGGTAAGAATGCGCTTACCTTAATATTTGCATCATCTCTATGTGTAATGCCTTTCGCTTTAGAGTTCTTGTATAAGGCATATAAAATCAAACCGCCGATAATGATAAAAATTACTGTCATATTATTTATAATTGTACTTTAGAAAAATTTGCTGATACTACCAATAACCTCAAATACATTTATAATACGGCTAACTTCAAACTCCTGCTCGTCAAAATTGGGGTTTATTGGGACGTATCGAAAAAAATCTTTAGTTGACCCACGACGGAGAATCTTAATTGTGCGTATGGTATCAAGAACCACTGCATACATTTCACCATATTGGATATCATTAATGGTACATTGACGTAGTGCAATAATATCACCGTGATTAATTTGTGGTTCCATAGAATGCCCAGTGACATTACACCAAAGGGTTGCGCGTTCAAATCCTGGAACAATAATGTTATGTTCAGGCAATGAAATCTGCGAGTTGAAGATTTCATTGAAACCACCAAGAAAATCGACATCATAGTAAGGTTGTGCCGCTTTTGGATTATAACTAACTATTGGGGATGCACTATCTGTAGGCTCTCTATCCCTAAGCATATTACCCTTGCCTGTGAGTAGCCATTCGGGTGATAGATCTTTATAAACGAATAGAATATTTTCTAATTTATCTGTACCTATTGCTCCTTTATTTTTTAAAGACTTCCCAAAAGAGGCGTTTGACATACCAATACTTCTCTCAAATGCAGCTATCGTTATGCCCTTAAAGTCAATGTACTCTTTAATTCTATTTAATATCATTGTATATTTCTTATTACTTTTATATGCGGATAGAAAATAATCTATTTTTTATTTGGTTTGTATTAGAAAATATTCTATCTTTGTAGTATGTTTATTATTAAACTACGGTCAAATATACAAAAAAGGCCGAAAAATAAGAAGAACTTACGAATTAAATGATCGAGATTATGAGAAGGTACATTCATATCAAGAAAGAAGACCGCGAGTTTATTGCCAAGGCTTTCGGTATTTCTGGTATGAGTATTTGGAACGCATTGAACTTCGAAGGAAAACGTGGAAATACGGAGCTAGCTAAGAAAGTACGTAAACTGGCATTAGAACGTGGTGGTATCATTATGAGAGAGGTGCCAGAGTTAGAAACTTTGTTTGATGTAGATGGTTATATTCGCCAGTATCTACCAGGCGATGTGCTGCTTGAAATTTACAAGGCTGAAAATTGGTGCGATGTGTACAAAAAAGGTAAAAAGAAAAGACGCTTTGAGAACATTACGATGAGCGATCTTTCCGGTATTCAAAAATATGCGGCAGAATTGAAGTAAGGAGGCGCAAAATGGAGTATTACGAAGGCAGGCTATGTATATCGGCACGTGAACTGGTTGATGGGGGTATCGTTAGTAAGACGAATTATCAGAACTGGACTCAGCGCAAGATGGTCGACGTTGCACGTCGCGGTGGTGGTGCGGCCGGAAATTATGCGCTGATTGCCGTAGACAGTCTTCCTCACGATTACAAGGAAAAGGTACAGGAGCTTTATCCTGATGGTGGCCTTACCCACTTGAAAGGCTGGGTGTGCAGCAACTATGAGACCGACCAGGCTGCAATTGCCTTTTTCCATGACAGGGAGAAGACCGGCGTGAACTTGAAGCCTGAGAAAATCAGGGAATATGTAACAAACGCGAGTGTGCTGAACTGTTGCATCAAGCTGTATAAGCGTGCTGCCACGGCACAGAAGCTGTTTGGCGGCAAATATAATTGGGAAGAGATGGCGCAAGCCATTGAGGCCCTGCGCAGTAAATATGGACATACGCTTCCTGCAAGCACACTTCGTTTCCGAAAGAAAGTGAACGAATACAAGCGAGAGGGTTACGGTTGCCTTATTAGCGGAAAGTTTGGAAACCAGAGCGCCAGAAAAGTGGATTATAAGACAGAGCAGCTGATACTTGGTTTAGCCGTACTACCCAACAAGCCATTCAATACAAATATTGCAGAAATGTACAATATGTTTGTTTGCGGTGAGCTGGAGGTGTATGAGCCAAGTACCGGAGAGTTGATGAATCCTGACGATTTCACAGATAAGAAGACTGGTGAACCTAAAGAGTTGAGTGAAACGACCATCAATAACTACTTAAACAAGCCGAAGAACCGTATTTTGGTAGAGCATGCCCTAAGTAGCTGGTCAACCTTTATGCACGAGCAGATGCCTTACATGCATCGCCACAACGGGCATTTCTCACTGAGCCAAATCACGATGGACGATGTAGACCTCACTCGCAAGCTGAAGGACACAAAGCAGCGCGTGCATGCCTACTATGCCTATGATGTGGTGAGCCAGTGCGTAATTGGTGCAAGCTATGCGAGGAAGAAGAACGAGCGGCTCGTAGTGGATTGTTTCCGGGACATGTTCCGGCTGATAGCCCGCAACGGTTGGGGCATCCCTGCCGGCATCGAGGTAGAGAACCATCTGATGAGCCGGTACAAGGAAGGTTTCCTCAAAGCCGAAACGGTATTTCGGTTCGTGCGTTTCTGTGCGCCGCTGAACTCACAGGAGAAATATGCCGAGCCATTGAACGGTGCGAAGAAGCGCAGCGTGATACACAAAAACCACGAGGGCATTGGCCGTTTCTACGGCAAGGGCAAGTGGCGTCAAGAATATAAGAAGGTCAGCGACGAAACCAATGAATTCTACGAGGATAAGGAATATTTCACCTGGGAGCAGCTCATAGCCGATGACCGCAAGGACAATGAAGAGTGGAACAACACGCTGCACCCCAACCAGAAGATGTATCCGGGCATGACGCGCCGGCAGGTGCTTGAAGCCAACATCAACCCGAGCCTGCTGCCCTACGATGCAAAAACGCTTGCCTTTCATATTGGCGAGCGGGTGGAAACGAGCATTCGCAGAAACTCGACCGTAAGAATGGCACACGAGGACTGGTGGCTGAGCGATACGAGCATGCTGGAACGGCTGGAGCCGAACAATTACAAGGTAACAGCCTGTTACCTGCCTGATGATGAGGGTGCACCGCAAGAGGTCTTTATCTATCAGAACGGGAGATACATCGACACTGTTGAGAAAGTGCACACCTACAGCCGTGTGATGGCTGAGCAGACGGAAGAAGACCGGGATGCGTTCGTAGAACAGCAAAAGAAGATAGCAAAATTCAATGCCTATGTAGAGGCGCATGCCATTGAGAAGGTGGGCGTTTTGAAGGTTCAACCCCCGAAAGAAGTTGAACCCATAGCACTAAAACCATCGGTTGCCGCCTTCTCAGAAACAGCCTTCACATTGTCCGGCGCAGCCGAACGAGCAGTAGATGATATATAAAAAGCTAAGTTAGGGTGCATAAACGATAGGTTTACGCATCAAAAGTGATAGCGTTACGGTGTGTAAACGATAGGTTTATGTCAGAACAACATTTCAATACGATTAGAATATGATTACAACAGGCAACAAACAACGAATTTTAGAGGCGATAGCAGCCAACCGCAAAAACTATCCGAGCGATGCGAAGCACGCCTCAGCACTGGGAATTTCGGCAAGCGTATACAATGGTTTGAAGAAAGGACAGACAGAAAAGGCCCTCAGCGATGCCAACTGGGTAAACATCGCCCGGAGGTTGGACGTAAACCTGCGCGAAACAATAGAGTGGAAAGGTGCACAGACAGAAACATTCAAGTATATCCACCTACAGATGGAGGCCTGCCAAGAGCGCAGCCTGAGCGTGATACTCTGCGACCTTCCGAATATTGGTAAAACCTACACAGCACGCTGGTATGTGCATGAGCACCGCAACGCCGTGTATGTAGACTGCTCGCAAGTAAAAACCAAGCGTGCATTGGTAAAGAAAATTGCGCAAGAGTTTGGCGTGGGCATCAGCGGAAAGTATCAGGACACCTACGAAGACCTTGTGTATTACCTGCGTTCCATGGAGCATCCGTTGGTAGTGCTTGACGAAGCCGGCGACCTGCAGTATGAAGCCTTCCTTGAACTCAAAGCCCTGTGGAACGCCACCGAAATGTGCTGTGGCTGGTATATGATGGGGGCCGACGGTCTGCGTGCCAAGATGAACCGCATGGTAGAACATCAGAAAGTGGGCTATGCCGAGATATTCTCACGTTACGGCAGCAAGTACAGCCGTGTAACCCCTGACCAGGAAGACGACCGCCGTCAGTTCCTCATGGAGCAAGCCCGTGCCGTGGCAAGCGTGAATGCCCCGAAAGGCATAGACATCGGGCAAATCGTTCGCAAAAGCGGCGGAGGACTGAGACGGGTTTATACTGAGATTGAGAAACTGAAAAGAAGGTAACCTCCTCCTCCTCCCCCCTCCTCCTAAGGAGGGAGCCCTGATTTCGAGTATGAAGAAAAATTATAAAGAAAATTACAATGATGAAAGAGATAGAAATGGAAGCTATCGAAGCCGTTATCGGTATCCGAAAAAAAACAGCAAAGGCCAATGAGATAGACTGGGAACAGCGCCCGTGTGAGATGGCCAAGAAGCACTATCGTGGCAGATTTAACTGCACCATCACTACATTTAAACAAAATGCCAGAAGAGCAGTAGAATGTGCCGACATTCTGATTGCAGAGCTAAGAAAAGAAAAGTAAAAATGGCCAAACGAGCATATAGTCCGAAAGAGATTGTCAAGAAAACCTACAAAACGCTGCCCTGGGGTGGCAGGTGGAAAGAGGCTTTTGGCCTACCAGAGGAAAATTCTACATGGTTCATCAGCGGAGCCAGTGCTGCCGGAAAGAGTTCGTTCGTGATGCAGCTTGCCCGTGAACTAACCAACTACGGGCAAGTGCTGTACGCGAGCTACGAAGAAGGTATCAGTCAGAGTTTTCAAGAGCGGCTGCTACTTTTTGAGATGGACAAGCGACAGGGTTGGTTTCGAATAGTAACGAACGACACAGCAGAAGAATTGACCGTACGCCTGAAGAAAAGGCACAGTGCAAAATTCATCATCGTAGACAGTTTTCAGGAAAGCGGTTGGGAATGGACCGAGACAAAGACTCTACTTGATGCCTTTCCACGGAAGAGTTTTATTTTCATCAGTCAGGAGGCAAAAGGACAGCCATTAGGGAAACCCGCCATCAGGCTACGTTATCATGCCGGCGTCAAGGTAAGGGTTGTAGGTTTCAGGGCCTATTGCCAAGGACGTTTCAATTCCGATGCAGGCAATAGCTTCGTAGTATGGGAAGAAGGAATATTAAGAACCTCAAATAAAGTGTGATATGAGCAAGGAAAGACGGATTATTGAAATCACCCCGGTGCTGATACTTCCGGGCGGACGTATGACAGACCGCATCGAGAGCCGGGGACACAGCTGTACCTATTGTCAGGGGAACGGATATCATTGGCAGGAGGATGATTGGCAGGAACGCTATAAGAAAGAGTGCCCGATATGCAAGGGCAGTGGCAGACTCGACGCTGCGGTAATTATCGAGTGGAAAGCAGGAAAAAAATAGAAAGATATGGAGAAGTTAAAGTATTATTCAATGATTCCCAACAACAAGCCGGAGTGGCTCTTGAAGTTGCAGATGGAAATCAGTCAGCATTACGCACAGCGTGGCATAGCAAACACGCCCGAAGAGTGGATGGCATTATTGGATTTCGTAGACGCTTGCATTCGCAGTCTTTACGACAACAAAGCCATCAAGGTGCAAAGCGAGGTAAGTGCCGACCTGATGACCGACGAGGGAGAAACACGTCTGTTCATCAAACGCAACGGAAAGCCGGCACAAGTGTATTACATTCAAAAGTAAAATTTAAAAATCAACTTAAAATGACAGCAATGATGAGCAATTTTTTTAAAAAACTGAAAAAGAAACTACAAGTGTGGCACGAGCAGCATACGAAGCGTATCGAGGCAAAACGCCAGGCACTGCTCAACGAAGAGGCACGAGAAATTGTGCAGGTAATGGAGTTTAACAGAGAACTGTACGTCTGCGTGAACGGTATACCGCTGTTCGGCGTCGGCGACATCAACGTTACTTTGCCCGAGGCGGTTGAAAAGGCCCGACAGCATTATAAATACTGGAAGGAGGAGAAGCTATGGAAAAAGTAAATATTGAACCACGATATTATCGTATTACTGTCATTATAAAAGCAGAGGTATATAATAAGATACTATTGGAAGAACCTTTTGTCTGTGGAAAAGAAGCATATACTCTTTCAGAGATCAAAAAGAAATGCGGGGAGTTTCTTAAGTCTCAGATAAACTTCGAAAAATACGATATTAATCCAGAGCAAGTAAAAAAGGATATTAAACTTGTATCGATGCCGTGTAATTTTTTGCTCAATGCAGACAAAAATAGAAATTATGGAAAAAGGTTTTAATTACGCACGTTTCTACGGTTTGCTCAAAAAGCTACCGGGAGCAGACAAAGAGACGCTCGTGGAGCAATACACCAACGGGCGCACGATACACCTGCACGAAACTACAATGCAGGAATATAACACGATGTGCAACGACATGCAGCGCGTAGCCCGCTACGATGAGCGCATGGAGGCAATCAGGAAAGAACTAAGAAGAAAGCGCAGCATATGCCTAAAGCTGATGCAGCAGCTCGGCATCGATACAACAAACTGGGCACGGGTTAACAACTTCTGCATGCATCCAAAGATAGCCCGAAAGCAATTCTCACGTATCGGTACTGAAGAACTTGAAGCTCTTGCCATAAAGTTGCGGTCTATAAAACGCAAGGGCGGTTTAAAACCACAACCGCAACAAGATGAGCATAGAAATACAACCTCATCATTTATTTATATCACAATGGGCCCTATAGCCAAAAATTAGTTTTTAGTAATAAAGTTAGTTTTTAGTAATAATCCATAAACCAATATCACAATGGCAACAAGAAAAAAGAAAGTAATCATTACCGGCGTAAGCAGAGAAAGCGCCGATGAAGCATTTGCAACCTACGCTAAGAGCGATGCGCAGTTGCAGAAAATCAATGCGGACATCGAATTGCAGTGCGCCAAGTACCGCGAGAAGTATGCCGAGAAGATAGCCACCCTCTCCGAGGAGCGCGATCAGGCGTTCGAAACGCTGCAAGCCTTTGCCACGGAGAACCAAGCCGAGCTGTTCTCCAAGAAGAAGAGCCTCAACATGGCACACGGCACTATCGGCTTCCGCACGGGCACGCCGAAGCTGAAGACCCTGAAAGGTTTCACTTGGGCAAGCGCGCTGAACCTTGTGAAGAGTTTCCTGCCCAGCTACATCCGCCAGACGGAGGAGATTGCCAAGGACAAACTGCTTGCCGACCGAGAGGTGGAAGTGCAGCTCGGTGGTGGCGACCCGAACAACCATGGCTATCGTCCTCTTCGTGAGCAAATGGTTGAATGTGGTATTCAAATAGTACAAGATGAAACCTTCTATGTTGAACCCAAGAAGGAAGACGCAGCATAGAACAACGTATACGAGAACATATCCGGCGGCATGGCAGCAATAAGGCCATTATGCCCCTGCGATTAAAGAAATTAACAATAAAATAATTTTAAAAACGATGAAAACAAACAATGAGCAACGGCGCGGCGTAAGCTACCTCAAACGCGTTGCAGATGTAAATGCCATCTACCAGCAATGGGTAAAGTCAGGCCTCTCAAACAGAGAAATCTGGCGTCGATATATTTATCCCGTCTATGGAATCAGCGAGCGTGCAATGTACAAGATGCTCAAGATAGACGTTAGGGTAAGGCGCAACAACAACACCTCGCCCCGTCCGCTTTTGTTATTTGATTTCGACGATGAGTAAAAACATAAAAAGTAGAGCTGAAGCCTTAACCGGCATCATCGAGAAGCAGCCAAGCAAATATTTCAATAGAAAATTTTAAACCAAAATAAAAATGGAAACAAGAAAAGAAATGTATACCGCTATCCAGTCAAAACTCAAGGATGCGGTAGAGGAAGTAAAGCACATCGATTTGTGGAACCACAATGTAGAACTTATCGAGCAAGAAAAAAGCTGGGCACGCCCTGCAGTGTTCGTAGAATTCGGCCCGATAGCATGGCAGCCCTACACAGGTGGCGGCTATCGCGGCGAGGGCATCCTGCGGCTGCACGTCGTAACCAATTGGGCAGAAGGCGGGCAGGAGGCAGCCTGGGCATTGACAGCCAAAATTCGAGAAGCCATGAAAAGCATAAAGGGCGAAAGCTTTTACGACCTGCGGTTAAAAGAAACCCTAACCAACCACAAACACAAAGATATATTAGAAAGCATTGAAGGCTATATGGTAAAAAGTATATTATAAACAACCTACCATCAAAAAAAAAACTGCCGGTTGCCATACCGGCAGATTTTTTTGATGATTCCATAAAAAATAATCGTTTAGCACGCGTTCGATGGCCCGCCGCAACTTTAGCCAATACTGATAACAGCCTGCCATACCCTGCGCCACGCCACGATATACCTGCGCATGATAGCACCGGTAAACCCGCCGCAACTACATGGCAGCCCGCCTTCACACAGTTTTCGCCCCCGATGTATGAACAGCGTGCAGCATATACCGCATGCCTTGCAGCATAATTTGCAGGCAAGTTGCTTTTTCCCTATCATTGCCCTATGTTACTACACCCCGTCACTCACGAGCCCCAAACCGCAGGCCTATACATCATCAACCACAAAGTTACGACAAAGAAACCACAGAGTTACGACAAAGAAACCACAGAGTTACGATAAAGAAACCACAGAGTTACGATAAAGAAACCCAGAGTTACGATAAAGAAACCACAAAGTTACGACAAAGAAACCTATGACAGAACGAACAAACAACTTCCAACTACGCGCCTACGGCCGCACCGAGCTGGCACAGCTCTACAGCCCCCACCTCTCGGCAGGAGCAGCCTGGCAAAAGCTACGTGCATGGATAAGGTATTATCCCGACCTGCCCAACCGGCTCTCTGCAGCCGGCTACACCCCCCGCCTGCGCGTATTCACGCCGCGACAGGTAGCGATGATTGTCGAAGCTCTGGGCGAGCCGTGAGAGGAAATATCTTTTCAAATTATTATGAAAAAATATTTGTAACTTTAACTATAACTCGCTATCTTTGGGCGTGTTAATATTACAAATATAATAATAACATGACCGCGATTGTGGCTGTTTTGAATAAACATGCGGTAGCTGTTGCTGCCGACAGTGCCGTGACCATGGGCGATACACATAAGGTAGTGAATAGTGCCAACAAGATATTCTTAATGATGTCATTGGTAATACAGTGTCGGGTACATTTAGGTTAATTGCAGAAAGGTTAGCAAAAGATAGTTCAACAGCAGCAATGGCTCCTGTTATACAAAAGATAGATAGCTCTTCTCTTACAAATACAGCCATCAACTTAATACAACAAGAGATGTTTAAACGCTATACAGAACCCTTATTGCAAACTGTAATAGGATTAGATAAAGAAGATATGGCGAATATGGCAGAAAGCTTCATTTCTCTTACATCTCTTGTGCAAAGAATGCAGCCGGGAGAGGAAACTGTGGGCGGACCGGTGGATGTGGCTGTGATTTCGAAAGGCGATGGCTTCGTATGGATTAACCGCAAACATTATTTCAAGCCCGAGCTGAATGCAACTTTCTTTCAGAACTATTTTAAAAAATGAACAATATGGAAAAAACATTATATGGCCCCCTTTTCAGTCCGGAAGTAGAAGGCACACTCTTTACCAAGGAACAGATAAAAGAAATAACAGATCACATATCCCAAGAGATATCCAATAGCTTCAAGAAACAGTTGGATAAAGCGCTCAAAGAGCGCAAGGAACAAATACAAAAAAATAAAAACAGATGCACCTAATGGTTACGACCATTAGACTGCACCTTTACCAAAAGAACAATAAAAGACGAGGGGGCAGCCCGCAGGCTGCCCCTCGTCTTTTTATATGGAATGATATACCTAAAACTATAAAAAGCAGTATCTTTGTGCCATAAAACGCCGTGAAGAAAGGTTGAAAGAAGAGGTAAAATCTATCAAGCAATACAAGCACTATGATGATATCCAATCTGTATTCAGCGATATTGTCGCAAAACGATATTATGATAATCCTACCATGCTGAAATGGAACACTTGGCGAGCGATGACCATGCTTGACGGCGGTAATATCAAGGCAAATCTTAATTTCAATGATTTCGGCAAACCACTTTCGACCGCAGCAGGAAATATGGCTGACATTATTTGCGACTACGGCGAATTTCTCGTAACAGTAGAAGTAACCATGGCTTCGGGGCAAAGACAGATACTCTATACCCACTTATAAAACTTGCGCACGGTGAAAATACAAAGATAAGAAATACACCCGCCTCCACCTTATTATATATAACAATAATATTGAATATAACAACAGTGGCTTGCACAACAAAGGTGCAAGCCACTGTTAATAGCAGCTTACCCTCACTAACCTTTCCTAACCCCCGATAATCCTTACCCCCTCACCCCCCCTTCCTATCTTTGTAACGTAATCACACTTGATAAATGTCAAACCCCGAAAAAAGAAGGAAACAAGATTATGATTCGTTACAAAATCTACAAGAACAACAACAAGAAGAGCCCGAGCTTCGGCAAGTTCTACGCCCGCGCCGTTTGCGAGGAAACCATCGACCTGAAGTCACTGGCCGCCTACATGGCCGCTCACAACGTGCCCTATTCCGAGGGCTGCATCTACGGCGTGTTGCGCGATATGGTGACCTCGATCAAAGAGATTATCATCGATGGTAAGAACGTAAAGATTGACGACCTGGCCATCTTCTCGGCCGGATTGCGCACCAAGCCCGCCGAAACCGTCAAGGATTTTTCGCCGGCGAAAAACATCAAAAGCGTCAAGCTGCGCAGCCGGGCCACAGGCATGCTCCGCACCGTGAAACTATCTGACGATGCCCACGTGCGCGAGTTTGCACTCTACACCATCACCAAGCAAAAACCAGCAGGCGGTGGCGCATAAGGCAATGGCGCGTAGCCGGTGCGGTAGGCATGATATGGAATGACATGGGCAAAAGGATGCAGTATCTCGTTATCCACTGTACGGCCACCCCTGAGGGGCGTGAGGTGAGCGCGGCCGACATCTGTCGCTGGCACATAGCGCCCCCTCCCGTGGGCCGCGGCTGGAAACGGGTAGGTTACACAGATATGGTGCACCTCGACGGACGCGTGGAACGGCTCGTTAAAAACAACGAAGACGCAAACGTGGATAACGGGGAAGTAACCAACGGTGCGGCAGGCTATAACTCGGTATCGAGACACATCGTATACGTGGGTGGCTGCGACAGTGCCATGAAGCCTAAAGACACACGCACCGAGGCACAACGCAAGGCGCTGAAGCGCTATGTCGAAAATTTTCATGCACGCTTTCCGCAAGTGCGCATCGTGGGCCATCATGAGCTGAACCCCGGCAAGGCCTGTCCGAGCTTTGATGTAGGAAAATGGTTGCGCGAGATAGGCATCCGGCAAACATAACTTTAAAAAGAAAACAGAATAATGGCAGCAGACACGATATTTCAAATTCTGCAATGGGCCATCCCTTCGGGCGGTATCGGTGTTGCCATTGCCTGGATTGCGAACCGTCGCCTCAGAACGGTGGAAGAGAAAAAAAAAGTGGAAGACACCTACAAGCAGATGTACGACATGGTGAGTGCAGAGCTTGTAGGGCTTCAGAAACAAAACCACATCAATTATGAGAAAATGGAAGAACTGCGCAGCGAGAACGACAAAACCTGCCGCGCGCTCAACCGCCTCTCACGGGCTATTGAGGCCATTCAGCTATGCCCTCATCGTGCTGCTTGTCCTGTCAGTGGTGAGCTGTCGCTCGATGAAAACGGCGCTCGCGGAAAGTCGAACAGACTCAAGTTGCGTAATGAAGGCAAACACGCGGCAAACAAGTATCGTAAGTCGGTGGCAAGAGCGGGTAACAGTGCCCGAGTCGAGGGTAACGCTGAGCATAGCTGAAGACAGCCTCAAACGGTTGCCCACAGGCGCAGGCTACACGGCCCGCCAGGGGCAGGCACACGTGAAAGTAGGCCGGCGGCAGGCTGATAGCGGCAAACCCGAACAAATCGTTATCGAAGCCGGTTGCGACAGTTTGGAAGTGCAATGCGCACACTATGAACAGCGCATCGAAATGATGCAATCACGGTTGGCTGCGGCCAAACGTGCACTAAGCACGCAGAAGCTAAAGACCGAGCAGCGGCAGCCGTGGAATATCAGAACGATTTTATACGCCTTTTTCGCCGGTGTGGCGTCCGGCATAGTATTCATTTTAATCATTAAGAAAAAATGGCAAAAAGTGTTTTAGATGGAACCAACCTCATTCTGAGTGTTGATGACAAGGCTCTCGGCTTTTCTACGGGCTGCAAGGTAAGTACGTCAACTGAGACGGGCGAACGTGTAACCAAGGAGGCTGCGAGCGGCAAGTGGAAAGAAAAGTATGTAAAGAGCTTTTCGGAAAGTGTCTCGGCCGATGGTTGCGTTTTAACCGATGGCGACAGCGAAATGCCTACCTACGACCTGTTGAAAGACAAGATGTTGGCCGGCGAACCTATCTACGCGGCTTATGGTCTGCGTGATGGTGACAAGCGTACAGGCAAGGCTGCAGGCGGTTACAAGGGCAAGTATATCATCACTTCGCTCGAACTCGATGGGCAGGCCGGCGACGATAGCAAGTACAGCGTCAGCCTGGAAAACTGTGGCAAGGTAGAGAAAGTGGGAACAGGCCTTACCGAGGCACCCAAGCCCGGTGGCGGTGCTTAAATTAAGAAAGAAGCAATGAAGAAACAGATTCAGAAACTGAATGTCGGCGGCAAGGAGTATCCCTGCCGCGTGACCATGGGTGCGATGGTGCGCTTCAAGCATGCTTCTGGAAAAGATGTTAGCCAGCTTAATCAGAGCGACGTAAGCGAACTTGTACAGTTTATCTATTGCTGTGTGCAAAGTGCCTCAAAAGCTGACGACGTTACGTTCGACATAGACTTTGAGACATTTTCCGACCTGCTCGAGCCCGATGCCCTCGCAGCCTTCTACACCCAAATGGGTGATACTGAAAAAAAAACGAAGGCGAAGGGCCGTTCGTAGGCATCGAGGAATTACAAGGAATCGCGTTGGGGTGCATGGAAATGAGTCTTGATGACTTCTGCCGATGCACCCCTTCCGAATTCCAGGCGGCATGGAAACACTGGAACAAGTGGCAGGAGCACATGGAACAAGAAAATTGGGAACGCTTACGTATGGCATGCCTGTGCATGCTGCAACCTTATTCAAAGAATACACTATCGGCCCGCGATGTGATGCAGTTTCCTTGGGAGGAAGACGCAAAAACAAGCTCACAGGATACCATAAGCGATGAAGAATTGAAGCGCCGCTATAGGGAAGCCAAACGGGCTGCGGGACTAAAATAAAAACTAAGAGAGAGAGACAATAATGGTAAAAGCAGTAGAATTTCAAATCAAACTCAGGAACAACGACAATGGTGCGTTGAAAAACCTGACCATCGAGGCTACTAATTTGAACAATGTACTTTCGCAAATAGGAAAGCAGGCAAAACAGAGTGGTGAACAACTCAAGATGATGGTAGCGAAGGGTCCCGTCTTTGAGAACACCATTCAATCGCTCAACCAGCTGCGGGGTATAATAAAGAGTTCAGCCGAACCCTTTAATAGCTTCCAAACCGCTATGCAGAGCGCCAACACCATGGCCGGTAAGAGCGGTAAGGACTTCGATGCACTTACTGAGAAAATCGTGGGGTTGAGCAAAAATATCCCCCTTGCACGAGAGCAATTGGCCAATGGTCTTTATCAAACCATCTCTAACGGTGTACCCGAAGATAATTGGATAAGTTTTCTTGAAAAGTCGAGCAAGGCTGCCGTGGGTAGTATTGCTGACTTAGGGCAGACGGTTACCGTTACCTCGATGCTTATCAAAGACTACGGCCTGAGTTGGGATGCTGCCGGCGATATTCAGGATAAAATACAAACGACGGCCCAAAACGGTACAACCAGCTTTGAACAATTAGGACAGGCCTTGCCACGCGTAAGCGGAAGTGCCTCTCAGCTCGGGGTAACCATAGACGAACTAATGGCTGTGTTTGCCACGACAACCGGTGTAACCGGAAATGCTGCAGAGGTGTCGATGCAGTTAGCCGACGTATTCAATGCCTTGATAAATCCCTCGAACGAGGCCACCCAGGCCGCCAATGACATGGGTGTGGGCTTCAACGCGGCAAGCGTGAAGGCAGTAGGCGGTCTGGAGAATTTCCTAAAAGGGCTGGACATGAGCATATCCGAATATGCCTCAAAGACAGGACAGCTGAAAGAAACCATATACAAACAGCTCTTCGGCAGTGCCGAGGCTTTGAATATTTTAGGGGCTCTGACGGGTGAGCAGAAGGATAAATTTTCTGAAAATATTCAGGCTATGGCCAACTCAACGGGTACGATAGATGAAGCTTTTGAATATATGTCAAGTACAGGTGAGAGTACCAGTCAGATGTTCAGAAACCAGATTCAATCTATGTTGGATTGGGCCGGTGGACTTGCCAGTGTATCGGCGCCCTACATAGAGTTTATAGCCAATACGGGCTCGGCGATTATGTGCCTGTCGCAATTGAGAACCCATGTGATAACCGTAATTGGCGGACTGAAAGCCCTGAGGCTTGCCACATTGGCGCAGGCTGCCGTGTCAAAGGTAGTAACCGTGGCTTCGAATGCATGGAAGGTGGCACAGACGGCATTGAACATCGTACTGTTGTCAAACCCTGTCGGGCTTATTGTCACGGCAATTGCCGGTTTGATATTTATATTGTATGAGGCTTATAACAACTGTGAAACGTTCCGGAACATCTGCGACAAAGTATGGAGTGTCATTAAAGACTTGGCGGCTGTCGTTTGGAACTACTTGGTCAAAGCCTTTGAAAAGGCAGCCCAGGTTGTGAAAACGGTTTGGGAATGGGTAAAAAAGCTCTTTGGCATCGGTGACGATACGAAGGGCATAGAAAAAAAGACCAAGGCCATAAAAGACAATACCAAGGCACAAGAAGAAAACTTTCTTGCCGCTTTGAAAGCCAATAAAGAACAGAACAACAAGGTTGAAGACGATAAAAAAGTTCAAAACAACGAAGACAAATACAGCGGTAAATATCTCATCGCTGGGGCAAGCAGCTACAAGGAACTCGGCAACAATATACAATACTATCAAAATAAACTCGAAACTACCCGCGGTACCGAGAAAAAGGCTATCGCTCTCTATGCAGAGAAGATTGCCCAGCTGCAGAAGCAACAGGACTTGCTGAAGCAGATAGAGGCTCAAGCCCTGCGTCCCAAGGAGCTTAAAACCTTGTCGGATATCGATGCGGAAATATCTTACCAACAAACACTCCGCGACAGAGCCTCTAAAAACGAACTGGCTGCAATCGACAAGGAAATTAGTCGTTTGAACGACCTTAAAACAGCATTTGAACGTTCTTCACACGTTGATGTAGGCATTGATAAAATCACCACCTATAAGCAGCTGGAGGAAGAACTGCAATATTACAGTGACTTGCTCAAAACTGCTACCGCAACCGAGCGTGTGGAAATTCAAAAGCAAATCAACACGCTTAATGATTTGAAGAAGAAGTGGGACGAAACACTTGCCGACTTGAAGGCCCCCGAAGACATCGACCGCTTGAACACGATAGAGAAGCTCGACGAGGCTATCAGCTACTATCAGGCCAAGCAGAAGAAAGCCTCGGGAGAAGAAATAAGCACCATAGGCGAGACCATCACAAACCTCAATAAGAAGCGCGAGGCACTCAGCCAATTGACACGCCTACCCGAAATGGAGAGCGAAACAGAAAAACTCGACAACCTGAACGGAGAGGAACTGTGCATGGAGCTCAAAGTAATAGGCCTCGACGGCATCAGGAAGCGTATCAAAGAACTTCAGAACATGCTCGCCGACAATAAGAACCCACTTGACAAAAAGCAGCGGGGCGAAGTAGAAAAACTCATTGGCACGTATAGGAAATATGAAAAGGTTTTGAAAAAAAACGACGTGACTTTCGAGAATGTGTGGGGCAAAGCGAAAGGCATTGCAGGCGGTATCTCATCGATAACCAGCGCCTTGGAGGACGGGCACAACGCATGGGAAATGATCACGGGTGTCGTAGATGGAGCCATACAGGTGTTTCAAAGTATTACAGGCATTGTAGACATCATCAAGACTCTGACCGGTGCCACACAGGCCAGCGCTGTAGCAAGTGGCGTGAAGGCTTCGACTACAGCAACTGAAACGTCGGCTACGACCTCACATACTGCAGCTACGGAAGTTGATACGGTTGCAACGATTAAGAACATGGCGGCTAAAGGCGGAGAGGCAATAACGAATGCTACAGCCAGCGGCGCCAGCATGCCGTTCCCTTATAACATCATCGCCATTGCAACAGGTGTGGCTGCTGTGGTGGCTGCATTGGCTTCCATTAGTGGTGCATTTGCCAACGGTGGTATCGTTGGAGGATCATCGCCCAGCGGTGACAGGCTGTTGGCACGCGTAAACTCTGGAGAAATGATATTAAACAGTGCACAACAGAGTCGGCTTTTCAATTTCATCAACGGCGTGACACCCTTTGCCAATGGTGGTATCGTCTACGGGCCCACCCTCTCAATCATGGGTGAGTATGCCGGAGCAAGGTCGAACCCCGAGGTCATCGCACCGTTAAGCAAGCTGAAAGCGCTCATCAGTGAGAGCGCAGGCAGCGGAGGACGACTCGAGGCACGACTGCGTGGGCGCGACATCATAGTGGCCCTGGCCAATGAGACACGCATCAGCAAAAGAAAAACAAACATCAAGCTATAATCATAATGTACATACACGGACACTTCTATAACGAAAAGGACGAACGCATCGAGGTGCACATCGTGACCAGGGATGATCGCACAAAGAATATTGAAATCGGGACCGCAGGGAGCGGCATCGATTGGACGGATGATCCTATGGAAATCGAAAGCCAGGTGAATGATACCTTTGATGTACTACTCGAACATCAGGCCACCATAAAACTACTGATGAAAAACCTCACCTCCGACCTCTTCTGTGCTTCCTGCCGCGATGCAATCGTAAACATCTATCGCAAGGGTGAGTGCCTCTTTGCCGGTTTTATAACCCCCCAAACGTATTCGCAGCCTTATAACGATGTATTGGATGAAATAGAATTAAATTGTGTGGATGTACTTTCTGCACTGCAGTATTCCAAATATAAAAACATAGGCTCCTTAGGCATACTTTATCAACAGGTAAAAAAAAGAGCAAAACAGTGTACGTTCTACGATATAATGGTCGAGATATTAAAAGGTGCTACCCAAGGACTCGATATTGTTGGAGGACATACGTTCCGATATTTATATGACGGAAGTAAGGCCTTGAATAACAATAGCAATAAACGCTACAACATTTTTAAACAGCTCTCGATTTCGGAATTATTATTTCTTGGCCAAGAAGATAATGTTTGGCAGCAGGATAAAATCTTGGAAGAAATTTTACGCTATTTAAACTTGCACATTGTTCAAGATGGCTTTACGTTTTATATCTTTTCATGGGAGACGGTGAAAGACGATAAACCGATTGTATGGAAAGACATTTTAAATGGTATGGAGGTTACAGATAATCGTTCAACGGTTACGATACGAACGGGTATTGTCGCAGATACCGGAACGAGCATCAGCATAGGCGAGGTATTTAATCAGATACTGCTTGCTTGCAAGACCACAGAAATAGATAATGTTATTGAAAGTCCGTTGGATGGTGATACACTCATCCAATTGTACGACAACCGGCAGAAATATATCACCGAGTTCATCTCAGACGGTGAAGGACATTCTGCATACGATGCTTTCAAAGCCATGTGCCATGGCGAAACGACAGGCTATGATGCAGCAGTTATCAAAGAATGGTTCCTCCGTGTCAAGGGTAGTAAATGGTGGGTATTCCCCAAAAACGGGAACACAAACACCAATCTGACAGATATCTACTGTGCCAACAGGCGTAACCAACACGCATTACCTAACTGGCTGGGTAGTAATCCGGGGGCAGCAATTATCTCTTTCGGCCATATAAACCGGAAAATATCCCCAAACGATAACAGCCCAATTTCCAAAATCAGCATGACTGATTATCTTGTTATCAGTGTGAATGGAAACGAAAAAAACGAGCAGGATAAAGTCTATCCCTCAGAAACAGACATCAAAGCAAATATTCCATATGCCGTCTACACCGGTAATCAAGCTGGTGGTATGTTTTCGCCGATAGATGATAATGCAATTAACTATATTGTATTATCGGGAAGCATCATTCTCAACCCGGTTATGAAGATGACCGACACGTACAAGAAACTCCATGATACCACCGATTGGAGTGGAGACTGGAACAATAAATATTTGCCTAAATGGTGGCATAAGACAGTTCCGAGTCGAACCAATGGGGATGGATGTTATTATACACGTATGTACCTGAAAGCCGAGAATGCGCACGATGAACCCCAATGGGATAGAGATACTGATGGAGGTCTTGTTCCCTACACCGGGACAGGCGAGCAACTCTACGAATTCAGCTACAGTACAATAGGAGATTCCAACGACCATATCTCAAAAGTACCGGTACTTGCCTGTATGCTGATTATCGGTGATAAGTGTCTTGTTGAGACCGGCAAAGATGGGCAGACATCTGATTTCAAATGGCAAAAGTATAAGGCACTTTCCCAATGCGCTAATGAAGATGAATACTACCAGCAGAGTTTTACCATTGGATTTGACCCGAAGATTGGAGACAAACTTATCGGGAATGAGTTTGAAATGCAGAACAATATCAATTACACAATGGGAATAGATGCAGAGGGTATTGCCATACCTATTCGGAAAAGCGATAAAGTAGGCGGGCAGGTTCAATTCATGATTCTTGGCCCGGTAAACACTTTATGGAATGAGATAACCCGTGTGCATCCCACTTTTTTCAGACACACCAAATGGGAAATAAACAGTGTACCCCTACTGGCACATGTAAGTAGCATCATGGTGAAAAAGTTTGAAGTAAAAATCTACAGTGATAACGGTATGCTAGACGATACCGGAAAAAACGATCTGATTTATATGAGTGATACCGAAGAAACCTTTTTAAACAAGAAGGACGGTATTGAATTCAATATAAACTCCGCACTCACGGTAGACGAATGTCGCAGTTTGGACGTGAAAAATGCCGTAATGCTCTCTACTCCGATAAATACCGAGACGGGCGATGCTGTGCATGACATATACGACTACACACAGGGTATACAGGAAAAACCCGAGCATATCTATGTAGACAGTTATTATAAGGAATACAGATACCCTCGTGTAATCATGGAGCAGAGAATCGAAGATGATAACGAAAATGTGGGAATATTTACACACTACATCCATCCGGCAATGGAAAAGCGGTTTTTTGTACAGAGCCTAAACCGAAATTTAATGGAGGGAGTGGCAGAATTAAAACTCAAAGAAATAAATGTAAAATAACAGCATATGATTGACGTTAAAATTTTACTGAAACCGAAAGGTAATGGAAGAACCGAAGCTAACACAGGTAGAAATGGAGGGTTTATTACCAGTGCAGATGTCGTAGAAAGGGCTCGTAAGGCTACATATGCTGAAACTGCCGAACATGCAGATGTGGCAAAATATGCAGAAAACGCAGACTACACGAAGCGGGCAGGGTATGCAGACAGGGCAGAGGATCTAACTCCCGACAGCCCGGTGAGAAAGAGTTTCCTCAGCCGTCTTCTCGACGATATTGCCGAAGGCGTTATCACCTTTTTAAAAGGTATCAAATTCGGAAATGGAAACTTCGGCATAGATAAAGATGGTGTTGCCACACTGGGAGGCGTACAGTCCAAACAAGGGTACACTGTTGGGGACTTTACGCAAGGACAAAGCGGGGCTGTACTTGTTGATATAAACGGGCAGACCTATCTCGAAGTCGATCAGGCTTACATCCGTCAAAAGGCGGTTTTTGAAAGCTTGGAAATAATGAAGATGCACTTCTCTTACGGTAACCGCATCGTTGGTAAGGGCGGCGTTAAAATCACCCGCGTGGAAGAGCGTACAGGCGCTTACCGGTGCTACTTCCTTACGGAACAAGACGGATTAAAAATTAAGAATCCTTTTGTGGTGAACGACCAAACCATCGCAAAGGAGTTTAATGTCAAAGAGGGTACCACCGAGCACGCCGCTAATCATTTCCTTTGGCGGGCTGTTGTCGGCGTCGGTGAAAACTATGTTGACCTGTCTAAGAGCATTTGCGCATCCGGCAGCGACAAACCTTTACCCGGCGACGCACTTTGCCAACTCGGCTACAGGGGAACAGACAAACCCGACCGGCAGTGTGCCATTATGGAGCGCACCGTTGGTGAAGATGTACCTGCTTATGTGATGTTGCAAGGCATCAACGACTTCACACTCGAGGGAAAGGATATTCTTTCCTATGGCTGGGATGCAACAAAAAAGCGGGCCTATATGAAAAACTACGGTGAAACTTACGTAGGATCGCGCGACAAGAAACAGTTCATCGAGTACACCCCCGAGAACGGGCTTCGTGTCAACGCCAAAGAGGTTAATGTCGAGGTAAAAGGACAGCCTACAAGTGTTGGTCAGACAATGTCCGAGATAGCAACCAAGACGGATGAGATTTCGTTGACGGTAAAAAACAGGAAATTTGGCGGAGTGAACTTATTAAAAGAAACTGCCTTTGATAAATTACCCAAAAGAAATCCTGCCCGACTTTCTATCGGTAACGACCCTGCTGTTTGTCATAGTGGGCGTAACTACATCAAAGCCTCTGCGAGCGGTTTTTCAAGTAGTTCTTCCACAGGTATTTTCTTATACGCTTCACAGGTAGAGAAAAATACAGAATACACCTATTCGGTATGGGTACGCGTTGACGACTTATCCGCACTTGATGCTGGATTATATTTTGAGGTGTTTGCCACGAAAGGGGCTGACGGTACTCGCGTCGCTGATATTGTCGGTAAGTTTTTGATGCCACCGGATGCTGGGAAATGGGTACGTGTCGTAAATACGTTTACCACACCCAATATAGATTTTGATGCCTTAGAGGTTACAGCTATTGTCATTAAAAACGGTACAGCCTATTTCTCCGAGCCGCAATTAGAGGTGGGAAATGTGCCCACCGATTGGTCGGAAAACCCCGACGACGTAAAAAACCAAATCGAAGAAACGGGGGTAAAGATTAAACAAGGGCTTATCGAGCTGAATGGTAAGAGCGTGTTTAAGAACGGCAACGCCCCTGCCGTACCGCTGTTCGATGAAAACGGAAAGGTGAACCCCAAACTCTCCACCGCGCAGTACCTGATGAATGTTTTGCGCAGTATGGAAACAATGATAGACGGTGGGTTGGTCATTGCTGGTTTGATGGCAGCCAAAGACGGTGAGCAGGTGACAGCTTACCTCAATGGACTGCGACAGAAGACACACGCGCTGGCGGCAGGGGTAAAGAACTTCGGAACCGAGAACGAAACCACCGTGTCGCACATCAACTTCGATGGTAGTGCGAAGTTCGGTAATCTCGGCATCTCGGCAGATGGTCGGGTAAACATCATCGATGCAGCAGGTAAGCCCCGTATCAACATCACTCCCGACGAGTTGCCCTCTGACGATGAGTTGTTGAAAACGGCGGATGAAGATAAGACGTATAATTTGCCCGATATAGGTAAGAGGCTTGATTTTTGGCATCAAAATGTTAACTGGGAAGCCCCGATGCTTACACAGAAGTTTAAGATTCTCAATAATTTAAGCCACGTAAAATTAGAGGCCACTATCAATATAGGTAGTGATATTGATAATGATTTGGTAAACGGCATAGCTACAAATGCATCTTGCTACATTTGGCTTAATCGTGTGACAGGTACAGATGACGAGCTTGTTGGGTATTATGGAGAGTCTCACGCTTATGTCGAAAACGGTGTACCCGCGCCTTACCCAAATATAAGTGGAAAGTCTATAACTGAAAGAAATAAAATTTCTCAAAACTTTACACTCAATGCAGGTGAATGGCAAATAGAAGTGAGACCGCTGAGAGGAGAGAAAGTGCACAACCTAAGATTGTCCTTAAGCGATATAAAGGTTGATGTCTCTTTCAAAAGCGGCAGACAGAATTTCTCCCTTGCCCATAACGGCTTTGCATCAGTGAACAGCAACCGTCAAGCTGCATATATCCGCGATGGCAAGCTGCACGCGTTTGGAGAAATGAATATACCGGGCATACTGCTGGCTGGGTCTGTAAGTCACAGGGGTTACCTAAGCAATGCGTGGGGAGAGTTCGTGGAGGGAACAGGGTTAATCTATACATCCGTAAATGGGGTGGCTGTTATTCGTATAACGTTTAAGAACCCTTTGCCTTGTGGTAGCAATTATGTGGCTATTGTTACACCGAACGAGCTTAATTGTCGTATTGGAAGTATGGCGGTGGTAAGAGACAAAACGGATAGATATTGCGAATTCAGGGTAGTAGAAGGAAACGGAAACGACGCTACTGGTGTCGGTTTTGACTTTATAATTATCGGAAAGAACAAATAAAAAAGCCCGCCGTAAAGGTGGGCTTGTATTTAATTTTTGTTTTCAGCTTTGAGTTTCCTCCATTTACCCCCCGTGATGGGGATAAAACTATAAGCTTTTTCAAGGATGCGGTAACATTCATCATAATCGCCCCTTTCAAAAGCAGCCCGAACAAGCGGTTCAGCGGCAATCAGTTGAGCATTGGGTACATAAGCGATGGTGTCCATTACGTGTGCGTATTTTAACACCCCGCTGTAATCGTCAGCATATCCGCAGAACGTTGTGTCTTTTCCCTCTATGTGGAGACCGCGAGTAAAGACAACATCGCGGAGCGTAAGGAAGAAACCATCCAAAACAAGAGATTGTTTGTCGGGAGATTTGCCAATCACGTCCTGCATCAACAGTTTCAAAGCAGGGTTGATGGTATCGCGCATAGTATCTGTAAAAGGTTTCGCACCTTGCGTAGCGGTTCCATCAGGATACATCCCTTTCATTCCCCAAGTCTGTTGAACGACTTGTTTGCCTGATAAGAGGTTGCCCTGAATATAGGCACGAGTGCCAGCCGCCGCACGAATGGGTACAGGACGGAACGGGTCATAAGAAGACTTGTTATCATCCTGTGAACAGGAGATAAATAGTGCGGTAGTAGCCGCGAACATAAGTAAAAATAACTTTTTCATAACAGTTTAATATTAGTCGGGACAAATATATAAAAATCTATTGAAAAATGCAAGAATATGGTAAGAATCTTGATTCCCCTTACATTTATTTCATGGATATTACCTTCCATTTTATACATGATGAGTATGTAGAAATAATAACATGTAAACACCAATTAAACGGTATCCGAATAGCATTAAAATACAACCAAAAGAGGGGGATAACAAAGGTACGCTTCGTTTTAATCTTTTAGGCGTTTCGTTTCACAACTCACGAACATTTCGTTTTGCGGATTATAATAAGCTATGATAATAAAAGCTTCATACGCATGGTATGAAGCTTTTATGGATATATATATAGCATTTTAATTGATGCTTATATGATAAGGTTTCTCGTTATTCTATCACAACAAGCGGGGTGTCTTCCATTACGCTTTCGCCTTGTTTTACGCAAACAGCAGTAACTTTTCCGGCTTTCTCGGCTTCTATGTTGTTAGCCATCTTCATCGCTTCGAGCACAACGAGCGTGTCGCCAACAGCAACGGTGTCGCCAACGGCCACCTTAATCTCGGTGATTACGCCAGGCAGAGGGGCCTTAATGGCATTGGCC